>Ga0209678_1000479_pt1 | contig 12931 bp, 7 predicted proteins | sample WorMetilvaeELBA1_FD_187404 | JGI IMG/M metagenome (GOLD analysis project Ga0209678, IMG submission 187404) | Marine gutless worms symbiont microbial communities from Max Planck institute for Marine Microbiology, Germany - Olavius ilvae ELBA.1... ...
AATATGAAGACGTCACAACAAATCCAATATGGAGGACGGCCGCCATATTGAAAATCATCTTTTGGCTATATCTCAACGATTTATCATCTGATTAATGCCAAATTTGGTACAAAGAAGCATAATCACGTCCAGACACAGGTCACATAACCAAAACTTCAAATTTTACCAAATTTCGAAAATTCAAGATGTCTGAATGCCGCTATTCTGAAAATGGTTTTATCACTATATCTCAACCGGGAATCATCCGATTTCAATGACATTTGGTGTGCAGACGCAAATTTTGGTTCCAAAGTATCAAAATTCTGCAAGGCCACTATATTAAAAATCGTTTTTTGACTATCTCAATGATTTATTGTCCAAGTAATGCGAAATTTGGTAGGAGGAAGCATAATCGCGTTCAGACACAGGCCACGTGACCAAAATACCAAATTTCAAAAATTCAAGATGGTGGATGGCCGCCATTTTGAAAATGGCTTTATCGCTATATCTCTGCTGAGAATCATCCGATTTCAATGAAATTTGGTGTGCAGACGTAGATTTTCATTCCAAGAACGGTCACGTGATAAAGTATCAAAATTTTGCAAATTCTAAATGGCAGATGATTCCCTTCAGTGCGTCGACACTGTTGGCTGGGTGACAGGAAGGACATCCAGCCTGTAAAAAGCTGGGTGTTGGTTTGTTGTTGGTGACCATTTAACTGGAGCTTTTCACGTCTTATATCTCCAATTGTCGCCACCACTTTCATTATCTTTAGCTCCAATGAAACCGGCTAACCCAGGTTCACCTGGAAAATGACCGTTAAAACGGAGTGAGAGAGAGAGACGGCCGCCATATTGAAGATCATTTTTTGCTATATCTGAACAATTTATAGTCCGCTTAATGCGAAATTTTGATATAACAAAGCATGTTCATGATCAGACACAGGTTACGTGACCAAAATGCCAAATTTTCAAAAATTCAAGATTAGTTAGGCATAGATAACTAACACTAACACTAACCCTATCCTCGTCATCTCAAAAAAGACTAGAGGTAAACAGATGGGTGAAACTGTAATAATTAACTCTATCACTAACCACAGTGCCTATGCAAACTTTTTGGTACACCGACAGTCGATATTTGCAGGCAGTCGATATTTGAGCCGCGGTAATAAAAGAGCAAATACAAATGTAGAAAACAATTGTTTATCTACAACTTATAACGGCAAAATGACACACCAAAAAATAGCAAAAATAATGATCGGTGATATTACCTTAGAAGTACGTCGACAGTGGCAAAATGCTGCTAAAGTATATCATCATTCATAGTTTACCTACTATAGTTTTTTTTTACATTTATTTGGTTATAAACGCTGTCATATGACAATATCAAAAGTGATAAGATTCCTTGGGTTGTGATCTTTTCTGTAATCTGTGTCTACTTAAATATTCTCTGCATCATTTTCTGCCTCAACTCTGGAAATGTGATTATTAAGAGATCGCAGGCACCCCTATGAATATCTGGAGTTTTCCAGTAACTTGCATAAAAGTCTTCTATTGTTGTACTACAGTATCTGCACATCCGATTTTATGATAAAAACTTGATACTTATTTTTATTTACATGTTTGTACTGTCGCTTTCTCTGCTGCACTAATGTGAGTTTGTTATGTCTAATAAATATTACCTACTTACCATTACCTACGTAAGTAAGTAGGTAATATAGTTACATCTTCACCATTACTTACTTACTTACTTACATGGTTCAGAGCCCCAGCTGTCACCAATACCAACTCCATTACCTCCTGCTGCAGGGCCATGACCCTTCAGTTGAGGGCATGATTGAAACACCACATACCTTTCCCTGCACTAGATGGGTTACCCCACCAAATTTGGCAGCTCTACATCACACAAAAACAAAAACAACAAAGTTGTTTAATGGCCTTTAATCCATGTTAACCCAGTAAGACAACATCAGAAATGTACAATTCGTGTTCAGCTCAAAGCATCACTGTCATTATTACCGTTGTTTCAATTATCTCTATCACTACCCTCCATTTACTACCATACACAGCATCACTCCACTTTATGTGCCAATCATTCATATTCTTGTCCACAATCTCTTTCCATGTTTTCCTGGGCACTACTTTTAGAATCTCACTAGAATAATTTGTATCTCAAACCCTTCCTTGACATCTTACTACTAGCTGCTTTCCATCGACTCTCTTGTGCACAAAATACATCGGGTTTCAAAACATGGTCACCATTGTTATTTTTTTTGAGTAATTCCGTAAGACACCAACCAATTTTAATAAAATTTGGCCTGCAACATCCTGAGAAAGTGTTTTGCAAATGCTTATAATTTTGTCCATCTCGCCTTAACTGTAACTACACTACCTTGTGAAATTCTGAAGTCTTATTTCAGCAGGTTACAACAGTAGGACAATGCCAGAAACGTAAAGCAACTGCTGAGAAGGTTTCCAAAGCACAAAGTCGATTTCATTTTCGTCACAGAGGAAAAAATCTTCACCATTGTTCCCACATAAAATGCAAAATGATTGAGTGTACACTTCCGTCACGGCCAGAAAGCATGACGCCACCTGTGCGCATGACCTATGTTCAGCCACTCTGTGACAGTGTGAATGGTCATCTGTAACTTTGGCTGAACGCAGTGTTTTTTGTGAAACCAGCCTACTAGGCATCAGATGTATCACTGATGAAGTTCACATCTTACAGCAGGACAATGCACCAGCTCATTGTGCACGTCAAACAGTGCAGTGCACTGGCTGTCATGTGGCTGCCCAACAACCCCGACCTGAATCTGGTTGACTACCGCATTTGTAGAGTGATGCAAGATACGGCAGCTACAGATACAGAGGTTGATGAACATGTCGGCTGGCTTCCAGCTGAGTGCAGTAGACAAAGCAAGTGACCAGTGGCAAAAAAAGACTTTCGATGGCTGTATTTGTGCACAAGGAGGTCATTTAGAACAGTTGCATGTCATCTGTTTCATGACTGCATGTTGAGTCAGTAACATTTCTGCCACCATTGTACTGTGAATTATAAACATTTGTAGCATGTTTACTCAGGATGTTGCATGCCTAATCTTATTAAAATCAGATGACGTCTCACAGTTATTCAGAGAAAGGGTGACGTTTTTTAAACACAGTGCATACCACTTTACATTCAAATAATGTCTTAATGTCTTTACTTGCCCTTCCTGTCATAACCACACGACGCTATGCATAAACGTGGTTCTAGCTGTTGGCCATAAATGTGACGATGTCAATGTGTCTCTCTGTCTCTCCTTCTGTCCATCATATTTGTATATTTGTATCCAAATGGCTAAAAAATATCGTCAAACTTCCTTCTCGTCCTGGTAGCCCATCATTCTAGTTTCTTGAGGACATCTGGTGTTACCCAATTCCAAGGGATCATCAGTGCGGTGTTCAATGCATTTGGGGTGGGGAAAATTTGCACTTTTCTACTGAAATTGCCGTTTATCTTGAAAACGGGACAAGAAAGGCCCATGGTTGCTACAGAATGCTAACAAGAAGTCATATTTACCGGGCTTTGCTTTACCATTATGACTCCATGTTATGGATATTATATTATATTTTTATTTTATTTTTCGCACTGTACTTCGTGTAGGAGTTTGATGATGATTAATAATAATAATAATAATAGGTCACTGATCGATCAGTGTCGGTTCTGATAACATTGACTGACCATGAAAGGTGAGACGCTAAGTGTTGAATTTTTCAGGCAGATCTCCTTAATAACGCTCGTACCGTTTGACCTAGAACGACCAAATTAGGTAACATGTGGGGGCATATTTATAGGGGGTCAGCCATGCCCTCACTGCCAGGAGGCGGGGCCCTAGCGTTCCCCAATTTTGGGGTTCCCTTATATTTATGCGTACACTCTTTGATGCAAAACGACCAAATATGACATGGTAACGTACATGGGAAGGGCTTGTTTGAGGGGTCAGCCGCGCCACTGGTTTGTCAGCAATAGCGGAGTTTGTTCTTCCAATGTTCCATGGTCCAATCTTACTGGATCCAGTCCCCTCACCAGCTTCCATGTGGGACATCAGACACTCATAGTCAGACCCTCATAATGTCGGAAATTCTGTCTCACAGTTTAGCACGGTTCCCCACTGTTTTTTGACACAGCACGTGGGCGTGGGGTTACCCACAAGGTACTGATGGGCTCACCACACCCACTTTTTTAACTGCCATGGTTCTTCATGGATTTTGTAGCAAACTTCTGTGGTGGAATGCCCTTTCTGATAACAACCAGCAGTCACAACTCGCTGGCTTTATCTTTAATTCATCCACTACAAGTCCTGAATGGGAATGGGCCTCAAAACATTGACGACCACCATATTGATCCACATAGGGTGCACCAAAATAAAGCAGTCCCCTACTATCTTCTGCTGATAACTCATCAACGGTTTAATTTACTGTAGTAATATTTTGTGTGATTGCTGAACATTTAAAAATCAGCTTGACATGATGATGACGTCACTGTGACATATTTTAGTGGTAATGTTTTTGCAAACAGTAATTGAAGACTGCAATATGGTTGCTGCCAGAAGGAGCGGAAGATTGAGCAAAATACATGGGGCTCTGGGCACAGTGCTGCTCAACAACGCTTGCACGTGAACTGTTCATAAATGATTGAGACGGAACAGTGGCCAACTAGCTCTCCAGATTTGAATCCCATTGAGATATCACGACTGAGGAGCGATGCATGAAGTTTGTGACAGCTTCGTCCGAATCCAACAGCAGTTTCTAAATGTGTAACGATGCAATATGCCCACTTATATTTTCATCTAATGTGTGTACCAGTAGTTAGAATAGCTGACAGCCTAGACCCTTGAATTTGTGAGGCTGCATTAGATGGTCGGCTCTTTAGGAGTCCCAACGTATTTTTAAACGCATGCATAATTAGCTGCTTACACAAACATTCTGAGAAGTACATGCATCACTAGTCAAACTGGGGCATGTGATGGTAAAGCAGTTAAACGAATCAGCGTTGCATTGCTAATGGCCGAGGCTTTTGAAGCAAGCTTCCAATAAAAGTTCACATTAAAACCACAAGACAGGATATATACCCGTGAGTCAAAAAAAACATGACACTTGATTCTTGGCCATAACTTCAGAAAATGTTAACTGATTTTCAAAATTCTTTCACCACCGGATTCAGCAATGATTGCATAATGAATTGATTATTAAATATCCTACCACACCTTAAACGCGTTGCTACATTTCCTTGTGAAAGTGAAACTTTATTATTCAAAAATTGATCGAATTAGCACATTAATAATACACCAGTTGCAGATTGTCTGTCACGAGCTTATAAACAGCATTATTGCTACCTTCAGACATCTGAAGCGATTTGATTATATATGCTGCAATATATTTTTGATAGATTCTACTGGTCATTATCATTTCCGCGTTCTGTATCTACCCAAACATTCTGTGCATCATCCAGTCCGAAAGTGCAATAATGTAAGAGACCCGTATGAACTTTTATTTCTGGCCGCTGAACAGCCCTGACCTCAATACAGTTTACTACAAAATCTGGAGCAACGAGTCTACTAGACAAAAGCACAGGATAGGAATGATTTGAGGAAGCATCTGACTGATGCGTGAGTTGGAGTGGAACAAAGCGTTATTGATGATGGCATTGACCAGTGATGCAGTTGTCTCAATGCCTGCATTCGAGCCATAGGACATTCTGAATATTCATCATGACGTAAATTAGCCACAACATTATTAACTGTAAGAAAGGAAGTTATAATTTATAGTTAAACAAGACATTTGTATCAGACTGTTGGTAGTTGATATTTATATTTCACAAGGTAGTGTAGCGATGCATTTGACGTGTGGTGGGATCTTTAATGACTATTTCGTCACATGTTTACTGCTGTGTCTGTGTAAGAATTTTGAAATTTGCTGAACCAGCAAGAAGTCTGATCCAGTCACAGTGAAGTTAGAATGATATGTGGAACCGTCATCATCAAGGGTGGTCGACGGCTACAGGAAATCGACGTCAGCTACGTGGTAACTGATTGACGTCTATTCCACGTCTACATACTGGCATCAGTGGCAGAGAACAAACAGTACGGTGATCAACATCACAGTTCCACATGGACGGTCAAAGTTGCCAGAAGATTGAAGATAGCAAGTTGTGAGAATTCCTGCTGCATCTATTGCTTGCTTGCAAAGCTCGTCTATATTGGCATTAAAGTGTAATTTAGAACAACAGCCAGCCAATTCATTCTATGCTGCTGTTGTTGAAGTGCTGACTGATGGGAATAATACAGAAAATATTGACAAGTAATAGATTTGTTGGTATATTGCTTGATTAGTTGTAAACATCACCTCTATATCAAGGTTACGAAGATTTTGCCAATAATAACATCAATTAACTAAGAAACGAGCCAGAATCATCATCCATAGACTAGCATAACATAGTAAACCTAACACAGCAAATCGAAAGTTGCACTGGGGAAGGTATGGGACAATTATTGGCAGGTTCAATTAACGAAGTTGTCCCGAGTTTTAGAAACAAGTTAAGAGAGTACGTGAAGGCCAGTGTAGGACAGGCAGGCTGGGCATTTACTATAACTCAAAAAATTGTTTACACTTAGAGTGTTTGCGCTGTCTTGAATCAAGACAACTTTTAATACTGTCAAAACTGCTAGGTTGTCACGACTTAAAGCAGCGTAATTGTGCAAGTCTGTAAAGTAATGAAATAAAACTTTCCAGATTTGTGACTGAGTGAATGGGTCTAAAAATTTTCTCTAATAGCTCTTTATAGTTCTTGAAAAATCGGAAAAATTATTTAGGGGCTATGTTTTGGCACGTCCTGTATACAACAAACAGCAAGAAGCTCAGCTGATGCTGAGAAAGCTGCGCGACGTCATCTGGGGAGGAAAAGCATCGGCAACTGGTTGGCCACCAACCGCCATATCGTATGTGGAGGGAGTAAATGTATCGGCACGCCACATGGTCATACAGCATTTTCAGACCGAAAATTTCTAAGTATGCACGAGTGACTATAATTCATTAAAATATTCAAGACTGTTGGTGTAACGCAAGTTTTGTGGTAGACATCGAAAATAGCGATGGAAGAAGCGCTTTATCATCCAGAGGGAGGAAAATTATTGGCAAGTGCTTCGCCACTATATCATATGCAGAGGGAGTAAACATATAGGCAGGCCGCACAGTCGTACTCGTACAGCACTGCCATCGCTATTGCATTTTCAGACCAAAAATTTCTAATAAGTCCACCCATGTGACAGGCTCCCCTTCCCGTTAGAATTTCACAACCATAACACGGTATTAGAAAAGTAGGGCGTCAAGGCTGAGAAAAAAGTTTGATATCTTTAGCCATAGACACAATACCGGCATGTGACATCCAGCCAGCCAGCCATCTTTCGACAGCTAGTACGCGCTATGCATATATGCGTTGCGCATAAAAACTAGAAAATCAATCACAAAATCACAATGCAGTGATGTGTACCTCAGTTTCTACTTCCAGAATATCTTCACCTGCAGATGGCAGATCTCTCCATCCTATAACTTCCACCGGCATTCCAGGCTTTGCAACAACTATTGGCTGGCATTTGTCATTAAACATACCACGCACCTGACACCATCATAACATTTATGTACACAATGTATAGAACTTCCAACATGTAGACAGAGTGGATAATAAAAAAACTGCACATTATCTGCTCATTATAATTTTGCAACCATTCAAGACACAGTGAAACAGTTTTTATTGCACGTCAGCATGCAACAGCATCCAGACAAAAACACTGTTTTACCATTTCTGTCTGCCCATCTGTAGAATGCTGGTACTGTGTTGTCATAAATGTCAATCTTTGTCACCATCCAGTATGGCCAACATTCTAGTTTGTTCAGCCTAACTGCCATTATAAAATTTCTAGACTAACCCCTTGAGTGGCGGCATTAAGTGTACAGAGGGGGGAATTTGTGATTTTCACCATAAAATGCTGTATATATCTTGGAAACAGTATCAAATAGGCCCATAGTTACTATGGATCACTAATAGGAATTGATAGATATCTGATCAATCAATCTGTGTCGGTTCTGATGACCTTGAGTGACCTCAAAAGGGGCAACAATGTACAACCTCGAACTAGCTGCTCATTTTTTCCAATGGATTTCTATACGTATGCTTGTACATTTGACGCAGACTGACCAAATGTGGCATGGTAACACAAGTGGAGAAGTGGTGCGTTTTAGGGGTCAGCCATGCACCATCCAAAAGGGGTGGGCACCCCAAATTTTTTTGGGACCCCTACCTATGCTCGTACGCTATGGCACACAACAACCAAATTTTACATGATCACATTAGATGACAGGAATATGTTTACAGCATCAGCCATGCCAACAAATTTGTGTCACATGAATGTTGACACAGACACATAATCTGTTTGCGGTAGCTAACTTTCTTGTCATCAGAACACTCATTAAATACTGAAAACTAAATATTCAAGTGTGACTTTCCTGTATTTGTAAAATATCCTTCTAACTAGTAACTCTGCCTGATCCTTACTTCCTTACACGCTTTAACAACAGCAAACTCATTTAATGGCCCTATTTCGAGGACAATCCAGATAGCTTAAACAAATGCCGGGTGAAACGTACGGTTAGGTGGGGCTGAGTCATACCCTGCAATACTGATGTCACAGAGGAAGGACGACTTAATCCTGCGAAGTATAATGTTGACTCCACTTAATCTTACACTAACCCTAACCCTAACGTAATGTGATCCAGATTATCACCAAAATCTAATCGTTTCTTCCTTGACCACCATTCCACTAAGTTTGGTGAAAAAATCCGTTCAGTGGTTTTTGCATAATCCAGCTAACAGAGAGACAGACAAACAAACAAACAAACAAAGTGAAAACACTACCTCCTTGGCACAGGTAACAATTACTAAACTAGGCGCCTCTATTTACTAAAACACCACAGTGCTATAGAAATTGGTTTTACTAATAATAATCTAATTTATATAGCGCCATACATAATTAACTTGTTAATCTCGTCATCAAGTCTTCCTGATCAGAGTGTATCAACAGAGTCTCGTTTCGGAGCATTTTGATGCTGTTTTTGACAATATTCGAACATGGTGCTCAGTCAAGCGTGTCGTCCGTTATCACACGACCTGCTTTACACTCTCAACGGTCGGCACAGGTGCGCTGTACTGGACAGGGAAATCCGTGACGTCATTTCACGCCTACGACTGCGCCGCCGTGGCTGTCGTGGGGGAGATCACCATCGTCGCAAAGATCTTGCAGCACAGGCCGTGACGTCATCCGTCGACTCTGCTGATCCAGCCAGGGAAACCTCTGCTGTGATTGGCTACAGCTCACCAAATGTAAACATATATCAGCTGTACTGTGGTCATTGCGATGTGCACGATACTGCTGATGAAACTGTTCAATGAGCCGATCGGCACGTTCTGCTGCGTCGCTGGCGTACACCTGCAACTGAAACCAATTTCACTGCAAAAATTCCAGTCGTCACCACTTGCAGTCACCTGACGCCCGTCAACTGTCGTACTTTCAAGCCGCCGACAGGCTCAACAGCTCGACATGTTCTAAGAGCCGACCCTTCATCCCGTGCATGTTCATGGCCAACATCCGCGGCGGGTTTGCTGTTAAAGTGGACGAACTGACGACTGTGCTATGAGAAAACAGTGTCGACATTGCGTGTATTACTGAAACATTTCTTCATGAGGCTGTACCTAGTGAAGCCCTGGACATTCCTGGCTACGTCATCCATCGTAACGATCTGAAGGACGGACGATGCTGCGGCGGTGTGGCTATGCTCGTGCGACAAGACATTCCATGTCAGCAACTGACATCACTTGAATCTACGGACGTGGAGACGTTGTGGCTGCTGTACAGACGACCCAGAATGCCTCGCTGTCTGTCACATGTCGTCGTCGGCACTGTATACAACCCACCGTCGGCGGATGATAAGAAGATGACGACTCACATTTTGAACAGTCTGGACACAGTCACAAGAGAGCATCCACAAGCTGGTATCATGGTGCTCGGCGACTTCAATTGACTGCGTGATACAGCGCTCATGCAGTTATCCGCTGAAACAAGTTGTGAAAGCGCTGACTCGAAAGGCCGCCATCCTGGAAAGATATACATGTATACAAATCTCCAAGACTGGTACGAGCTTCCGGTCGTGCTGCCCAACGTCGGCCGATCTGACCACCGTGCGGTGCTCATGTTGGCGAGTGCCACTGCAAAGCACCCACGTGGCCAGGATATCACAGTGATGATGCGCAGCCAGGACTCGAACAGCGAGGCGCTGTTGGCCCAGGCCCTGAAGAACCTGAACTGGACGCCGCTTTACAACATGCAGAGCTGCGAGGACATGGTAACGTGCTTCCATAACACAGTTACAAGTCTACTTGATCATCATCTGCTGCTACTCACTGTCAGACGACACACAACGGACAAACCGTGGGTTACCGATCAATTCCGACGGCTTATATGGCACCGTCAGAACGCTTTCAGATCTGGCGACAAGGCGAGGAACTGCAAGCTCAGAAACCAAGTTCAATGGCTTACAAGACAACTCCGCCGAAAGTATTTCGTGAAAAGGGTGAATGGCCTGCAAACCAGCAACCCGCGAAACTGGTGGCGTACAGTCAAACAGGTCACAGGACTCCAGTCCAAGTCTACAGAGCCGCTGGTTGGTTTAGCGCAGCGTTTACATGACGGCGACATGCACAAACTGACGAATCAAATCAACAAATTCTTTGAACAAGTTGCTGCTGATTAGTGTCAACTGTCAGAGTCCACCACGCTGCCACCCTCTAACCTTCCGTTGAGTGAGTTCATCATTGATCAGTCCGCTGTTGAAAGAAAATTGAGCCGTATTAGTATTCACAAGGCACCTGGATCAGACGGCTTATCCAATTGGATCCTCCGGGACTTTTGCTCCCAGCTCTCGGGGCTGGTGTGTGCTATCTTTAACGCTTCGATCCGAGAAGGCATCGTGCCAGCTCGATGGAAAGAGGCCAATGTGATTCTGATGCCAAAAGCCCATCCGACTCAGCTGATTGAAGCAGATCTCCCACCAATCTCGCTGACTGCGACGTTGAGCAAGCTGTTAGAATCTTTCGTTGGCTCGTGGATATTAGACAGAATTGAAGACAAGCTCGACAAACACCAGTATGCAGCATTAAAAGGTCGCTCCACGACGCACGCTCTAGTTGACATCATGCATCACTGGCATAAGGCCGTTGACGAAGGCAAATCTGTCCCTGTGGTCTTCGTTGACTTCGCCAAGGTGTTCAACCATATTGAGCACAATGTTCTGGTGGCAAAGTTAACCTGCCACACACCGTCATCCGGTGGATATGTTCATTCTTGCACCATCGGCGTCAGCGAGTCAAGATTGGTGGTGTGATGTCTGAATGGCTGGTGATGGACGCTGTCATGCCTCAAGGATCGTATCTCGGGCCGTTGATGTTCATCACTCTGGTCGATAGCCTACGTGTGTCGTGTATGATACACAAATTCGTCGACGACACCACGCTGTCAGAGTTCATTGCCAAATCAGGCAGAAGTGTCATGAACGCCTGCTGCAATGAATTCGTGCAACAGTCAAATGAGATCAAGATGAACGTCAATGGCCGTAAAACAAAAGATGCTGCTGGGTCCGTCTGCGAAAGATCAACTGCCACCCATTATGCTGCACGGAACAACGGTCAGTCGAGTTTCAGCATTCAAGCTTCTAGGGGTCCATGCATCCAGCGACTTGAAGTGGATGGAACATGTTGACGCCATTACTTCCAAGGCAGCGTCACGTCTGTACTTTCTCAAACAGCTGAGGCGAGTGGATGTCCCGACTAGGGACCTGCTGCACTTCTACACTATTGTAGTGCAACCGGTCCTTGAGTACGCGTGTCCAGTCTGGCACTCTGGTTTGACCGTTTCCCAGTCCGACCCGCTAGAATCCGTGCAGAAACGCGCAATTCGTACCGTCTACCCTGACGCCGATTACCAGACTTCATTGATTGTCGCTGGCATCGACAAACTGCGCAAAAGGCGGGAAGTGTTAATGGCGAAGTTCTTCAAGAGACAGGTTCTCGCCAGCAGCTCATTGCTCCACAGCTTGCTGCCTGATCGACGAGACAATGACATTACCAGCAGTCTGCGAAACGCTAAACCGTTTTATTCATTTCAAACCCCCAAAAAATAGATTCTGCAAATCATTTTTACCGTACTGTCTCGATAACTATACATAATCCACACACACACACCGTTTTAACGGCCATTTATACATAACCCACAGTGATTTGATAATGTATCCATTAACTTTCAGGCACAGTTGCAGATGTATTTTTATGTTTTATCCCTTATCTGCATATTTACCGGCAGGATGCCGCAAAGCAGCAAACTGCTGGTATAAATTTACTCAGAGGCCAAAAATCAGGTTTTTCGCCCCACAGCGGTGATTCGTTGCACCGATTCAAGTCAAACTTGGCATGGCTGACGGGTACCTGGGTCCACTTGGCTGCGGAAAATTTCACCTCAATCGGTGCAGGGCGGGGTGGGAATCTGGCACCCAAAATATCAAAAATTTCCACTTTTTGCCTCGCAGGGGCAAACCCCTTGACTGATTTCTAAAAAAAAATTTCGGGGCTTTATACGCCTAACTATACTACATTAGCGTTTCATATTTGACGTGATTCGCTTCACACATTACGGAGTTATTGCTGAGAAACTGCGCAACAGTCAATTAGGCCGAATATTTCCGTGCACCCTGTAGGAAAAACTATGCATTTCCCCAATCAAAAAATGAATGACAACTTTTTTCATGGTCTCGACGAGCTCTATCGACATGCAATGTTTGGGGAACATCGTACAATACAGTACAATATA
>Ga0209678_1000481_pt1 | contig 12832 bp, 13 predicted proteins | sample WorMetilvaeELBA1_FD_187404 | JGI IMG/M metagenome (GOLD analysis project Ga0209678, IMG submission 187404) | Marine gutless worms symbiont microbial communities from Max Planck institute for Marine Microbiology, Germany - Olavius ilvae ELBA.1... ...
CGCGCGCACCGTGTTGGGATCGACCAGCAAGACTTCCGCCACCTCCTCGACCGACCAGCCGGTCGCGAGTAACACGACGGCCTTGATGCGATCAGCCTCGCGTTTGTCCCGCGTGCAACGGTGCCCTACACGCAGTTCGGCGAGTTGTTCGGTTGACAGCGTACAGTCAAGCATGACGCCCATGATACAGAATTCTCACACGGTTACACGGGCTTCTTCAATGAAAAAATCATATAAGAGTAGTATATACGTCGGGATCGACTGGAAGACCGAAGGGAATAATGATTTCTCACCAGGCACTTTGTAATCATACCCAATGGATGCAGGACGCTTTTCCCTTGAATGAAAAAGACAAGGTATTACAAAAAACACCAATAAGTTTCGATGCTTCCGTGTGGGAATTTTATGCACCTCTTGTTGTTGGGGCACAACTGGTAATGGCCCAACCTGACTGGCGGAAAGACAGCAGCTCCCTCATCGAAATGATAGCTCAACATCAAATCACAATCGTACAAATGGTACCGTCCCTCCTACAGGTTATTATTTCTCTCGAAAAAATTAAAACAATTACATCACTCAAACGCATTTTTTGCGGTGGTGAAAGATTGTCTCTCACGCTGATGGTAGAAACTTTTAACAAACTCAACATTGAGCTAATAAATCTTTATGGTCCAACATAAGCTTGTATAGATGCTACGTTTTGGAGGTGTTTTCCTGATAATTCGATTGTTCCTATTGGTACCCCTATAACCAATGTCGAAGTTCACATTTTAGACTCCCATTTGCAGCCTACCTCGGTAGGAGTCCCCGGCGAACTTCACATCAGTGGAGTAAGTTTATCACATGGCTACCTCAACCGCCCTGAGTTGACGACTGAAAAATTCATCGGCAATTCGGTCAGGATCAACCCTTTTACGGTCTGCAGGCGGTGGGATTGGATGGCGAAACCGATCCGGATACCGGCATCGAGGACATGGCCGCCCGTTATATCCGAGAAATCCAAACCGTACAGAAACAAGGACCCTATGTATTGGGCGGTCATTCCTTTGGGGCCGACGTGGCCCTTGAAATGTCCAAGCTGCTGCAAGACAAAGGTCAGCAGGTGGCGCGGCTGTGTATTTTCGACTCCACCATACCGCTGAATCAGCCGCTCGGCTTGGATTGGGACGAGGCGCAATGGATAACGGATGTCGCCCGTATCGCCGAGCGGCTGCTGGGCAAGGCGCCGGCGCTGTCACTGGCCGATTTCCGGCAATTGGATTCCAGTGCGCAATTGAATCGCCTCCATGAGGCATTGGAGGCCAATGGTTGGGCGATTTCCGAGCAGCAATTATCCGGATTGATCAGGACCTTCAAGGCGAACTGCCAGGCCAGCTATGTCCCGCAAGCGATCCCACCGGTTCCGATCGCCCTTTTTATCGCCGCGGATACACTGACCGAAACCGCGTCCGGTATCGAGCTGGAACGGCTGCGGGCGCTTCTCAAACAGCAGGCCGATTTGGGGCTGGCACCGATATGCGGACGGCCCGGTGGACATTCATGTGGTGCCCGGCGATCACCATACCATGATGAGTGGGCCTCAGGTCCGGGTATTGGCGGAAAAGTTGAGCATGTGTTTGAATCAAAGTTAGCCCGAGCGTCAGGGCGGGCGCGTATCAGGGCAACCGAATGATAAATAGATATAACGCAATTGGTTAGGTAATTTGAACCACTTAAGACACAGAGCCTGCAGAGGGCCCGGAGCGTTTTCGACCAGGCCATTGTTGGATTGCCGGTCGATGCGGATTGCTCGCGGTGTTCCGAGCGCACACACCTTCTTGTTGTCGCTTCCTCTGCGTCCTCAGCGTCTCTGTGGTTCATTGCCAAGGCAATGACCTACGAATGGAGACAGTCTTATGGCAATCAAGCTCATTGACGGCCGGGTCCGGGATCTGGGCGGATTTTCCCTGCGGCGGGTGTTGCCGGCTACGGACCATCGTGCCGTGGGGCCTTTTGTTTTCTTTGACCATTTTGGTCCCGAGACCTTCGGCCCCGGACAAAACCTGGATGTGCGTCCTCACCCCCATATCGGACTGGCGACGGTCACCTATCTCCTGCAGGGGAGCATCGACCATCGCGACAGCCTGGGCTGTCACCAGACCATCACCCCCGGAGCCATCGACTGGATGACCGCGGGCAAGGGAATCGTGCATTCGGAACGTACTCCCCACGAGCTTCGCAACCGGGAAAAGAGGATGCACGGCATTCAGCTGTGGGTCGCCTTGCCCGAGGAAAACGAAGAGGACGACCCCGCTTTCTGCCATCACCCCCAAGACGCTATACCGGTCGTAGCACGCCGGGGGGTCACACTCAGGGTGCTGGTCGGCAGTGCATTCGGGGCGGAATCGCCCGTGAAGATCCACTCTCCGATGTTTTATGTCGATGCCTCCCTGGAACCCGGTGCCGCGCTGGAGCTTGAAAAAGCGTACAGCGAACGCGCCCTCTTTCTATTGACGGGAAGTCTTTGGGTTGGGGAGCAGGCGCTTGCCGAGCCTCGCCTGCTGGTCTTCGAAAAGGATGACGACCTGGTGATTACGACAAATGCCGGGGCACGCTTTGTCCTGCTCGGTGGTGAGCCTGTGGGGCCACGTACCCTGTTTTGGAATTTTGTTTCCAGCAATCCCGACCGTATCGCACAGGCAAAGCGCGACTGGATCGAGCGCAAGTTTCCCCTGATCCCCGGCGACGACGAAGAGCGTGCCGAAATGCCCGGCGAGTAATAAGACCGGCGGGATCGGGTGTAGGTTGCGTCAAGATGCCGGGGTAGTGCCCAATGTGTAGTTGTCAGGTCCCGGATGATTACGAGGAATTTTTTTGAAGAGTTGGGGCTACTGAGCGTACCCGTGTTGGAGCGTCCGGAGGGGTGTTTTGTGGCGCAGGTTTTTCTGCGGGACGTGGTGATTATACAGGTAGACGAAGCGTTTGAGCGTTGTCTGGAGTGCAGGGGTAGAAGCAACGATGCCAATCCGACGCCCGGTGGGCACCCTCGACACCAGTTCCGTAGGTCGGGTTAGGCGCGTGCTTCGGTGTTTGGTTGGATCACAGGATTTGGGCGCGCCGTAACCCGACAGACAATGCCGTGAGCCAGCCTGGGATGTCGGGTTACGGCGCGTTCAGCCTCGGTTGCTCACGCCCGCATCGCAAGGCGCGCCTAACCCGACCTACAAAACTTGGAGATTCATTACACCCCCAAACATGGCAGTTGGTTGGACATCGCCGAAATCGAGTTGAGCGTGTTCACCAAGCAATGCCTGGACCGGCGCATTCCTGATCTGGAAACACTCCGCCGCGGGGCAACCGCCTGGGCGGAGCGCCGCAATGCCGAGCAGGCCGGCGTGGATTGGCCGTTCACCACCGAGGATGCGCGGACCAAGCTCAAGCGACTCTATCCGCAATATAAGGAGAAATGACGGGCCCCTGCGCCAGGCCGCGTTTTACCGGAAAAATAGACTGAAACTAGGTACTAGGGGCCTGCCGCTGGTTGGGGATTCGACTGACCAGTCCCGATCGGATGCCGCCCTCAAACAACTCGGCTCACAGGCTGCCCGCTGGGGTTCTGAGGGATCTTATCTGACCGCGAGGAAAGCCTTTTACAACACCCTCCCGCGGGGAGAGGGGCTTTGAGGCTTAACTTAATGGCATTGGATTGAATCCTTCGGACCCCACCGCGTCATCCCGGTAGGGAGTGCCGGAATCCAGGGTCGGGGATGGTAACAACAGGGGGCTCCGGACCATTACCCGAGATTCCGTCGCAATACAAGTCCGATCGACCTCCGATCCATGAATCGGCTTGATCCGGCAGCCGTTTCGGTCGAGCGGGCGGAACCGCCGAGGTTCGGATCGAGTATGGGAATAATAATGAGGCCGCACACATGCTGACCGAAATCGACGTTGAACGTTTGCCGTCTTTCAACATTGGCTTTGAACCTGGCGAGGAAAAAGGCTGGCCGGATGGCCCGTGCCCAACAGCCCGTGCCCAACACCGGCCCGATTGCGAAGAACACAAACACCGCCGAACGCGCCGTAACCCGACATTCGAGCGTGCGCGGCTTGTTTGCTCCGTAGAGGATGCAGATTCGACGAGGCCGGCTGTTGCACACAGCGGCGTCAGCTGAGGATTCGGTAGACCGCATGGTAGCTGGTCGATGCGGTTCGCGGTCTGTCTGTGCATTCCTGCCTGTCGCGTGCAGGGACGACAGACAAGCATGTAGACAGGCCGCAGACAGACGCTCACCGCATCCTACGGGCTCGCCTGGGGTAGATGCGGCGCCGAATCCAAAGCGGTGGCGGGCTCGTGCCGCCTGGCCGCCGCTGTGGTTACACCAGACCCCACGGATTCCTGTCGGTGCCGGGGTAAAAAGGCCGCCGCTTCAAGTAGGATGGGCAAAGCAAGCGCCCATCAAGCCGGTTCTAAGGCTCGGTCGGTCCAGGTCGGTTTCTTAAACCGGACTGCTTGATCGGATGCACAAAGCGAAGCGTGCCCATCGACTGTTGGGCACGGCGCGATATAGGCCGTCGGCTCGATGGCCGGCTCGGTAGGACGCGCCTTTGCCCAGCCTACGCCGCCGGGCCATCGGCCGCGGCCTGTTCGTCCATCCGGCGCGCCAGCTCCTCCCAGGCATCCAGTCCGCCCGGCAGCCCGAGTTGGCCGGCGAGCCCCTCCAAGGCATCGAGGACCTGTTTCAGGCCCATCGGACGGGCCTGGCGATAGACCCTTACCCAGGCCCGGATTGCCTCAGCCTGCTCGCCCTTCTCCCAATGGAGAGCGCCCATGTTGAAGAGGGTAGTGCAAAGCCCGGCTACATCGCCGATCTCTTGTTGGATCGCCAGGGATTGCCTGAGGTAGCCGACCGCCGTCTGGTCATCGCCCTGGGCATGGTAGATCGTCGAGATGTTGTTGAGGGTAGCCCCTTCGCCCATCCGGTCGCCGATCTCTTGTTGGATCGCCAGTGATTGCTCGAGGTAGCCGACCGCCGTCTGGTCATCGCCTTGGGCATGGTAGATCGCCGAGATGTTGTTGAGGGTGGTCCCTTCGCCCGCCCGGTCGCCGATCTCTTGGAAAATCGCCAGGGATTGCTCGAGGTAGTCGACCGCCGTCTGGTAATCACCGGTATGGAAGAGCTGCTTGCCGGTCTGGTCGAGGGCCTGGGTGCGCAGGGCCGGGGCCTGGGCGCGGCAGATGGGCGGCAGCCAATGGTCGAGCAGACTGGCATAGAGTCCGGCCCGGCTGAGGGGTTCGACGATCCGGTCCAGGGCCCAGCGGTCGGCGGCGGCCCGGTCGCCGGCGAGCTCTAGGGCCTGGTGGGCGGCTACCGCCTGGCCGAGCGTGGGGCGTTCGTGCCGGAAGAGATAAATCTGGTACTCGGCGGCGGTCTTGAGCCATTGGTGCTCCGGGGCGGGGGTGCCCTTTTGCTGTAACCACTCGGCTACCAGGGGGGAACACTGGTACTCGCGGGTGAGCAGCTCCGGGGCCTCGCGTTGCTCCACCAGAGACACGGCCAGCAGTTTTTTAAGCAGGCGCTCCGGGTCCGGCAGGTCCAGGCCCAGCTTGACGATGCCCTCCATGGGCACCGGGGTCCGGTAGGCGGGCAGGCGCGCCAGCAGCGCACGTTCGTCCTCGGTACGATGAGCGATGACGGTTTCCAAGGCCATGTCGGTCTGGGTCTCTGCCTCGGCCTCGCCCAGCCGGTCCAGGAAACCTTTCTCGGCCGCCGGGTCCAGGTCGCCTACTGCGGCGGCGAAGAATTCCAGTCCCCGCCAGTTGCCGTGCAAGACCTGGTGGGCCCGGCGCAGCCGCTCTCGTTCACGATAGAAGCCGGATGGCAAGCGCAAGGATCTCGCCTGCTGCAAGAAATCGCCGTAGCTGGCGTGCTCCAGTTGCCAGTGGTCGGTCTCGGGCCAGTCGGGCAGGCGCCAGCGGGAGGTCATCAGCAGCACCAAGCCCTGGTCGCACAGCGTCTCGGCGGCGGCGATCCAGGCGCCGACAGTGGCGCCGGTCTCGCTCGCGTCGAGCGCCAGGGTATCGGGCCGCTGGAGGGATTCCAGGTTGTCCAGGAACAGCAGCACCCGCTTCCCATATTGATCCAGCAGTAGGCGTAGCAGGAGCCCGGCCCGACATGCCTCGTCCTGGCACCGGGGCTCCATGCGGGTATAACGCTCGGTATTGTCCGCCGAGAGAAGAAATTCCAGCTCGAAGCGGAAGTCCCGAAAAGGGTTTCCCGGTCGGGCCGACCAGGCCAGGACCGCCCAGCCGGCGGCCTGGAGACCCGGGGCCAGCTTGCCGGCCAGGGCCGTCTTGCCCTGACCGCCGGGGCCGGTGATGAGCAGCCGGCACCGCTTGCCCATGCCCAGTTCGCCTTCCAGGGCGCGCAGCTCCTTGCGTCGACCCAGGAAACGCGGCGGCAGGGTGACGCCGGCGAGGGACTGGTTGACCGGACGTTCCGCCGGTGGCTTGGGCTCGAACCCCCAGTCGATCAGGGGCCGGCCCGGATCGGCACTGAGGAGCATGGGTAGACACCATTGCCCCAGGCTCAGGCCGGCCAGCTTCGGGTCTTCGGCATCGCGTCGCCAGACGTTCCCGTCCCCTTCCAGGGGCCGAGTAATGGCCCTGCGGGCCGCCTGCAGGGCCAGGTCCACCCGCTCCCGCCGGGCCAGGGCATCGCAGAAGGCGTGGGCGAACCGGATGCCGGCCCGGTCCGGCACCGATTCCCTCATGCCCACCACATGGGGCAAGCCACGCAGGCTCAGCCGCCGGGCCAGCCCGCTGTTCAAGGCATCCGAGGCCGCTTTGCCGGATTCGCAGGCGGAGAGCACCAGGCATTGGACCCCGGACCCCACAAAGGACTCGGCGATCTCCGTCTCCGGGACCGGATCGGATTCCCCCTGTGGCCCCTCAAAGACGAACTCCCCCCGGCCGGGCCGGTCGGTCAGGGGCTCCTGATGGAACCGGCCATGGCCGCTCAAAAAAACCAGCTGGGGGGCGAAGGAGCGAAGCGCGGCGGTAAAGGTGCCGAAACGCCCGTCGTTGGGCATCCGCAGGTCCACCAGGCCCGCGGCGATCCAGGGGGCCAGGGCCTCTTGGACGGCGTCCTGCTCGGCTTCGACGTCCAGCCGGGCGCGCTCCGGGTCCAGGTCCTCGGGCAGGGAGGTAAACAAGAGCACCCGCAGGTGACCCGGCTCCGGGGTGGGTATCTGATCCGGGGGAGGGGCCAGACGCCGGGACAGGGCGAAGGCCGGCTCCCGGCCCAAAAAGCCCAGCTCGGGGTGATGCAGGGTCTCCCAGGGTAGCTGGAGCACCGCCGGCTCGGAAGATTCGATTACCATGGGCATGGGCATGGGCATGGCGAGTACCTCATTTCATCTGGCTCCCACGCTCCGGCGTCATAAAGCCTTGGCCGCCGGAGCGGCCCCGCCTGCATTTCCAGAGAAACTACGAATCGCGCGAATCCACGCGAAAACCGAGGCGCTAGGGAACGGTTCACTAACGAGTTATCCATCTGCTGGGTCATGGTGACGCCCCGTGTCGAATATCACACAAAGACACGAAGACACGCAGGGATGGGGAGCTGCAGGAGAACGACTTGAACTTTGGCGAAGCCCTGATGAAAGACGGTATCGCGCGGATTCTCAACGCAAACATGGAATAGTTGTTGGTGGCTTTGTGGCTTTGTGGCTTTGTGTGAGAAAAAATGAATCGACGAGCTACTCAGGAAATGGAGCCCTGTCGTCGATGCCAATGGCTTTAATCAAGTCGATGTATTACTTGTTTTTGAACCGTCACTAGTACCCCATTTCACCTGATTTTGCGTTCTCAGCGAGGCGAGAAGCGGCCAGCTGCGTTGTTGCGCGAGCACAGGAATAGCGAGTTCTATTTCAAGCTCGCGCAACAACGCAGCTGGCCGCTTCTCGCCGCGCCCGAAGGGAGCCCCCCAAACGCGCCAAGGCGGAGTTACAGCGCTTGGCAATAGAGTGAGCTATTCCCCGCGCGCTGTGCCTTGCCTTAGCACGTTTGGGAGGGCTCTGAGAGCGAAAAATAGGGTGAAACGGGGTACTAGGTTCCTGGGCAGGGCGCTTCGTCACCGGGCTCGGGAGGTCGGGACGCGAGCGGGGAGCTCGTAACGAACCTCGCCTGGATCGGCCTCCTCGCCGCGTAACACCTCGATGACCCGCTGTTTGTAGGGGGCCGGATCGACCTTGCATGCGGCGCCGCAGTAGGGGCATTCGAGCAGCAGTACCGGATCGCCCGCGAGATCGACCACCTGTCCGAAGGTGCGTTCGCACTGCCAGCATACGAAGGAGGGACGGGTCTTCATAATGGGTGACTCCTCGATTTCCGATCCGGTCGAGATGACAATTTCGCGAGGATTTGCGTGATTCGTGGTTTTTTCTCTTGTTGCCGACCGATGACGCTTTCCCTGGCTCGGATCATAACAGGGTGGCGACCGCGCAGCAGATGCCGGCGAAGGACAGCCCGCAGGAGGGGAGCAGCAGCCTGCGCTTGTACAGCGCGCTGCGTCGAAAGTAGCCCTCGATGCTGAGCGGACCCTTTCCATTCTCCGCGTCGGCGGACAATCGGCCCTTGTCTACCCGGTAGTTGCGGGGGGTCAGGGCAATGAGCGCCAGGGTCAGCGCCAGGCCGCCAGGCCCCAGCAGGTGAAGGTGAGAGAGAGCCAGACGCCGCCGGAGACCATCCCCTGGCCCCCGGCCACCAGCTTGAGGGGCGGTCGCGTAGATGCCGGGGACGGCCAATCCAGGGCGATGAGTCGGTGCGCCAGGTCGTCCATGCGTGCGCCCTGGCCGGCGATGTCCTCGATCAGCTTGTCCTGCAACAGCTGATCCCGGCAGGCAGGCGGTCCGGTGGCAAGCGGGGTTTGGTTCATGTTCGCGTCCATTGGTGTTCATCCCCGGTTCGATTTCGCGATTGGGTTGCGGCGGGCGTGATCCGGTTCTGTCCGTTACCGTCAGTCCTCTCCGATGACCCGCTCGTCGCGGGGTTTGGACAAGAGTTTCTCTGCTTCGGCCTGGCTGTTTGCAAAGGCCATCCGATACTGGAACATCGCTTCGGGTGGTTGCTCTCGACGTAGCCGACGCACCAAGGCGCGCGCATCCTGATAGCGGTCTTCCGTACCTATGTAGGTCGGCAACGACGGTGGCGAAATTTTATAGACGAAATAGGGCATCTGACTAACTACTCGTTCGAGTGATGGAAATGAGTGGGTGCTATGGCCTGCGGCAGCCGCTTACCAGCACCCATTCGTTTGCTGTCCGGGGCCGGTCCAGTCTAAACCAAGGGGCGTAGGCCGCTATGATTTGCCCGCTCTGGTCGTGAAGAATGCCCGACACGGCGATGCGTCCCCCGGTGCGAACCAGGGCCGCCAGCCGGCCTGCGAGCGCGACCAGCGGACCGGCCAGGATGTTTGCCAGCAGTAGGTCGGCCGGTTCCTCCGGCACCGCCCCCGGGGAGCAGCAGAGCAGGCGGTCGGCGAGCCCATTGTGCTCCGCGTTGGCCCGAGTGGCCTCCAAGGCTTGAGGGTCATGGTCGACCGCGACCGCGCGGATTGCCCCGAGCCGCAAGGCGGCGATGGCGAGGACCCCTGAGCCGCAGCCGTAGTCGATGATGGTCTTTCCCGCAAGATCCACGGCGTCGAGCCAACGCAGGCAGAGGGCCGTGGTGGGGTGACGGCCGGTGCCGAAGGCGAGCCCCGGATCGAGCTCGACCACAACCGCATCCGGAGCGTCCGTGGATTGTCCCCTGGGGCAGATCCAAAGTCGCCGGCCAAAGCGTACAGGTACGAAATCGTCCTGCCAAGTCCGTTCCCAGATCCGGTCCTCGATCCGCTCGAGCCGCGGCTTTACGCCGAGATGACCGGCAAGGGATCGGGAGAGCGCCAGTGCGGTCGCCAGGGCTTGCGGTTGGTCGGGATACAAGGCGGTGAGCCGCACCCGACGCCATAGGGGGGTGGTGCCGGGTGGCGGCTCGTCCGCCGCGTCCCCCAGGGTTACCGCCAGGGCACCGGCATTTTCCATGGCGGTCTCGATCAGGGGTACGTGATCCTGCTCGACGACGAAGGAGATCTGGATCCAGGCCACGGGTGTGCTGGTAGTGCTTAGGGGCTGTTGACATTCATCGTTTGTCAAGTCCCGCCAGATTATAGACACGTTTATTGAAGCGTTTGGGCTGTTTCTGATACCAGTTTTTCATGGCCTGAAGGGGAGAAAGATGACCCAATGCCTTGGAAAACTCGACCCCGTTGACGCCTGTTCCGGCGATCATGCAAACACGACGTCGGAGATCTTGATCAAATCGATAAACTGAATACAGGGAACGTCCACCTCCGGCAATCCGCAGACGGCGGGGATTTTGTACTTCGCCATTACGTCCGGTAGTCTGAACTGGCGCCCTTCCTCTGTAACCAAGGTTGCGCCGATCACCTTGGTGGTGGCGATGATCAGAAGATCATTCTCTCCTACCCCTTTGGCGTGATAATCATCCTCTTCAATCCCCAATACTGCTTTGATTATGATAGCCGTCCTCAACACAGAGTTGGATAGTGGGACAACCTCGATATCCTGATCTCTCAACCAACCCCCGCAGCCTGGAGACTTCCTCGTTACTTCTTCGAAGACCACTCCTGGAATTGAGAATCGGTGCTGCTTCAGTTGGTCACCGAACCAGTTCCATAGGGGAGGGAAGTGGGCGATAGGGTAGTTGTCCCAGGCGTGAAGCATCGATGACGCGTCAAGTACCACCATACGTCTCTTCCAATCGACGCACGTCAGTGATCCTCAGGTCATCAAGGTAGCTGCTGGCCCTGGTCAGGGTAATTACTTTTCCGTTCAACGCGTCCAGCACAGTACGCACGAAGGGCTCGCCGAACATGTGAACCGGCTCCCTGTAGCGGTACCGCATTCCACCTTCTCCCTGCGCGGGTAACGGGAGACTCTGTTTCCAGCGCCGGTAGGCCTGGTAACACTCCTTCCCCAGCAGCCCCTCGTCCAGCAGACGGTGCAATATCACCTCAGTGCTGACGCACCAACGCCGACAGCACTCCTTGAGAAAGCCGTCGTATGCGGTCACTTCGTCGGTGGGGAACTCTCTTAGGTCGATCCGTTCGAGCAGATGATCGGGGACCAGCAGGTTGCCGGCGAACTGGTTGGCTGCCCGCTCTTTGCCCTGGTAGGTGTGGAAATCTTCCTCGTCGTCAATCATGCTTGCGCGGTGAAGTAACAGGTGGGCCAGCTCGTGCATCAGCGTGAATGCCTGGGGTCCGTCGGTGCTCTGCTTCTTGATCGCGATGAGAGGGAAGCTGGCGAAGTAGAGGGAGAAGCCTCGAACAGGGTTCTCCTTCGCGATCTGCCAGTGGCCCTGATAACCGTTGCTGACGAAGACCAGTATGCCCTTGGTCTCGACGGCACCACGAAGCTCGCTGAAATCCTGCTCGTCACCAAGACCAAGCCAGCGTCTAACCTCGACTGCCGCGCCCTTGACGTTGGTAGTTTCGACGGTCAGCTGCGAGGGATACCAGTCACGTTCCACATCCTCGCCCAGCTCTTCCAGCAGGTCGATGTATACTTTGCGCTGCCGCTCCGTCCGTTCGATAAGGGTAGTAAGCCGGGGCGAGAGGGTTGGTTTCTGGTTGGTCAGAGTGCGAAATTGGGGTGTGTGCAACTTGGCCTCGCTGACAGGCCCTGGTTCGAGGAAAAAGAGTATCCCTCGATTGAAATAGGCGGCGATCTTTCCTAACTGATTGATGGAGATGGCATCCTTTCCCTCCATGACCTGTCTCAGGGTAGCGGGGGCGATGCGTAGCTCTCGGCCCAGCTGGTCGAGCAACAACCCCTGCTGATCGCAGCACCAGGCGATTCTGCGCGGATTGATGGCATGTACCTTGTCCATATCGGTGATGGTAACAGCGAGTCGGCGGTAATCAACCTTGGCTAAAAAAATTACCGCATGACGGCAGGAACGAGCCGGAACGTAGCATGCTGGAAGTGCTCGAGCGAAAATCCGAGTGAGGCCACTCCGTAGTTGGGGGACGATACCTCAAGTGCCGGTGTTCGAAGGATGAGGTGGATCCGCGCTTTCCGGATCACGGAAAGGGCTTGCGCCTGCAATTCCAGACGAATAGCCGGCATGGTGCGTGCGTTCTTGTGGAGGTGGGATGTTCGTGGTGGGTGATGACTCTACCCCTGCCGGAATGACGGGGTGGGGGCTGAACGGTTACGGCGCATACGACCTTGGATTTCTCAAACAATGGTGGATCGGGGCCAGGCTTGGGGCGGTGGACGCGGGTAGCTGAAACTCATTGCTAATCAGGTAAAAGCTTGTCGATCTCCTGCGGTGTCCGTGCCGGCGTCTTAACGCAACCTACACCCACATTGCCCTTCATGCTGTCGGCCCGCGCGGACCTCGCGTCTGGTGTAGGATGCAGTGAGCGCGGTAGATCTTACAGAACGGCACTGCGAAGAGACGCGAACCGCATCGGAGATGCCCCTCCTCCGGCCCCTAGCACACGTTTCACCTTAATCTTCACATTTTGAAACCTCCCGTAGGGAACGGTCTCCGTGCCGTTGCGAAGAATCTGCACCAAATCCCACAACGCCACGGAGGGCGTTCCCTACGGAAAATCAAGGTGAAACTGGGTACCAGAGCGGTACATAGCGTTAGGTGATTAGTGTCGAAACTCAGCTACGGTCTCCCGGCTTGAGCCCCCAGGGGGCGTAGAATACTGGTGGCAGCCATCAGAGAGGATTTTGCGATGCCCCAGAACCCGATCCAGTTTCAACCCGGCTT
>Ga0209678_1000483_pt1 | contig 12825 bp, 8 predicted proteins | sample WorMetilvaeELBA1_FD_187404 | JGI IMG/M metagenome (GOLD analysis project Ga0209678, IMG submission 187404) | Marine gutless worms symbiont microbial communities from Max Planck institute for Marine Microbiology, Germany - Olavius ilvae ELBA.1... ...
TTTAGAGAAAACGCTGCTAAATATTGATTTGCTATTGTTCGCCATCGTTTTGAACGGCAGTAATTTAATGAGTGATAATTAGCGGCCGGGCTAACTGGAAAAACGGCCACTTTTCGTTCAGGCACTAATTATATTAAATCAGCTCAAAAAGCCCATTTGCCTTGCAGCGTCGCCGTTTTCAAAGCCTCGGCAAGCTCACCCAGGTAGCGCGACCTGGATATTTCCCGGGCCCCGAAGCGGGTCAAATGGGCAGTCGTGATTTGACAGTCTATAAAGGCAAAACCGAACGGTTTCAAGTGCTGCACCAGCGCGACCAGGGCGACCTTGGAGGCATTGGTCACCCGGGTAAACATCGATTCGCCGAAAAAGCAACTGCCCAGCGACACGCCGTATAAGCCGCCGGCCAGGCGATTGTCTTGCCAGGCTTCAACGGAGTGGGCAAGCCCTGAATCGTGCAGGCGGCAGTAGGCCTGTACCATGTCGTCCACAATCCAGGTTCCTTCTTGATTTTCCAGGCGCACTCGGGCGCATTCGGCAATCACCTCTTCGAATGCACGATCCATGGTTAATTCGAACACGCCCTGCTTACAAACTTTTTTTAGAGACCTGGAAACCTTCAATTCGGCCGGGTACAACACCAGTCGGGGATCGGGCGACCACCAGAGAATCGGCTCCCCTTCCGAATACCAGGGGAAGATGCCGTTGCTGTAGGCCAGCAGCAGCCGATTAGGGCTCAAATCGCCGCCAATTGCCAGCAGGCCTTCCTGGGAAGCCAGATGTGGAGATGGGAAAACAAGGTCTTCAGATAGTTGGTAGACGGGCATTCGATTTCGGAATGCGGATTGCGGATTGCGGATTTAAAGGTGGAATGATTCCTTTATTAATTCCTGGTCTGCTAAATCCGCAATTCCCGGATAATGTTGGATGCAGTATTAATTGTAGTCGAATGCCAGTTCATCATCCTTCAAATCAACGTGCACCAGACCTCCTTTTTGCATTCGGCCGAAAAGGATCTCGTCCGACAGGCCGTCTTTGATTTCAGTTTGAATGACGCGCGCCAAAGGTCTGGCGCCGTATTGCGGGTCGTAACCCTTTTTAGCCAGCCAGGAGCGCACGGCCGGCGAGATGGTCAGGGCAACTTTTTTAATGCCCAGTTGCACATTCAGCTCCGCCATGAACTTGTCGACCACCTTTTCCATGATGTCCAGGTCGAGGGAATTGAAATTGATGATTTCATCCAGGCGATTGCGAAATTCAGGGCTGAACAGTTTTTCAATGGCTTTGATGCCCTTGGAGGCCTGGTCTTTGTGCACATCGCCGAAGCCGATGGTCTGTTGACTCATCTCCCGTGTGCCGGCATTGGAGGTCATCATCAGGATGACATTTCGGAAATCCGCCTTTTTGCCGTTGTTATCCGTCAGGGTTGCATGATCCATTACCTGGAGCAGGATGTTGAACAGATCCGGATGGGCTTTTTCGATCTCATCCAGCAATAACACCGAGTGAGGATGCTTGCGAATACCATCGGTCAGCTGTCCGCCCTGATCAAAACCGATATAGCCCGGCGGTGCCCCAATCAGGCGTGCCACGGCATGCTTTTCCATGTATTCGCTCATGTCAAAGCGAATGAACTCCACCCCCAGAATATTGGCGACCTGGCGGGTGACCTCGGTCTTGCCGACCCCGGTGGGCCCGGTAAACAGGAAACAGCCCACCGGCCTGTCAGGCGTACCCAGTCCGGCCCGTGAGCGTTTAATAGACGTCACCAGGGCGCTAATTGCATCATCCTGTCCGAATACGACCTTCTTGAGACCGTCCTGCAGGTTTTCCAATTTGGTGCGGTCCGAGGTCGAGACACTCTGGGTGGGAATGCGCGCCATTTTGGCCACGATTTTTTCGATGTCCGCCGGGTTGATTTTTTTACGAGTTGAAGCACCGGCAAGCCTGACGAAAGCACCGGCTTCATCGATAACGTCAATGGCTTTGTCGGGCAAATAACGATCATTGATGAATTTGGCCGACAGTTCGGCCGCCGCTTTCAGCGCCGGGTCGGTGTAGACGATGCCGTGGTGCTCTTCGTAGCGGGATCGCAGACCCTTGAGAATTTTGACGGTCTCTCTAACCGGGGGTTCAAAGATCTCGATTTTTTCAAAACGTCGCGAGAGGGCCCGGTCTTTTTCAAAGTGGTTTTTGTATTCCTCGAAGGTGGAAGAGCCGATACAGCGAATCTCGCCGCTGGTCAACACCGGCTTGAGGATATTGGAGGCATCCATTGATCCGCTGCTGGTCGCACCGGCGCCGACAATCGTATGAATTTCATCAATAAACAGAATGGCTTTGGGCTTTTTTTTCAACTCGGCGATCACGCCTTTGAGCCGCTGCTCAAAATCACCGCGAAACTTGGTCCCGGCCAACATACCGCCGAGGTCAAGGGCGTAGATCTCAACGTCCTTGAGCAGATCCGGAACATCGCCTTTTTGAATCTGCTGAGCCAGTCCTTCAGCCATGGCCGTTTTCCCCACCCCGGGATCACCGACATACACCGGATTGTTTTTGCGACGGCGGCAAAGGACTTGCATCGTCCTTTCCATTTCGGTTTTGCGGCCGATCAGGGGATCCAATTTACCGTCGGCGGCAAATTTAATCAGATCAGTCGTAAAGAGCTCCAGCGGGTTGGTTTTTTTCTTGGTTTTTTCCTTGGCCGGTCGTGTCAGGTCGGCGGGGGTATCCTCATAAGCTCCTTTGGTCACGTTATGCGAGATGTAGTTTAGCACATCCAGGCGCGTGACACCTTCGGCACTGAGAAAATATTCGGCATGTGAGTCCTTTTCCAGAAAAATAGAGGCCAGGATATCGCTGACCGTAACTTCCGGCTTTTCAGCCGAGCGGGCATGGTTGACCGCCCGCTGAATGACGCGCTGGAACCCGATGGTCTGCTGGAGTACGTATTCATTGCCATCGGGAATCCGTTCGATTTTATCCTCGAAAAAGTCCTCCAGGGAGGTGATCAGATTTTCAACATTGCCACCACAGTTTTCAATGATGTCAATGCCGGTCGGATCGTAAAGAATTGCAAAAAGGATGTGTTCAATACTGACATATTCGTGGCGTCTTTTTTTTGCCTCTCTAACAGCAAAGCCGAGAGTTGCGCTAAGCTCTTTGCTGATCATAATCTACTCTCTTTCCATGATGCATTTTAGAGGAAATCCGTTTTCACGAGCCAGGGTCTCCACTGTATTGACTTTGGTTTCAGCAACCTCGTAGGGATAGATGCCGCAAACGCCTACGCCGCGGCGGTGTACGTTGAGCATAATCCGGGTAGCTTCCTCCGGTGACTTTTTAAAAACATAAACCAGAACCTCAATGACGAACTCCATGGTGGTATAGTCATCATTGAGAAGCATCACCCGGTACATGGGCGGTTCTTCGACCTCGCGGTCGGTTTCCGAATCGACACTTTCCTCAACTTTCGGATCGATATTGCTCATTGACATTACACCCGATGTAAAAGCCTGAGCTTTTAGCTACAACCGCATCGGTTGTATAAGTAAATTTATAATAAGCACTTGAATTGACGCTTGTAAAGGGCAAATCCTGAATTTTTATAGCCAAGCGGCTGACAGCCTTTCGATTTGGGATTGCGGATTGCGGATTGCGGATTGAAAAAGAAATAACACTGTCAACCAATACATTGACTTGAGATCGATTAACCATAAACTCAATCAACCCAATCAATTCGATTTGGGATTGCGGATTGCGGATTTCGGATTGAAAAAAAAGCAGTACGGTCAATAAACACATAGACTCGAGAATGATTAACCATAAACGCAATCAACCCAATCAACTATTTAATCCAGCATCCAGTATCCGGTATCCGGCATCAAGTATCCAGCATCCAGTATCCAGTATCCAGTATCCAGTATCGAGCATCCAGTATCAAGCATCGAGCATCCAGTATCGAGCATCCAGCCTTTCGATTTGGGATTGCGGATTGCGGATTTCGGATTGAAAAAGAAACAACACGGCCAACCAACACCTTGACTTGAGATCGATTAGCCACGAACTCAATCAATCCAATCAAACTATTTAATCCGGCATCCAGTATCCGGTATCCGGCATCAAGTATCCAGTTATCAGTGATCAGTGATCAGCGAACAGCATCCAGTATCCAGTATCCAGTATCCAGTATCGAGCATCCAGTATCAAGCATCGAGCATCCAGTATCAAGCATCGAGCATCCAGTATCAAGCATCGAGCCTCCAGTATCGAGCATCCAGTATCAAGCATCCAGTATCAAGCATCCATTATCCAGCGCCCAGTACCCATTACCCATTACCCAATACCCAATACCCAATACCCAGTACCCAATACCCAATACCCATCATTATTTGCCGCAACATTTTTTGTATTTTCTTCCGCTGCCGCAAGGGCATGGGGCATTGCGGCCGATTTTTTTGCTGGACCGTTTGGTCGGCTTCTTCTGCTGGGATTCACCGCCGCCGGAAAATGCCAATTGCTGCTGCTTGGGCTGCCTGAAATCATCTATTTTCTCCGGCTCAGCAATCTGGATGCGGTACAAGATGCCCAGGGTCTCCTCTTTGACCCGATCGATCATATCTTGAAACAGCTCGTAGCCTTCTTTCTTATAAACGATCAAGGGGTTCTGCTGGGCATAACCCCGCAGGCCGATGCCTTCTTTCAGGTGGTCCATGGACAGCAAATGATCTTTCCACAAATTGTCCACGGTTTGCAGCATGACCAGCCGTTCCAATTGCCTGAAATCTTCAGAGCCGACGGCTGTTTCGCGATCCTGGTAGACTTTTCCGGCTTCCTCGTAAATAAACTCGGCCAAGCCGTCACGATTGAGGCCATCTAAGGTTTCTTCATCAAAACCGTTTAAACGAAAATTGAATTGCTTGTAGACCACATCTCTGAGTTCCTTGAGGTCCCACTCTTCGGCATGCGGGTTATCGCCGGCGATGGTGTCGGCAATCTCCTCGGCCTTGTCGTGGATCATCTCCTGAATCTCAGCTTTTAAATCTTTGCCGGACAAGGCTTCGCGGCGCTGGCGATAAATGACCTCCCGCTGCTGATTCATGACGTCATCATATTCGAGCAACTGTTTGCGAATGTCAAAATTGTGGCCTTCCACCTTGGACTGGGCATTTTCAATGGCCCGGCTGATCATGTTGTGCTCAATCGGCTCGCCCTCTTCCATGCCCAGCTTTTCCATGATGCCGGTGATGCGCTCCCCGCCGAAAATTCGCAGCAGGTCATCTTCCAGAGCCAGATAAAAGCGGGAGGAGCCGGGGTCTCCCTGGCGGCCCGAGCGGCCGCGCAACTGATTGTCGATACGCCGGCTTTCGTGCCGTTCGGTGCCGAGTATATGCAGACCGCCTAAGTCCTGCACCCCCTCGCCCAGCACGATATCCGTGCCGCGTCCGGCCATGTTGGTGGAGATGGTTACCGCACCCATCTGCCCGGCCTGAGCAATGATTTCGGCTTCTTTTTCGTGATTTTTGGCATTGAGCACTTCATGTTTGATGCCCCGTTTTTTCAGCTTTTTGCTCAGAGCCTCGGAAACATCGATGGAGATGGTGCCCACCAGTACGGGCTGTCCTCTTTTGTGCAGCTCGACGATTTCATCCAGGGCCGCCTCAAATTTCTCGCGGCGGCTTTTGTAGATCGCGTCCGGAAAATCTTTGCGCACCATGGGCATATTGGTGGGAATGACCACCACATCCAGATCATAGATCTTTTTAAACTCGGTCGCTTCCGTATCCGCGGTTCCCGTCATGCCGGCCAGCTTGTTGTACATCCTGAAATAGTTCTGGAAGGTTACGGTGGCCAGGGTTTGGTTTTCGTTTTCAATCTTGACCCCTTCTTTGGCTTCCAGGGCCTGGTGCAGTCCCTCGCTGTAGCGACGTCCGGGCATCAGGCGGCCGGTAAATTCGTCGACGATGATGACTTCCCCGTTTTTAACGATGTAGTCGACATCCAGCTTAAAAAGAGTGTGTGCTTTCAAGGCCTGGTTTATGTGATGCAGCAGCTCAATGTATTTGGGATCGAATAAATTGTCGACCTGAAGCAGTTTCTCGGATTTTGCAACACCATCTTCGGTTAATATTGCCGAACGGGCTTTCTCATCGATCGTATAATCAGTTTCCTTGTTCAGCCGTGGAATTAAACTATTGATCTGGTAGTAAAGATCGGTGGACTTTTCAGCCGGCCCTGAAATGATCAGGGGGGTTCGGGCTTCGTCGACCAGGATGCTGTCAACTTCGTCCACGATGGAAAAGTTAAGCTCACCCTGAACCAGCGACTGCCGATCGAATTTCATATTGTCCCGCAGGTAGTCAAAGCCAAATTCATTGTTGGTTCCGTAAGTGATATCGGACCCATAAGCTGCCAGCCGTTCATTGTCGTCCAGACCGTGCAGAATCGTCCCAACCGAGAGGCCTAAAAAGCGGTAGATGTTACCCATCCATTCGGTATCACGCCGGGCCAGGTAGTCATTGACCGTGATAACATGCACGCCTTTGCCGGTCAGGGCATTTAGGTAGGCCGGCAGGGTTGCCGCCAGAGTCTTGCCTTCACCGGTTTTCATTTCAGCGATCTTGCCTTGATGCAGAACGATTCCGCCGATAAGCTGGGCATCAAAATGCCTCATTTTCAGCGTGCGCATGGAAGCCTCTCTAACAGTCGCGAACGCCTCCGGCAAAAGGCTCTCGAGATCTTCCCCCTGGTCCAGTCGCTGTTTGAAAGCAACGGTCTGATCTTTGAGTTGCGCATCGCTTAAAGCCTGGATCTGCGGCTCCAGCGCATTGATCTGGTCAACCTGCGGTTGGAGCTGTTTCAATTCCCGCTCGTTTTTACTGCCAAAAACTTTAGTTAAAAAATTAAAAACCATATTTAAAGATACTCCTACCGCTCGAAAATTGACGCACGGCATTGCTGGGTTTGCCCGGATACAACGGGAAAGTCTCTGTATCAGTCCTTTTCGGAGGCTGCCCTGGCAGCCGCAGGCCCACCCGAAAATAGACCTTGCAAAAAGAAACCATCAAAATGTATTTGGTTTAGTTAAATGAAAACATCCGCTGTGCCTTCAGATATATGTCGATATTCCGGATCTTGATTAATACGGTGAGATCAGCAAATCGATGGCAACCTTTGAAGTATGAACCCTGAACCGATCGGTTTTGGTTTCATTATATCAGATTTAAACCCGGCCTCAACAATTAATTTACGTATTATAATACGCATTTCATTTAATGAAAGGGAGCGCTATGGATAAAAAATCCCTGGCTTTTTTGGCGGATGTGCGTGTGAGCAGAGGTGATTATGCCGGTTAAAATCAGTTGAGGATATACTTTACCGGGTTGACCGGGATTCCGTTCAGATGAACCTCGTAATGGAGGTGCGGACCGGTACTGCGACCGGTATTTCCCATCAGGGCAATGGTTTCCCAGCGTTTGACCTTGTCGCCCCGTTTTTTTAATAACTTTTGGCAATGCCCGTAACGGGTTATCATACCGTGGCCGTGATCGATTACAATGAAGTTGCCGTACAGGCCTTTTTTACCCGCAAAGGTCACCACACCTTCAGCGGTGGCAAGAATGGGCGTCCCTCGCCGGGATGCAATATCGTAACCTTTGTGGAATTCACGCCGCTGCGTAAACGGTGATATACGGTACCCGAACCTGGAGGTCGTCCATGAATTCACATCTCTGGAAACGGGCCGGATGGCAGGTGTCGAGGCCAGCAGGTTCTGTTGGTCCTCAAGTGATTTGAGAAGGGCTTCCAACTCCAGCTGCTGATTGACGGCTGCGATGCTGAGTTGTTCGATTTGTTCATGCATATCCCGCATCAGGCTGTTGTGTTTTTCTTTGAGGGGGATTCGGGCATCTAAATCCTCAGGTATCGAACCGCCCACACCAAACATACTGTCGGAACTACTCGTTTTTTCAATATTGGCAATGATGCGAATTTTTTTCTCAAAACTGTTTATGGCCACCAAATTGGCCTTTAACGTATTGATTTCATTTGCGAATTCTTGAATCTGCTTGCGCTGGATCTGGATTTCCTCGAGCTGACCGGACAGATAGATCTCCCGATTCTGCAAATGTGATGCCGTACCCCTTAAATTGGAATAATCATATACGACATACCCCACACCCGCAATAAGGGATAGCAGGATTACCCCTAAAGTATAGATAGATGATTTGGAGGCACAAACCTGTTTGGCCGGTGCCCCGCTGCTGCCTAGTATGACAAAAGAGATTTTCTTGCGCATGATCAGTAAATCCTATGAGAATCGAGGAAGTGGTATCCCAAATTCGATATTAAAAACGTCAGGCCAGAGTGAAAAAAAAACGCCCTTGAGCACTGTCACCCAAAGGCGTCACAAAAATTAAGATTCGGTAACCTGGCGATCCTGGCCATAAATGGCTTTAGATCCATGGTTTTGCGTCGCCATCTTTCGGTGACTTTGCCTTTTCGCTATGACAATTTCGGCCCTTATTCTAAATTTTATTGGGCACCGCCAATTTTGTCAACCTATAAAAAATTGCTTGCTCGCCATTGGCGGCACCGGATCAGGCCTCGTCAGCTAATCAGGGTCCATCTTTGAAATTTTAAACCGACAATAATATCGGCCAGGTTCAGCAAGAACATTAGACGTTTTTTTCAGGTTTCCCCGGCGTTATCAGACCCGGGGATAAAGGATTACATCAGACCAAGCTTAAATTTTAACGATTTCAAAGTGTTAACCATCAGCATAGTGACGGTCATCGGGCCGACCCCACCGGGAACCGGCGTAATCGAGCCGGCTATCTCTTTGGCCTCATCAAAATCGACATCTCCCTTTAATATGGCTATTTTTTTGCCGGTTTTTTCACTGATTTTTTCGCCGACCCGATTAACACCCACATCGATCACGCAGGCGCCGGGTTTGATCCATTGCGGTTTGACAAGACCGGGTACGCCGGCGGCAACAATCAATATATCCGCTCTTTTGCAATGTGCCTCGAGATCTTTGGTGCGGGTGTGAACGACCGTGACCGTAGCATTGGCACCATCGCCTTTTTGCAGCATCATATTGGCAATGGGCTTGCCGACAATGTTCGACCGGCCGACCACAACACATTCGGCGCCGCTGGTTTCCGTTCCGGACCGGACGATCATCTCCTGGATTCCGGCCGGCGTGCACGGCGGGAATTTCACTTCATTGCCTCCGATCATCAGCCGACCCACGTTCACCGGGTGAAAACCATCCACATCTTTGTCGGGATCGATGGCATTGAGGACCTTTTTATCGTCGATGTGCTTGGGCAGGGGCAGTTGGACTAGAATCCCATTGATCCTGTCGTCCTTGTTATACTTGTCAACCAGGGCCAGCAGATCCGCTTCCGAGATATCTTCCGGTTGGCTGTCCTGGATTTCCATGAATCCAAGTCGATTGGCGGTTTTGATTTTCAAAGTAACATAGGATATGGAAGCCGGGTTCTCACCAACTAAAATCGTAACCAGGCCGGGCACCACACCATGTTTTTCTTTAATTTCAGCCACCTCGGCCTGTACTTCTTCAAGAATCTCTTCACGGATTTCGGTCCCCTTAATTAACGTTGCGGTCATCATCATCCTCCTTTTTTTTAGGTATTATTCAGAACGAAATAAATCGTTGTGCATCCAAAGACGGCTTAGCGGTTATTGGTTATTGGTTATTGGTTATTGGTTATTGGTTATTGGTTATTGGTTATTGGTTCTAAATCAATTGATATTGGTTGTCAAGAACCCTTGATACTGGATGCTCGATGCTGGATACTTGATACTCGATGCTCGATGCCGGATACTCGATGCTCGATGCTGGATACTTGATACTCGATGCTCGATGCTGGATACTCGATACTCGATGCTCGATGCCGGATACTTGATACTCGATGCTCGATGCCGGATGCCGGATATCAGATGCCGGATACTTGATACTCGATGCTCGATGCCGGATACTCGATGCTCGATGCTCGATGCCGGATACCAGATACCGGATGCTGGATTAAATAGTTGATTGGGTTGATTGCGTTTATGGTTAATCATTCTCGAGTCTATGTGTTTATTGACCGTACTGCTTTTTTTTCAATCCGAAATCCGCAATCCGCAATCCCAAATCGAATTGATTGGGTTGATTGAGTTTATGGTTAATCGATCTCAAGTCAATGTATTGGTTGACGGTGTTGTTTCTTTTTCAATCCGAAATCCGCAATCCGCAATCCCAAATCGAAGGACTGGATACCGGTTGCCTGACACCAGATATCAGTATCAGACTTCGGTCCTCTGCCTTCTTTCATCTGAGATCACACCGGATACGGTACATTCAGCAATCCGGCAGCTTCATCGAATCCCAACATAAGATTCATGTTTTGGACCGCCTGGCCGGCGGCACCTTTGACCAGGTTGTCAATCGCCGAGATGAGAACCAGGCGTCGGTTATTTTCATCGAGTTTGAATCCGATGTCACAAAAATTAGTTCCCCTTACATGTCGGGTATCCGGCAGTCGATCCTCCGGGCATAGTCGGACAAATTTCCTCTGGTGATAGGCCTGCCGATAGCATTCGGCGATATCAGATATCGTCACGCCGGAGGTCGGTGTGGCATAGATTGTGGTCAGCATGCCGCGGGTCATCGGCACCAGGTGCGGAACAAAAGTGATCGAGACCGGTCTATTGGCTTCGCGACTTAAAATGGCGTTCATTTCGGGATTATGACGATGCTCGGCCACCTTATAGGCCTTAAACGATTCATTGACTTCACAAAAATGGGTGGCCAGCGAAAGGGAGCGTCCGGCCCCGCTGACTCCTGATTTGGAGTCTGCGATAAGAGATGCCGGTTCCAGCAGGCCCTGCCTGAGTAAGGGAATCAGTGGTAAAAGCACACTGGTCGGATAACATCCCGGATTACCCACCAAGTCGGTGACTTTAATTTGATCGGCATAAATCTCACACAGACCGTAAACGGCCGCCTCGAGCAGATCTCCGGCGGTATGAGGCTGGTAGACGGATTCGTATAGGCTCACATCGTTGAATCGAAAATCCGCGGAAAGGTCGACCACTTTTTTGCCCTGTTTCAGAATATCCGGTACAAATGCCATCGGAAGCTTATGCGGCAGGGCCATATAGATCAGGTCTGCATTTTCACAAACATGATCGGCCGAGTATTGCTGGCAGACGATATCAACCCGTCCGGCCATGGCAGGGTATACGTGATCGAACCGGACCCCGGCGTACTGGCGGGAGGTCAAAACGGTTATTTCTGTTTCGGGATGGCCTGATAGTATTCTGACAAGTTCCGCACCGGCATAACCGGTGGCACCAACTATTGCAACCCGGGTCATTTGGCTGAATTCCTTTCAATCACCGGGCAAACGATCCGCAATTCCCGATGGTATTCTCAAATTTGAAAATATGAATTCTTATCAAAGACCAGGCGCGACTGCAAGTAGAATCATCCGCGGGATTTTTAATCTTCCAAGCTGCTTTAAAAGAAATTTAGTGAAGCGATTCCATCATTCGTTCCGCCGAAGGCGGATCAATCTTCATTCGTCATTTCATATGAGGTGCCCGAATCAGGTTAGGGGAGCTTTGGGATCGCCCTGCCAGGCAGGTACCAGCACAACTACCCAGCCGGCAACACCACCGTTTAAGCTGAAGGCAGAAATTGAGATTCCCACCACTTGCGAGCGCAGAGTCGCAAAAAAGGATTGTTTCTTTAATTCCGGCTGTTTCCGAACCATTTGCAGTCCATCTATGAGTGCGGCTCGTTCATCCGTGGCGAAGAGGTCCGCAACCGGGCGATTGAGAACATTTACCGACTGGAGGCCCACAATATCCAACGCGGCCCGGTTGGCGTTAAGAATACGCGTATCATCATCAACGGTGACAATACCGACGGCGGCACAATCGATAACGGCCTGATGAAAAAGGAGACAGTTCATCAGTTCCATGGCATCACGCCTGGGGTAGACGTTGGCTGTGGCCAAGATTTTCTTTTCGGACGGGGGCAAAGATGATTGGGTTTCCATTTCAACCAAAAATTCGTTGAGCTTAATGGCCAATTGATCGATCGGCCCTTTGGCAATATAATAGTCGGCCCCGATCTCGTGCAGCGACCCGAGTTGTTCGATCATGCTCCCCGAAAGCGCCACCAGCGGGAACTGATTATCGGCATATTTGCTGCGAACAAAACTGAAAAACTGCCGGCCGTCGATCTTTTGCAATATCAGGTCGGCAAACAGGATGTCGACGGAATTGTCTTCCAACTTGGCGATTCCTTCCTTGCCGTTATAGGCTTTGAGGACATGATAGCCTCTTTTGGTCAACAATTCGCTTAAAAATTCGACAAAGAAAAAATCATTGTCTACGACAAGCGCTTTTTTTTGCATGTCTGTCACCCGCCCGGAAAAAATGAATATTGAAGATTGACTAATGAATAATTAATGTATCCTGTCTATTTTAAATACAGCCTGGACGTACCATCCACCCTCGCTTGCCACGCCAGGCGCTATGCCCTTTGCGCTCTGCGCCATGCCCTCTGCGCCATGCCCAATGCCCCGTACCCCGCAACCCGCACCCAATACCCAGTACCCAGTACCCATTACCCAGTACCCAGTACCCAGTACCTAATACCCAATACCTAATACCCAATACCTAACCCGGACAAGCCGGAACCAAACAGGTTGATATAACCATTTTGCCTGTATTTAACAGCTTCGGTTCGCCAGCAAATGCCTAAAATGCCTAAAGTGCCTAAAATGCCTAAAATTAAAGTGTTCC
>Ga0209678_1000485_pt1 | contig 12750 bp, 11 predicted proteins | sample WorMetilvaeELBA1_FD_187404 | JGI IMG/M metagenome (GOLD analysis project Ga0209678, IMG submission 187404) | Marine gutless worms symbiont microbial communities from Max Planck institute for Marine Microbiology, Germany - Olavius ilvae ELBA.1... ...
AAGATAACTACCGTTTACGAGTTTTTAATGCAAGTAAAAAATGCATTAAACTGGAAAATCTTCGTTTTCCTTTTATGCGATATTAATCAGCAATATCAAAGAGTTCTGGATACCCGTTCGAACACTAATTAAGGATGGAAAGCTAAAAATTATTCAATAAAGTAGAGAGAAGTAGTGCCGCATGAAGTTTGATGTCGAGCAAAAGTGGCTTTCCATTTTTGGATCACTTAACTACCATTTATTGCCCGATTAACCGAATAGAGTGTTGCACATATTGACGAATTCGCCGTATAGTTCTAAATTATGGAATAAGACAGAGCGAAGCGATTCCATCATTAGTCATTATTCATTTGTCATTATTCATTTTTTATTCAGTATATGCGTGGCCGTACCCAGAAAAATCTCAGCCGCCTCGCCCTCCGTTTCTGAGAGGGTCGGATGCGGATGAATGCTTAAGGCCATATCCTCTGCCAGAGCCCCCATTTCAACTGCCAGCACCCCTTCTGAAATCAGCCCCTCCGTATCCCGGCCGGCAATGCCGACTCCCAGAATGCGTCCGGATTCCGGATCAACCAGGATTTTCGTCAGTCCCTCCGGCGCCCCCATGGTGGTTGCACGGCCTGAAAACTTCCATGGGAAACGCTGCACATTTACCGGACGGCCTTCGCGGCGAGCCTCTTCTTCGGTCAGGCCGCACCAGGCAATTTGGGGATCGGTGTAAACAACGGCGGGTATGGCTCGCACATCGAAGGCCGACGGCTCGCCGGCAATAACCTCGGCCGCTATTTTGCCTTCCCGGGTTGCCTTGTGGGCCAGCATCATGCCGCCGGCCACGTCACCGACGGCAAATATTTTCTCATCGGATGTGCGCATCCGATCATCGACAACCACAAATCCCTTATCGTCCAGTTTAACCTTGGTATTTTCAAGGCCGATCCCCTGCGAGGCCGGCCGGCGCCCGATGGCAACCAGCACCCGATCAAACGTCTGCTGCGGGTTGTCGACATCACCTTCCAGCGTGACGTCCACCCCGCGGTCGGTTTCCTCAAGGGAGGTGACCTTGGTTTTTAAGTGGATCTGCTCGAATATACCCTTGAGCTTCTTATCTAGCGGCTGCACCAGATCCCGATCAACTCCCGGCAGCAGCCGGTCCATAAACTCTACCAGGGTAACCTTGGAACCCAGCGCTGCATAAACTGTTCCCAATTCCAGTCCGACATACCCGCCGCCCACCACCAAAAGCTTGTCGGGGATATCGGCCAGGGCCAGTGCACCGGTGGAACTCATGATTCTGCCGTCGGGTTTAAAGTCCGTACCGGGCAACGGGATCGGCCGCGAGCCCGTGGCCAGAACAGCATGGCGAAACTTAATGCGGCTGACCTCGGAATCGTACAACCGCACCATGTCCGAACTTTCAAATTCAGCCCGGCCGTTAATAAGTTGCACGCCGCGCCTTTCACTCAGGCTGATCAGGCCATTGGCCATCTTATCGATCACGCTGGCTTTCCAATCCCGCAATCCCGCCAGGTCAACTTGCGGTTTACCGAAGGAAATCCCCATTGATGCGGCTTTATCGGCATCATAAATAAGTTCTGCCAGGTACAAAAATGTTTTGGATGGGATACACCCTTTAAACAGGCACACTCCCCCGGGTCGCTGGGCCGTATCGACCATGGTCACATCCATTCCCAGGTCCGCTGCCCGGAACGCAGCGGCATATCCCCCCGGCCCATTGCCGATTACCAGGAGTTCCGTCTCCTGCGTAAGCTCACCCATTACCATTGGAAAACCTCCGGTTTTTGTGTGTCGATTGTTGATTGTTGTAAGTAGTCAGTATTCTTATTTCAATGATGCGTAATCAGTTATCTGTGGCCAGTGATCAGTGATCAGTAATCAGTAATCAGTGAACAGTTATCAGTTATCAGTTATTAGTTATTAGTGATCTGTGAACATTGATCAGTGACAAGTAACCAGTGATCAAAGATCGGTAATCAGTATTCAATGGTCATCATCCGATATCCGGCAACCGGCATCCACAATCCGGAACCTGGTATCCGGCATCCAGTACCCAATAGCCCAGCACCCAATACCCAGTACCCAGTACCCAATACCCAATACCCAGTACCTAATACCCAATACCAAATACCCGGTCAGATCATACTCATCAGTAATTCATCCGGATCCTCCAGGGTTTCGACGAGAATCTTGAGAAATTTAATCGAATCGGCTCCGTCCAGTACCCGGTGATCGATGCAAAGCACAATCGGCATCATCAGGCGCGGGACAATAATATAATCGCCTTTATCCTGCTCCCGGACAACCGGCTGCATGCGCGCCTGTCCCATACCCAGAATAGCAACCTCCGGGTGGTTGATAATCGGTGCAAAAAAGCCGCCGCCCATGGCCCCGGCATTGGTAATGGTAAAACTGCCGCCCTGCATTTCCTCGATGGTTGCCTTGCGGTCCCGGGTGCGCTGGACCAGATCGGTCAGTTCAAGCGCCAGTTCCCTGATGCTCTTGCGATCCACATCCTTGACGACCGGCACGATCAGGCCGTTGTCCGTATTTACGGCAACACCGACGTTGTAATAGTGCTTGATGATAATTTCGTTATTTTGGGTATCCAGTGTCGCATTGAAATTAGGATAGGTTTTCAGCGCGGTGGCCACCGCTTTTAAAGCAAAGACGGTAATGGTTAATTTTCCGCCCACCGCTTCGATCTCTGCTTTATGCTTCTGCCGAAATGCCTCCAACCGGGTAAGATCGACAACATCCTGGCTGTTGACATGGGGAATCTGAGACCAGGCTAACGACATCTGGCGAGCGGTCGCCCGCCGGATGGAGCGAAACGGAACCCGTTCCACCTCCCCCCATTTGCTGAAATCAGGCAGGGGAGGCACAGCCACATCGACGGGTTGACTCGGCACAGCTGCCTCGGATACAGCGGCCGGAGCTGCTTCGACGCTTGGGCCGGTTTCGGCAAAGCCCCGCACATCCTCGGCGGTCACCAAACCCGCCGGCCCGCTGGGCGTCACCGCATGCAGGTCCACTCCCAGCTCACGGGCCAAACGCCGGGTGGCCGGGGAGGCCGGCACTGGGCCGCCCTTGTGCGCCGCGGCCGTCGGCACGGCAGCCTGGGCCGCCACCGGCACAGATTCCTGTTCAACGGCTGGCGTTACCTCATCCGCGGGTTGTACATCATCGCCGTTTGAAAAAGTCATCATCACGTCACCGACGTTGACAACATCTCCCGGTTTGACAAAAATCTCCTCTATACTGCCGTCAAACGGCGATGGAATTTCCACGGCCGCTTTATCTGTCTCGACTTCCAGGATAATATCTCCTTCTTTTACTTCCTGCCCGACCTCGACCGGGACAGCCAGAACCTCTCCTTCATGGATGCCTTCTCCAAGATCCGGCAATTTAAAAGACCTGGACATTGTGATCCCCCTTTTTAAATGAATATTGAAAATTGAATATTGAATATTTAAGGCATTCTATCCAATTTTGACTTTATAAATGCAATTTCTTAATATCGGCGGAGCGCAGCGACATCATTAAATCTTCAATATTCAATTTTCATTATTCAATTTTTAAGCGCTTTTCTTGCAGACCTGAGAATCCGCTGCGCGTTCGGTATATAGGCGTTTTCCCGGCTGAACAACGGCGTGATGACATCGTAGCCGGTCACGCGTTCGATGGGAGCTTCCAGATAGTAAAAGGCCTTTTCCATCAGCCGGGTGATTATTTCAGCCCCCGGGCCGAAGCTGCGCGGAGCTTCATGAATAACTACGGCCCGACCCGTTTTGAGAACCGATTGGACAAATAATTCATCGTCTAAGGGGGCAACGGTGAGCAGATCGATGACTTCAGCTTCCACCCCGTCTTTTTCCGCGAGCACCGAAGCGGCCTCCAGGGTCGGCCGCATCATGGTGCCATAGGATATCATGGTCAAATCCCGGCCTTCACGCACAATCGCTGATTTACCAATGGGCATGGTTTCCTCTTCATCCGGGACTTCTTCACGAAAGGCCCGGTAAAGGGCCTTGGATTCATAAAAAATGACCGGATCCGGATCCCGGATGGCGCTGACCAGCAAGGCCCGGGCGTTACGCGGACCGGACGGAATAACCATTTTCAAACCCGGGGTATGGGCCCAATAGGTCTCGCGACTTTCGGAATGATGTTCAAGGGCCCGCACGCCGCCGCCGTATGGAGTTCTGAGAACCAGCGGCACATGGTATCGCCCCTGGGACCGCCAACGCAATCTGGCAGCGTGGTTTTCAATCTGGTGAAAGGTCTGATAGCTGAATCCCGAAAACTGGATCTCACAAACCGGCTTGAGGCCATAAACGGCCATACCGATCGACATGCCGGCAATGGCGGATTCCGCCAAAGGTGTATCCAGCACCCGCTCCTCCCCGAATTGGTTAATAAGCCCGTCGGTGGCACGAAAAACACCGCCGTCTACTCCGACATCTTCGCCCAGAATGATGACACCGTCATCTTTCTCCATTTCCTGTCGCAAGGCCAGGTTGAGGGCCTGAACCATTGTCATTTTAGCCATTCTCACCCTCCTCTCTCATCTCCGAGAGTTCCCCGGCAAATTCCTCCTTTTGAGCCAATAAAAAAGGCGACATCTCAGCATACGCGTAATCAAACATATGCATTGGGTCGCCCATGTCTTTCATCTGTTTTTCGGCATTATCAACCGCGCTCTGGATCTCATCCAGGACCTCGGATTGAATCTTGTCGATTTCGTCATCCGAAAGCAGTCCCTTTGCCACAAGGTACTTCTGAAACCGGGCAATAGGATCCCGCTTTTTCCATTTTTCCACCTCATCTTCGGTGCGATATCGCCGGGGATCATCGGCCGTCGTGTGCATGGCCATCCGGTAAGTCACACATTCAATCAGGGTTGGACCGCCGCCGGAGCGAGCTCTATCGACGGCTTCTGTGGCCGCGGCATAGGTGGCCAGGATATCATTACCGTCGACCTGAATCCCCGGAATACCATAGGCCAGTGCCTTTTGAGCGATGGTCTTGGACCTCGTTTGCTTGGTCCGCGGGATAGAAATGGCCCACTGGTTGTTCTGACAAATAAAAATGGCCGGGGCTTGAAAAACGCCGGCAAAATTAAGGCCCTCGTGAAAGTCCCCCTGGGATGTCCCACCGTCGCCAAAGTAGGCCATGGCCACCCGATCCGTTTTACGATATCTTGCTGCCCAGGCCAGACCGACGGCATGCAGAATTTGAGAGCCGACCGGGATGGAAGTCGGCAGATCATTTCGATCCGGTGGGACGTAGGCCCCTTCGCCGAAACCGTTATAGTAGGTGATGATGCTTTCGAGAGAGCGGCCGCGCCAGATTTCAGCCGCGGCTTCGCGAAAGGCCGGCACGAACCAGTCCGATAAGTCCAGTACGGCGGCGGTTCCCAAATGGGCGGCCTCCTGACCGCTGATGGGGGGAAATGTCCCGATCCGTCCCTGTCTTTGCAGGTTCAGCAATCTCTCATCAAATTTTCGACCCATTACCATTGTACGATGAAGTTTGAGCAGAATTTCCTCCGGAATATCGGGTTCCAGATCGTTATCCAGTTCACCGTTTTCATCTAAGATGGAGAGGTATTCTATTTTATCGGCGATATTAATTTCTTTTCTCGGCATATAATTGCTCCTTGTTTGCACAGCAGCACAATGAACTGCGGCGTTGCCCTTTGAATCTATGGTTTGTCGCTGCCGCATTCGGCAAAAAATGTGTTAGAAGCAATATGTTACCAAGTTTTTATTTAGTCAAGGCGGCAAGATTTAACACTCTAATATTTATATAATTTAAATAACATAACCATTTCTGCCGTCATGGATAAGGTATTGGCGGGCCTGATTACAGTAGTATAACGACCGCATGGCCGAGGGGAGGATAAGAAAGGATGAATGCGGAGAATCAGTTAGGATCAAGAGATCAGGGGAGTTAAAGACCGGGGCATTACAGCGCTCAGCAACGTCATGGCGACCATTGATGACACCATGAAGAAATATCAGGCCGGTTGATTTTATTCTACAATTTCCAGCACAACCCGTCTTCGATCTTTGGCTGAAGCGGCTCCGACGATAATCCGCAGGGATCTTGCCGTGCGGCCTTGCTTGCCGATAATTTTGCCAAGATCTTCTTTAGCCACTTTCAGCTCCAGTACCGTTGACTGGTTTCCTTCTATCGCCGACACGCTGACTTCTTCGGGTTTGTCCACAAGTGCACGGGCGATTCGTTCAATCAGCTCCTTCATTGTCATTCTCCTTCATTACCCGTTTGACGCAAAATGTAATTGGGGACCGGATTTTCTAATTGCGACATAAGAAACTGATAATAAACTATATTTATGAGCACAACGCGACTACCGGTTCCGATAGGGACCTGCTGGAAAATTGGGATCGACGAGAATGATACATCTGCCATGTATTGCTAACGGATACTCTGTATATAGTATCTTGTAATTTACCTTTTTAAATAGAACTTTTAAACTTGTAAATAGGGTAAACAATGTATTTTGCCTTAAGAAATGCAGTATCCTTGTTTTCTTTTTTATCTGCTTTACTTTATGCCGGTTGTCATAATTATAACCCGATCGTCGCTATCCCAATGAAAGGTGAACTACCTCCGATATTAAAACGTCGCTTTGCCAAACAGCTTAACTGGAAGGGAAAAGATAATGGATTTTGCTAGGCCGACCGCGGTATCTGAAAATCTTGCGCGTTTTAAGGATTTTATCAAGCAGTATATCGTACCGAATCTGCCGTCCTGGAACCGGCAGGGCTCGCTTCCCCCGGCATTTTTTCAACAAATGGGTGAAGCCGGCTGGTACGGTCTTGGGTTTGAAAACGGTCGTCTCATGCGAATATCGTGTTTGATGGAGGTACTTGTTGCTGAGGCGCTCGCTGTTGCGTCACCGGGGGTTGCCATCGCCGCCCTGGCACATATAGATTTGGGCCTGATGGGACTGTTCCTTTTCGGCTCACCAATTCAGCAGCAAACTTACGGGCCCGCGGCGACGCGGGGCGATAAAATAATGTGCCTGGGAAACACTGAAAACATCGCCGGCAGCGATGTAGCCGGCATCGCGATGAGTGCGGAAAAAGTCGAAGGCGGATGGGTGCTGAACGGTAGCAAGGCCTATGTCACCAACGGCTATATTGCGGATTTGGGTGTGATTACCGCAGTGTCAGATCCTGATGCTCACAGAAACAGCCGCTTATCCATGTATCTGGTCGAATTAAACACGGAAGGGATCAGCCGCAAAAAGTTGAACAAGCAGGTGTGGATTCCATCTGATTTGACACGCCTGAATTTTAAAAATGTCTTCGTGCCGGATGATCACCTGCTCGGCATCCGGGGACGCGGGCTGCAGCAGGTGTTGGAAGTTTTTACCCACAGCAGGGTGCCGATTTCAGCCCTGACCTTGGGCGCCGCCGCCGGTGCTTTCGACCTGGCCCTCAACCACATGCAAAAACGCAAAATTTTCGGCAAACGGATCGCGGCGCATCAGGCCAAAGCATTTGAAACATCGGAACACTATGCCAAAATGGAGTCTGCCCGGCTCATGCTCTTCAAAGCCTGCTGGGATGTCGATCAGGGCCAAGACTTTCGGCAGGCGGCTTCGATGGCAAAATACCTGGCCGTTGAAGTCGCCCGAGACCTTACGGTCTGGGCAGCCGATATTTTTGGTGCGGCATCCGTCGTCCGGGAACATCCCATCCACAAATATCCCATGGACACCTGGGGGGCGTCCCTGGGCGAGGGCACCCAGGATGTGCAGAAATTGATTATATTTCGCGAGCTTGTGAAGCACTATCGTGCTGGTGGGTAGTTTGTTGCGGCTGGGTGCTGGATGCTCGATGCTCGATACCGGATGCTGGATACTGGATGCCTGATGCTGAGTGATCTTAGCTGATAGCTCATAGTTTTGTAATTCCTTATGCATAGGGGAAGAAACCGTGACCCGGACGCCACAGCACCGAGCATAGCTAAGCATTGCATTGTCAAAGGCATTCGGCCGTTAGAATTCTGCAGGATATCGATATTATGAATCCCCAAAGGATGGCGCTCACAGACGGGAATCCCTTGCCGGCCGCGTGCGAGGCACCAGCGACATCGATAATGTGTGGACCCTAGCGTTGCGAATATTTCTTATCGTAGGGTGGGCTGTACCCACCAAATAGCGTTGTTTTCATCTGATGATGGGCACAGCCCACCCTACGACAACTTAGAACTCAACCACAGGTGAGTTTCAACGATGACATTCCAATTTCGATTTATCTATTTGCCAAAAATTTTCTTCTTCCAAATCCCACTAGCCCTGCTAATCCGGTACTCAAGAGTAAAAGCGTGGCAGGTTCGGGCACGGCCTCAAAAGCCACTTCGCTGATAACAACAATAGGGACATTAGGGACACTATTGTCAAAATTGGAGTTGACTTGCAGCCGGATGTACTGCGCATCAGCTGGTGTCGCAATCTCAAACGTTTGAGCTGCGATAGGATTCAATATGGAGGCGTTAAAACTACCCATATCCTCGGAAACGGCAAAAGAAGGATCAAGTGAGCCGAAGAGAGTAAAACTGTTGATGGTTAGATTGGTGGTGAAACCCCATAATGCGAATGTACTAACTGACAGCACCTCGCCCAAATCATAGTCAATATTTCCGGGAAAGGGAGAAACACCACTGTTGATCCATGCATTAGTTGGATTAGATGGGTCGTGTGTCGGGTTTCTGTCGATGTATGTATCAAAATCGTCTACACCGCTAACAAAACCTGCGGATAGGCCCGACTGATCAATGGTTTGATCGAGATCGCCCGCGAGTGTGCTGAAAGAGGTTCCGCTAATACCAACTGGTGAGACAATGGGAAGGGCCAACACCGGCATATTCCAGCATGCAACGAATAGTACCGCTGTCATAAAAACGAAAAAACGTATACGTAAATTTGACATCTCTAGATTCTCCTCAATAATCAGTTTGAAGGAAGTATAACCATACTATTTATAGCCTGAATGAATGGTATATGAAGGAACCAGTGTGAGTATATCCGCAACGTGGACAATGGCAATCAACAAGGTGTTCTAAAGGGGAACGGCTTCCCAATAATGCAGACACTTCTGATAAGGGATGCATTTCCCGTACCAATCAAGTGAATAATAAGAATATTACTATGATTACAGACCGTTAGATTCAGATTGTACCTTTGATTGAATGAAAATAAAGACTTATAGTTGTGAAGTTATGAAGCATACTACATATTAATATGTAATTTTTGCCACAATAATAGTTACCTAATTGCCACAATTTAGTTTCCGAACAAATTACAGCTCCAGTATGATTTTGCCAAACTGCGCGCCGTCCTGCATCATTTTGTAAGCATCGACCCCCTCGCTCAACGGCATGATCCGGTGGATGACCGGTTTGATTTTGCCGGCCCACAGCAGGTTGAGCACGTCGCGGAAATCCTGATGGGATCCCATGGTGCTGCCGATCAGGCTGATCTGCTTGCCGAAAATATAGCGCATGTCGATCTTGGCGTGAGGCCCGCTGGTATTGCCGACAATCACGATGCGTCCCCCCCGGGCAGCCGCCTGCATGCTGGTGGCAATGGTGGCCTGGCCCACGTTGTCAACCACCACATCGACCCCGCGTTTACCTGTCAGGCGATAAATCTCCTTGCCCCAATCGACCCGTGATCGATCCAGTACGACATCGGCCCCCAAGGCTTTAGCCAGCTCGGCCTTGTCCGAATTGCCGGCCACCGTGTAGACAAAGGCACCGGCCAATTTGGCGATCTGGATGGCCATGCTGTTCACACCGCCGCCGGCGCCGACCACCAGCACCGATTCACCGGCCCTCAAGCGTGCCTGATGGATCAGCATGCGCCAGGCCGTCAGGCTGACAAGCAAAGGGGCGGCAGCATGCGGGTGCTCGATGCCATCGGGTATGGCGGATAGATTTTTGGCCGATATGACCAGATATTCGGCCGCCCCGCCCCGCATGTGTTCGCCCAAAACATGATAACCGGGGCTGAGACTGTCCGCGCCCCGCCGGGAATACTCATCTTCAAATAAATTAACGCCCGGATCCACCACGACCCGCTGCCCCACCTGCCACCTGGTCACCTGCTCGCCCAGTTCGACGATTTCGCCTGATACATCGGCACCGCACCAGTGGGGCATTTCCAATTGAAGCCCCGGCCATCCCCGGCGCACCCAGATATCCAGAAAATTGAGAGCGCAGGCTCGCACCCGAAGCAGGACTTCCCCCGCCCCCGGTTCAGGCGTCGGCACATCGCCGAATTTTACAACATCCAACTCGCCATGTTCATCGAAATACAGGGCTTTCATAACAACAACCTCATTTGGCCAGGAGCCTGGAAGGTGAAATGCTGGAAGGCCGGGAAGCTGGGATGCCAGGAGGCCAGAAAACCTGAAAGTCGGACAAGCCCGAAAACTTAATTCGGCCTGGGCATTGTTAACGACTATACAGCCTCCTACATATCCGCTATCAAGGCCTTATGCAAATTTCAGCAAATATCTTACAGATCTTCCAGCCCCAAACGAAGTGAAATATATCTTAGAATATAAAAGGGACAGAATTCCTTTATCCAGATCTCGTAACTTACTTTTAAAATGAGTCAAATTTTTTGGACACTAACTATGTCTATTTGCGCCAAATTTAGGGATTTAGGAATTGAGGAATTGAGGGATTAAAGGATAAAATCAATAAATTAAAAGAGATAGAATTCATTCAATTCCTAAATCCCTAAATTCCTGAATTCCTGAATTAGACCCGTGTCCAATTTTTATGCAATTAAGCGGCGTACAAAAGTTCACAGCCATTTTTGCAAACTGAATGACGAGGCCTGTCATTATTCATTATTCATTAGTCATTCCCTAAATCTCATCAACATCAAACGCCTCGACCCAGGTCTCGATCAACTTCTCGGTCCGTTTCTGCAGGCGTTTGGAGATTATATCGCTCAACTTTTTCATAATTGCATAGCCCAGGGCACTGTCGGCTTCAAACATTGCTTTCAGATCGGCCGCCGGCAGGGCAAATACGCGGCTGGCGTGGGCACAGTGGGCCGTGACTGTGCGACGCCCAGCGCCGACCAACGATGCCCATCCGAATACCTGCCCCGGACGGACAGAATCAACGACGATCGATTTCTCCTCTTCCACCATGCTGGCCTGGATGGCCTCTTCATATTGGATTTCGGTCTTCAACACCCTGTCCTTGAAAACAACGCTTAAATCTACGTCACCATCTATGACTGCATAGAGATGGGTAGCCGGTTCGTCAAACCGAAAGATGACATCTGCAGCATTATAATCTACAATCTCGCCTTTGTCGGCAATCGCGTCTAAGGTATCAGGTTTAACTTCACTGAAAAATCTAAACTCTGCCAGCGGATTATTGGCCGTCATCGTAATCTCCTTTTCTGGTGCGGTTCAAGGGTTCTGGGTTCAGAGGTTCCGGGTTAACTGAAGTTAAAGTTTACACGTTCAAAGTCCTCCATTCGGGGTTAACCGACAGCAATGGGAACGGTTTCCGAACGGTGGAAAGGCTAGTAAGTGAATCCGTCTGTTCGAAGCACCTATAAGATTGAATGTCGAATGTCGAAGGATGGAATCGCTTGGCTCAGTCTTTTTTAAAATAAACAAACTACCTTACTTCAACATTCATTATTCGATATTCGCTTTTTCAAATTTTCTTTTTCGACTTGATAGGGCGTTTGTTGGCCGACACCTGGGCTAAACCCTTGAGCATTTGAACCCTTGAACCTTCAAGCTCTGAACCCTTGAACCTTCAAGCTCTGAACCCTTGAACCTTCAACCTCTGAACCCTTGAACGCTGAACCTTGAACCCCTGAACCTTTGAACGCTGAACCTTGAACCCCTGAACCTTTGAACGCTGAACCTTGAACCCCCGAACCTCTACTCCAGCATGTGTTCCATGGTCTCTTGTTCGGCCGGCACCAGGTCAGAGTTGTTCATGATCACCCGGGCGCAGGCGTTCCAGCGCAATACGGCATCGTCATTGCCGGCCAGCCGCCGATCAATAGCCTTTTCGTAAGCGTCCATCGCCTGTCGGAACCAGTCATAGGCGAGGTGCCCCGACCCCGGACCTCCCCGCCCAAAATGGACTTTGGCGCGTCGCTCACAGATAATTCCACGGTAATAGATGCGGCAGTAGTCATCCGTCAATCGTTTGACCGCCTCCCGGGCCTTGGGAAAAGGTTTACTCAGGTCACGCTCGAATTGATCTGTCAATGCAAGGATCAAGGTAATTAAGGCCTCTTGATTGCCCGGTTCAATTTCCAAAATATCAAGGCAGATGCTCTCTGCTTCGGCTGGCTCGTTCAAATAACGGTAGCAGGTCGCTTTATCCAGGGCGGCCGGAATTGCGCTGTCCGACAATGGTTTAAGATTGAACATGATTTGCTCCCCTGTCAAATGTTAGAATGAAGATGGACGAAACAGTAGCGGATACGTTATCCTGAATTTAATTACGATTGGTGCCCGATGCAAATGGAAGGAAGAAGCTTGATGTTAAACAGGCAATATATAGATTACCGAACTAATTAGTGCCTGAACGAAAAGTGGCCGTTTTTCCAGTTAGCCCGGCCGCTAATTATCACTCATTAAATTACTGCCGTTCAAAACGATGGCGAACAATAGCAAATCAATATTTAGCAGCGTTTTCTCTAAA
>Ga0209678_1000487_pt1 | contig 12746 bp, 10 predicted proteins | sample WorMetilvaeELBA1_FD_187404 | JGI IMG/M metagenome (GOLD analysis project Ga0209678, IMG submission 187404) | Marine gutless worms symbiont microbial communities from Max Planck institute for Marine Microbiology, Germany - Olavius ilvae ELBA.1... ...
CTAAAATCTGAGATTGCAATGATTGACTCTGGTTAATTGAATTTTCAAAGAACCGGCTCGGATCGGACCCGTGGAGTGTTGCCTAAAAAAAATTGAAATTTTTTGCTTGACTTCTTCTTGGTGCTCTACATTGAGGCATAGAGTTATTATAGATCGATAAAAATACATGACCAACTGGGAATCATCAACGATGGATAAAAATTCTGACGATAGAGCGAGATGAAGTGGCAACAGCAGAAAAGAGAAATGGGGAAGGCATTCCGTAATGGAATGCCTTCCGATTTTCAACCTTTAAAGTTGAACCCTGCTTGCCCAGCGAAACCCGAAGGGCAAAGAAGGGAACCGCTCAACCAGGGTGTCATTAATCCGGCAGAATTGCCGGGGTAAAGAAGGTACCGGACCACAGAACCCAGGCGATGAATAAGGTCCAAACAGCATTGGCTGTCTGGGACAACCAGTAGGCGATGGCCGGACGGCCGCCACCCACCGATACCAGCTCTTTAAAGTCGGTCTCCAGCCCGATGGATACAAAACACAGCGCAAACAGCCAGCTGCGATAGCTTTTGCACGCCTTGCCGGCGGCCTTGGCGGCTTTGGCGCCCCAGACCGGCTCGACCAGAAAAGAAACCACCAGGGATGCGATCATAAACCCGATCACGAATTTCGGGAACCGGTACCAGACTTCCATCAAGGAGGGCCTTTCACCGCTTTCCTTTTTCTCGAGGCTCATGGTAGCCCACAACGCCATCAGAAACGCCACGATGCCGATCAGTACGTTTTGAGCCATTTTTACCACGGCCGCGGCATTCACCGCTGACTGGCTGGGATTTCCCTCGGCATCCCGCAGAACCTCACCGGCGGCAATAACCGCTCCGGTATTGTCAATGACACCGCCCAGCCAGGCGCCGGCCATATTGGTCGGAAGATCCATCATTACCGCGAGCGGCGGCATGACGATAATGAGCACCACGGCGCAAACCAGCACCCAGGCCACCATGTAGCTGACTTCTTTGGGGTCGCCCTGCACGGCGCCGCCCGCCGCGATACTTGCGGATACGCCGCAGATGGCGTTGGCGGTGGCGATGATGCTGCTGAAACGTTCGGATACTTTAAAGGCGCGGCAGATGTAGTAGGTGCCGAACCAGACCGTGGTCGCCACCAGCAGAGCCTGGGCCACACCAAACACGCCGGCTTTCAGCACGACGGAAAACATAATGGTGGCCCCCATGCAGACCAGACCGATCTTGACGAAGAACTCGGTCTGACCGGCTGCTTTCATGATTTTAGGCACCTTGAAGATATTGCTGATTATCAGGCCAAACGCCAGGGCAAAGAGCACATATGAAATACCCCATTTGGCAATAAACGCCTGTTTGGCGATCACCATGGAGATGAATGCGATGATGAAAATAATCAGGAAGCCGGGAATGAACGCTTTGAGATCAAATTTCAAAAAGTAGCCGGCAACTAAGGTCAACACACAAATAAACGCCCACATGACAAAGCCGGTTCCAATGGTGGCACCGAAGCCTTTGGGGAAGGCCGCCGATAATTCTGTCCACTTGCCCAGTTTCGGCGCTGCCGGCAGGATGGATACCGCCCATTTTCCGGCCGCAACTTCATGAACGCCAATAATGGCTATGAGCAAAATAAACCAGCCAATGAAACAGGCCCACCAGTCTTCGTTTTGCAGAGCGGGTGTCCTATCATTTCCGTTAGCCATAATGTTCTCTCCTTCTATTGGATTTTGTTAGAACTTTTTTCGGGATAGAATCAGTCCAGCAGTAAATAAAAACAAAAAAGGGCATCAGCAAAATCAACCGTATGTTGCTGGTGTATATCGGTTCACCTCCTTTCACCCAATAATAATTTTTGTAAAGGTATATCAGGTAGTCTCCTGCTCAGGGTTTGCCCAAAAATAAATTCACAATTTTAGGCGTTGCAACGCTTAAAATGTGAAGCTTTATTGCGCGAGCCTTTAACAGGGGCTCGTAAATTTTTATAAAAAACGGACTGCAAATGCAAGGAAAAATATTATTTCAGGGTCCACAAGTTTGATTTCCAGCACATTTTAATTTCTTGACACAATAACGGCACTTTTCTATTATGCCAGCTCACAATTTTTACCCTAAGAGGATATCCGGTTTATGATACTTTTAGTAACCTTGTGTTTGGTCGGTTTTGTATTGCTGTATTTCGGCGCAGAATGGCTGGTCAAAGGATCGTCCAGTCTGGCACGCAGTCTGGGAGTCACGCCGATTGTCATCGGTTTAACGGTAGTTGCCTTCGGGACATCAGCCCCGGAATTGGTGGTCAGCGTTATATCTTCAATCCAGGCTAAAAGTATGATTGCCGTGGGCAACGTTGTCGGCAGCAATATCTGCAACATTGCCCTGGTGCTGGGCTTGTCGGCGGTCTTCAATCCGATTAAAAGCGACCCTTCGGTAGTCAGACGCGACATCCCCATCATGCTGGCCATTTCGCTCTACCTGTTGTTGTTAACCTTCAATTCGACCCTGGGCCGCATCGAAGGCGCAAGCCTATTTGCCGGGATCATACTATATACTTTCTTTAACTACTACCTTGCCAAAAAGGAAACGGCCGGAGCGGCTGAGATTGAATCTGAATTGGAAGAAATCGGATTTATCGCCTCCCGACCCAAACAGGTCTTGCTGATCGCGGTCGGTATTGCCGGGGTGGTGGGAGGCGCCCAGATTGTGGTCGACAATGCGGTCAAGATCATGACAATCCTGGGGGTCAGCGAGAAATTCATCGGTTTGACCATCGTGGCCTTTGGGACCTCGCTGCCGGAGCTGGCCACATCGGTTGTGGCGGCCATGCGCGGAGAGATGGACATCAGTATCGGCAACCTGGTGGGCAGCAATGTATTCAATATCATGAGTGTGCTGGGTGTGGCATCCATGGTGCGACCCATCCCGATTCCCGGTGGATTTATCGAAAGCGGCTTGTGGATCGATTACCTGGTGATGATGTTTACCAGCTTTTTGCCTTGGCTGATGATGAGAAAAGATTTTACGATCAAACGCCGGGATGGCGTCGTTTTACTGGCCTGCTACTTGGGGTACTTGACCTATCTTGTTGCGAAGGTTTAAGGCAGAACGCATGGGGTATGGTTTTCGGCGTTCGGCTTTCGGTATTCGGCTTTCGGCGCACGACATGCGGCATTCGGTTTAAGAAATAAGTACTGCCCTTATACCCTATACCCTAAATGAAAAACGCTCATTTAGGCATTATTTGTTATTTCATCTGCCGAATGCCGCATGTCGAACACCGAACGCCGTCATTGTCTACCCTGTCCTCAGCGCTTTGCACTATGCCTCTCAATCCGAAATCCGCAATCTGCAATCCGCAATTGAAACGCCGAACACCGAATACCTTTCAGCTTTGAGCTTTCAGCTTTGAGCTTGTTTTCCCCGCCACGCGCACCTCGTACCCCGCAACTCGCAACTCGCACCCCGCCTACCCCTTCCCCCTCAACTTGGCCATCAGATCCTGCATGTCCGCCGGCAGCGGAGCTTCAAAGGTCATGTATTTACCTGATTTCGGATGGGTCAGGCCCAGTTGCCAGGCGTGCAGCTGCTGCCGCTCAGCGGAATTAATGGCGGTAATGATCGAGGATGGCCGGCCGGCTAATTTATTTTTCAACTTCTTGATTGAATTGCGCGATCGATACACCGGGTCACCTACCACGGGATGCCCGATGGCTGAGCAATGCACCCGGATTTGATGGGTTCGGCCGGTTTTTAAATTTAATTCTAGCAGGGTAATTCCGTTGAATCGTTCACGGACAGTCCAGGCCGTTAAGGCAGCCCGCCCCTTGCGGGTTGTTGTGGACATCCGCTTGCGATCGACCGGATGCCGGCCGATGGGCAATTGAATTTCACCGGCCTCGGATTCAACCTCGCCGAAGACGAGGGCCAGATATTTTTTTTCGACTTCCCGGGCCTTGAACTGCCTGGCCAGCTCTTCCTGCGACTCAGAATCTTTGGCAACTACCATGGTTCCGGACGTGTCTTTGTCAAGCCGGTGTACAATCCCGGGCCGGATCTCGCCACCGATAGCCCCCAGATCAGGACAATGATAAAGCAAGGCATTGACCAGGGTTCCGCTCCGGTGCCCGGGGGCCGGGTGCACGACCATCCCGGGCTGTTTGTCAATCACGATGATGTGGTTGTCCTGGTAGCGTATATTGAGTGGAATCGGTTCGGGTTCATAGTCGACAGGCTCGGGTGCCGGTATATGACCCTCGATCCGGTCGCCCGACCTAACCCGGTAGCCCGGCTTTTTCGGCTGTTGGTTAACGAGGATAAGTTCTCGGGAAATCAGCGTGGCCGCCAGTGATCGCGAACAGGCGGAAAGGTGAGAGGCAACAGCCGTATCTAGCCGTTGTCCGGCATCGTGTTGCTCGACAGCAATGGTAAAAGCGCCATTCACGGGCACGCTGCAGAGAAGTGGTTAGCTAGAGGTTCTGCTCCGATTGGAATGCTGGAAAACAGGAATATTGGAAAAATGAGTTTTGTGCGACTGGTATGTTGGAATAATGGCCCAATCGTTTGGGCCATAAAACTAAAATGGGTAATATCCTTTGATAAACCCACTATTCCATCATTCCAAGATTCCATTATTCCATGATCAATACGTAATCAGGAATTTAAGGATTAAATATATTTTCAAATACTTATAGATAATCTGTGTTGCTTAGCTTTCGGGGCTGTCCGCAACAAACAATGATTCTATTTCTGAAAGGATGGTGTCCTCGTCGGTATCCTTGGCTGTCGACAACTCCCTGACCAGCAATACCTGGGCCGTGTCATATAATTTGCGTTCGCCAAAAGATAGATCTTTGGTAAGTTTGAGCAGAAACAGATCTCGAAATACTTCGGCGACATCATAAAGTGAGCCGGTCTTTATTTTGTCCATATACTCGCGGTAGCGCCGGTTCCAGGTCTGATTGTCGGGCAGCCCGTCCTTGCGGGATTTCATCACATCGTATACCCTGTCGGCATCTTTTTTGCTGATGATGTCTCTCAAGCCGACGGATTCAACGTTGCGCACGGGTATCATGATTACCATGCCGTTTTCGAGGACCTTCATGATATAAAAATCGTGTTTCTCGCCGTTGACGACGCGGCTTTCAATAGCCTGGATCTCCCCAACGCCGTGGGCAGGATAGACAGCTAGGTCACCTACCTGGAATTCCCGCGGTTTTTGTTTTGAGCTCTGTGAACTTTCCTTAGCTTTTTTTTCAGTCATTTTCCCACCGATCATCGTATTTTATACTTCATTTAAGGGTGATCCTCAGGGTAAGCCTGTTCATAACACACCTTTGATGAACAATCAATAAAAAAGGATTGGCGTATTGCTACGCCAATCCTTTAGTTAGATTCAGGGTTAAGATAATCGTCTAATGCTTACAGCATGAACGGCACCAGCAGCAGCGCAACGACATTCAGAATCTTGATCATCGGGTTGATGGCAGGTCCGGCGGTATCCTTGTAAGGATCGCCGACGGTATCACCGGTAACGGCTGCTTTGTGGGCATCGCTGCCCTTGCCGCCCAGATGGCCGTCCTCGATGTATTTCTTGGCATTGTCCCAGGCAGCGCCGCCGGTGGTCATGGATATGGCCACAAACAGCCCGGTAACGATGCTGCCGATCAGGAGCCCGCCCAGGGCGACCTTGCCTAAAATAAGGCCAACCAGGACCGGTGTGACAACGGGCAGCAGGGCCGGCACGATCATTTCTTTCAAAGCGAACCGGGTGACGATATCCACACAAGCTGCGTAATCCGGCTTCCCGGTGCCTTCCATGATGCCCGGAATTTCACGGAACTGGCGTCTAACCTCTTCCACCACGGCGGCGCCGGCCTTGCCGACCGCTTTCATGGCAATCGAGCCGAACAGGAACGGCAGCAGGCCACCGATGAAAAGTCCGATGATGACACTGACATCGCTTAATTCGAATCTTAATTCCTCACCACCGCCGTGCAGGGCGAACTCCTGGGTGTAGGCGGCAAACAGGACCAGGGCCGCCAAACCGGCCGAACCGATGGCGTACCCTTTGGTGACGGCCTTGGTGGTGTTGCCAACGGCATCCAGAGGATCGGTGACCGCCCGCACGCTCTCGTCCATCTCAGCCATTTCGGCAATACCGCCGGCATTGTCGGTGATCGGACCGTAGGCATCAATGGCAATGACCATTCCGGTCATGGACAGCATGGACATGGCCGCCATGGCAATGCCATACAGGTCGGCCGCCCAGTAGGCCACACCGATAGCAAGGCATATGGACAGCACCGGCAGCGCCGTGGATTCCATACTGACGGCCAGCCCGGCGATGATGTTGGTGCCGTGACCGGTGCTGGAAGCTTCGGCCACGAATTTAACCGGTTTGCGAATGCCGGTGTAGTATTCGGTGATGACCACGATCACGACGGTCAGAACCAGGCCGACTAAGGACGCCAGGAATATTCGCATCCCACCCAATTCCGGCACGGAGCTGAACATTGTGACGCAGGCCACCAGAAACGCGATAGCCGCCAAAGCAGCCGACCCGAACATGCCTTTGTACAGGGCGCCCATGATGTATTCATTCCGGCCCAGTTTGACAAAAAAGACCGCTATCATGGAAGCAACGATTGAAATGGCGCCCAGGACGAGCGGAAATTCAGTTGCAATGGTAATTGCAGGATAGAGCAGGTTGCCCAACAGCATGGCGGCAACGGCCGTTACGGCGTAGGTTTCAAATAGATCGGCCGCCATTCCGGCGCAGTCCCCGACATTGTCGCCGACGTTGTCTGCAATGACTGCCGGGTTGCGGGGATCGTCTTCGGGAATACCGGCTTCAACTTTGCCCACCAGGTCGGCGCCGACATCCGCGCCCTTGGTGAAAATGCCACCGCCCAGCCGGGCAAAAATAGAAATCAAACTGCCGCCAAAACCCAGCGCCACCAGCGCCACCACCGCATCTCTGGCTTCGGTGCCACTGGCAATCATCACCGTGTAGCAGCCTGCCACAGCCGTCAGTGCCAGACCGGCCACGATCATACCCGTCACGGCGCCGCCTTTAAAGGCCAAGGCCAGCCCTTTGGCCAGTCCACCCTTGGCAGCTTCAGCGGTGCGCACATTAGCCAGCACGGATACGCGCATTCCGATATAGCCGGCCGCAAACGATGCCACGGCGCCGATTAAAAACCCAAAGGCCGTAGTCCAGTTCAACGCGGCACCGATAACGACAAAAACAATAATACCGGCCAAACCCATGCTTTTGAGCTGGCGATTCAGATAGGCAATGGCACCCGTTTTAATAGCGTTGGCAATTTCACGCATTTTTTCGTTGCCTGCCGGAGCACTTTTAACCATGCTCGCAAGAATAAGCGAAAATACCACACCGGCAATACCGACCAGCGTGCAAATCAGCGGTAATAAATAGTTCATCCTTTCCTCCAAATGATAAATTTTGGTTTAATCTGAAATTTTTAAATCCCTACCGTTAAATAAATTCATACCAACCTTGGTACCCTGGCTAAGAACCGTAACAACCGCGTCCAGAGCGCTTGCGATGACCCGGGACAAACGTTGTGACTGCCGGGTTGTAAACCTTCCCAGTACATGGCCCGTCACACCCTCCCCGAGCTCGGAACGACCGACACCAATGCGAAGACGCACGAAATCGTCTCCCCCAAAGGCGTCCATTAACGATCTTATACCGTTGTGTCCGCCATGCCCTCCTTTCTCTTTTATTTTTAATCTTCCAAAAGCAAGGTCAATGTCGTCGTGAATGACCAGCATATCCCTGCATTGTATACGGAAATAATGTGCCAGCTGTTGCACCGGTGGCCCGCTGCGGTTCATAAACGCCAGCGGCTTAGCCAGCAAAATCGCGACATCTTCGACGAAACCGCGTCCGAAAACAATATTGAATTTCTTGTTTTTGAGCTCAATGTTGAATTCCTGCGCAATTTTATCGGCGACCATGAAACCGGCATTGTGCCGGGTATCCCGGTAGTCTTTCCCCGGGTTGCCGAGTCCTACCACCAATTTTAAGCTGTTTTGGGGCACGTTGTCTTAGCTTAGCCCTATCATAACAGCAGGCTGAAAAGTCTGCTCCACATCTGCAATTATTGCCGGGTGTGGGGCCGGCTCTCCAGCCTGCCGGGTTATTAACTTTCTTCTTCGGTTGAGGCGCCTTCGGCGGCTTCGCCTTCGGCAGCTTCTTCTTCGCCTTCCAGGCCCTCTTCCTCTTCTTCTTCTTCCACCGCTTCAACCTTCGGGCTGACGACGGTCAGAATTGTAAAATTAACGTCGGCCGATAATTCTACATTTTCACCCAGTGGTATCTCTTCCACATGAACGGAGTCCCCGACATCCAGATCGGTAATATCGATCTCAATGGATTCGGGAATGTCGCCCGGCATACAGAGGACTTCGACCTCGCGCCGGATAATCTGAAGCAGCCCGCCAAGCTCAACACCCTTACAGACCCCCTTGGTCACAACCGGAATCATAACGTTGATTTTACGCTGCATGTCAATTTCATAGAAATCAATGTGCAAAAAGTTTCCGGAAACCGGATGGCTCTGAAGTTCCTTGATCATGGCCGGTTTGGTGATCTTCTCGCCGTTTTGAATGACGAGATTTAAAATGAGCGAGCCGATATTGCCCCTTTTGAGGATCTGCTCAAATTCTTTGATGTTGACTGATAATAGCACGGATTCAGTTTGAGGCCCGTACAATACAGCGGGTACATGGCCTGCCATTCTTAACTGCCGGGCCGGGCTGTTGCCCGTCGTTTTTCTTACCGTTGCATTAAGTTCAAATTGTTCCAAAGATATGACCTCCTAACTTAAAAACGAATTGAGGAATTGGGAGATTGAGGAATTAATATCAGCCTCGACCGCTTATCAATTCCTGAATACCTGAATTTCTAAATCCCTAAATTTCTATTTACTTTATTTTTAGAATTAATCGTACTCTAAACCCTGAACCTAATATATTTAAACAAAAAGCGATGTTACCGAATCTCCTCGATAGCTGCGAATAATCGCTTCGCCGACCAGTTGCGAGATCGTAAGTACCTTGATTTTTTCGCAGGCAGCGGCCCTGTCCGTCAATGGAATCGTGTCGGTAACGACCATGCTTTTAAGAACCGAATCGCTGATCCGCTCGATGGCCGGGCCTGAAAGGACCGGGTGCGCACAACAGGCATGAACTTCACGCGCACCGGCCTTTTTAACAGCTTCGGCAGCTTCGGTCAACGTACCGGCCGTATCGGCCATATCATCTAAAATGACCGCCACCTTGCCGGTGACATCACCGATGACAGCCATGGCTTTCGCCTGATTGGGTGCATCCCGGCGCTTGTCGATGATGGCCAGATCGGCATTCAGCCGTTTGGCGAATGCTCGGGCTCTCTCAACGCCGCCGGCATCAGGTGATACAATGACCATGTCATCTCTAACGTTGTTGCGAATATATTCAATCAATACCGGGGCTGCAAAAAGGTTGTCCACCGGAATGTTAAAAAATCCCTGTATCTGACCCGCATGCAGATCCATTGTGATGATGCGATCGGCACCTGCCACGGTTATCATATCCGCTACCAGTTTGGCGCTGATCGGCACCCTGGGCGCAACTTTTTTATCCTGCCGGGAATACCCGAAATAGGGAATAACAGCGGTAATCTTCTTGGCAGAGGAACGGTTAAATGCATCGATCATCAATAAGAGTTCCACCAGGTTGTCATTGACCGGTGAGCAGGTCGACTGCACCACAAAAACATCTTTCAGGCGGACGTTTTCAGTGATCTCGATCTGGATCTCTCCATCACTGAATGTTTTGACCTGGGCAGCGCCGAGGGGCAGGCTGAGATACTCGCAAATTTTTTGTGCCAGTGCGGGGTTGGAGTTGCCCGTAAAAATGGCCATGCCTTCCATTTAGTTCACCATCTCTTTAATGAATTACTTTTTATATAATTCAGTTCCGCCGGCGGAGTATTGAATATTGAAGATTGCCAATTGAATATTTAAAGATGTCGCTTCGCTCCGTCTTATTAAATCGGATCCGCCGCAGGCGAACCTAAAATATTCATTCTTCAATATTCATTCTTCATTTAGTATTGGCTGGGGCGGGAGGATTCGAACCCCCGAATGCAGGAACCAAAATCCTGTGTCTTGCCACTTGACGACGCCCCAGCAAGGTTGGAAACTACATCCCTATTTTTTTTCATAAATGATATCGGCAAGGTATGTATTCCAGCGGGAATTGCGGCCGATAGCCTGCATTGCTTTGCCGGCTGACGCCTGATCGGGGAAAAGTCCAAATACGGTTGGCCCGCTTCCCGACATCAATGCCCCCATGGCCCCTTGCTGCATTAACTGCTCTTTAACTGACTTTATCACCGGAAATCTGGAAACCGTCACGGCTTCAAGGTCGTTGCATAAATGCAGTGATTCATTGTAAACTGTTTTCTTTAAAAAGGGTTTTGTATTTTTTTTTTTACATTTTGTCAATCTTAAATTGAGGTTTTGGAAAACTTCTGCCGTCGAAATCCTGAATCCAGGATTAATAATGACGACCCAATATGGTAAAGGCTGGCGGTAGGCCTCGAGTTTTTCGCCGACTCCGGAAGCCAGGGCCGGTTTCTGGAATAGCAGGAAGGGAACATCTGCCCCCAGGGTCAGGCCGAAAGCCACTAGCCGGTCCGGTGAAAAAGGATACCCATAATGCTGGTTAAGCCCGCTTAAAACGCTGGCGGCGTTGCTGCTGCCGCCGCCCAGACCGGCTGCTATCGGAATGGTTTTTTGGATGCCGATTTTAACCCCTTCTTTTACATTCAGGGCTTTTAGAAACACGGCCGCAGCTTGGTAGGCCAGGTTGGTTTCATCAAGGGGAAGTAAAGGATGTGATGATTCGATCTCGATCTTCTCTGTGCCGAAATGCAATGAAATGACATCATAAAGAGAGACGCAGCACATTAGCGAAAACAGCTCGTGGTAGCCGTCCGGTCGCTTTCCGGTAACCTGCAAAAACAAGTTTATTTTTGCGGGAGACAAGATCTTCATTAACGCCTGGTATTTTATCCGTTAGGCAAACTGTTTTCAGATCGATCCACGGAACGGCAATCATCCCGACTCTTTCACATAGATAATTCTCAGATCGTAGAGAATACTTTTCAAAAGATTCGATTCTTCCGTGCTCAAGTTGCCTGCTGTCTTTTCTTCGAGCATACTCAAAATATCAATTGTTTGCTTCGCCATTGTCAGATCCTTATCCGTTTGACCGGTGGCAGGATCCTCGATGGCGCCCAGGTTCAACAAGGCTGAGGCATTCAGAGATACAACAAAAGTCGAAAAATTTATTGCCGGCAGCGGGGGTTCCTGGTGGGCTTCCGTCGCCGGGTCGTCTTCGGCCGTTGAAGATGCTGTGGTTTCATCTTCAGGCATAGAGTCAGCCGCTGTTTCCGTGTCTTGGGTTTCATCCTCCGAGCCTTCTTCAGAGAACACTCGCCGATCTTTTACCACGAAATCCTTCTTTTCATCTGACATGGGTGACCTCCCGTTTTGGGAATGACGAACGATCCGACATTCCTGTTGTTCGACACTCCAAATTTGCGCTCATAAAATACTAATTTACAGTTATTTGTCAAGCGTCGATCACACGTGACGCCAGCCTGAGGTGATGAAGATATGAAAATAATCAATTTTCACCATTCCAATTCCGGCCTCTACCGAGCGGGGTTCAACTTTCCTGCCGGACTGACGCCGGGTTCGAAATACCAAAGCCATAGGTCAGTAAGGATTTTTCAGGATGACAAGATTCGTCAGGGGTGATATCCTATTGAATTCAGGATAAAAAAATTGACGAGAGGCAGATGCATGGCAGGAAAATACACGCTTGAAATGGTCGAAGACAGAATCAAGGAAATTCCTCTTGTCGATGCCGGAACAATCGATATTCTGGCGCTGCTCAATAGTCCGCACAGCAACTATGCCCGCATTGTTGAGAGGCTGTCACCTGACATCGCAGCCCATTTTCTCAAGATGGCCAACAGGGCCCACAATGGGCGAATTGTCAGATCAATCGAAGCGGCCGTGGTCCTGCTCGGATATCAGAATATGAGGCAGATTCTGGTCACTTCTATGTTGCTTGATCATTTCACCAAACGCCTGGGTACAATGGATTTCAGCTTCGATATCTTCAAGAAGCAGGCCCGCTTCTGTGGTGTCATGTCTAGAATTCTGGCGGGTATGCTCAACCATAAATATCCGGAAGATCTGTATACGGTGTCGATTTTGTCAAACATCGGCAAGCTGATCATCGCCGTCTATTTTTCGGAAGATCAGCGGGAAATAGCCGCTTTGCAAATCGATCAGGGCATTGCGGCCAGTGCAGCCGAAAGAATGATCTTGGGTGTCAGCCACGCCGAGGTCAGTGCGATGGCCTTAAAGCGATTCAAATTACCTGAAGACATCTGCGATGCGGTCCGCTATCATAATATAGTTGAGCGCCAAATCCCGCTGGGCTGCAGTTTTCAACTGGAAATCATTGCCCGCAAATCGGCCGGGATCGTTCACCAATTTGTCCTGCCGGATGAAGACCAAATAGTGCCTGAACGAAAAGTGGCCGTTTTTCCAGTTAGCCCGGCCGCTAATTATCACTCATTAAATTACTGCCGTTCAAAACGATGGCGAACAATAGCAAATCAATATTTAGCAGCGTTTTCTC
>Ga0209678_1000488_pt1 | contig 12745 bp, 12 predicted proteins | sample WorMetilvaeELBA1_FD_187404 | JGI IMG/M metagenome (GOLD analysis project Ga0209678, IMG submission 187404) | Marine gutless worms symbiont microbial communities from Max Planck institute for Marine Microbiology, Germany - Olavius ilvae ELBA.1... ...
GAAGCGCGTGTGAAACCTTATTCCAGAATCCCCGCAACTATCATTGCGAGTTGCGTTCATTGCTGACAGCGAATTTTGAAATCATCGGCTGAATGAAAAGCCGAAATGTTGATATTAGATTAGTATACTCGTGGCTTGGTCTTCTTCCTGGCCTGATCTAATAAAGCTTGTAGGGACTCAAACTGCTCTCGGCTTATATCACTTGGGTAGGAATGTCTCATCGCTCTTCCTTTGTGTCAAAATCACTTTGACACAAAGATCGTAAACAGGTTCTTAGTACCTCCTCTGCGTCCTCTGCGTCTCTGTGATTCATTGCCAAAGCGATGTTTCAAGTGATTATTATTCGGTAGCCCTGACCTGAGATCCCGTGAGCGAGCCGATCAGCCTACAGATGGTGGGCAGCAAACGCCTGGGGGGGGCAGAGCATTGGTTCTGCCGTTTCAGTGCCGCCTTGGCCGAACTTGGTATCCCCGCCGAACTTGCCATCCGTGCCGGTAGTGATCTGGAACGGGCCGACCTATCACTCCCCCTGCACCGGCTGCCCTTCCGAACCGTTTGGGATCCCATCTCCCAAAACGCCGTCTCGCGGCTGATTCGACGGATCAGGCCTGACATCGTCCAGACTTACATGGGCCGTGCCACCCGCATGACGCGGCTCGAATCCGGCGCCGGGCCGGTCCACATTGCGCGCCTGGGGGGTTACTACAGGCTTTACCCCTATCGTCATGCCCACGCCTGGATCGGTAACACCAAGGGGCTATGCGACTGGATGGTGCAACAGGGTCTACCTGCGAACCGGGTCTTTCATATCTACAACTTCGTCGATCCACCCCGGCCGCAACCCCCCGAGCGGATCGCAATGCTACGCAAGGAGTTGGATATTCCCATGGACGCCCGGGTGTTGCTGACCGTCGGGCGCTTGGTGCCGGTCAAGGGCCATGTCCATCTCCTGGAGGCCCTGTCCTTACTCCCCTCGGAGATCGATGGACGCCCGCTGTATTCGGTGCTGTTGGGGGACGGGGTCCTGGGGCCGAGCTTGAGGGCACAGGCAGCGCAGGCCGGTCTGAATAGGCGTATCCGTTGGGCCGGCTGGCAGTCGGACCCCGCGCCTTACTACCAACTCGCGGACTTGGTGGTCTTCCCTTCCCACGCGGAGGAGACCCTGGGCAACGTGATCCTGGAGGCCTGGGCCTGGTCCAAGCCCCTGGTGATCAGCCGCTTTCGCGGCGCGCGGGAGATTGCCCATCATGGCGAGGATGCCTGGTGCGTGTCCTGTGCCGATGGTCCGGCATTGGCACGGGGCATCGAGCATGTGCTGCAGGATCCGCAGCTGAGCGCGGCGATGGTCGCTCAAGGCCGGCAGCGAGTCCGAAAAGCGTTTGGCCGGAAGGTGATTATGGACCGGTACCTGGAGCTCTATCGGGAGCTGGCAGGACGATGAGGACTCGCGTGCCCGCATTCGACGGTGCACCCCACAGCCGTGGAATCGTTTGAACCGCAGAGACACAGAGCACGCAGAGGACACCGATCGTTTTCGACCAAGCCGCTGTCGGATTGCCGGTCGATGCGGATTGCGTGCGGCGCTGCGAGCGCGGAAACCTTCTTTTTAGTACCTCCTCAGCGTCTCTGTGGTTCATTGCCAAGGCGATGTCTCAGCAGTGATTATTATTCGGTAGCCCTGCATGGATAGCCAAACCGATTGACAAAACCCAGCTCCGGGAATATTTTTACTAGTTCGCGGGGCGTAGCGCAGCCTGGTAGCGCACCTGAATGGGGTTCAGGTGGTCGGAGGTTCAAATCCTCTCGCCCCGACCAATAGAATGTGATTGAACACCAAGCCGTTTCGGGTTCTGCCCGAGACGGCTTTTTTATTGGTTATCCGTCACTGTTCGGCGTTATTTGGTGTGATCCGAGAGCAGGTCTCTACCACGAAAAACGCGAAAAGACACGAAAATTGTCATCCCGACGCAGGAGGGATCTTTTCCCACCGGACAATGCCGAATCATCCAGGATCGCTACAGCCAAAACTCCGGATAGCGGCGGTGTGCGCTCAGGTTGTTTATCAGGAGTCCGACGACGAGCAGTGTGACCGCGCCTAGACCCACCGGCACCAAGACGAAGAGATAACCGAGGGCGTGGAGTTCCTGGGAGCCGATGACGGCGATCAAGGCCGTCGCCCCGCCCGGTGGGTGTAGGGTCCGGGTCAGGTGCATGAGTGCGATGGCGCTCGCCACGGCTATGGCCTCCGCCAGCCCGGGGATGGGATGGAACACCTGATAGCACAAGACGCCCACCAGCGCCGACAGCATATGTCCGCCGATCAGGTTGCGGGGCTGGGCCAAGGGGCTATGGGGCGCGCCGTAGACGAGGACGGCGGAGGCCCCGAACGAGCCGATCATGAAGAGATTATCGGCTCCCGTGAGCACGAGCCGCCCGAGCAGCCCGATCGCGCCGATGCCCAGAAAGGCCCCGAGCCAGGACCAGAGCATCTCGGCCACCGATACCCGCGGCGGGCCACTTCGCAGGGTCCCCTGCATCTTGTGCGGATACCGCCCCGGACCAGCGGTAGGGCGGGCACGCTTCGGTGCGGCTCCCGACGCCGCCGGCAGCGACGTGTCAGGCGGACCATCGGTCGTTCTTTCCGTACCGGATTCGCTCGGCTCTACTGAATGCGACTTATGCATCGATGTTGAGGTTGCATCATTACATGGAAGCGCCAATGGTACTCCGCCGTTCGCTGTGGGGAAAATCCGTAGCAAACCCAGGGTTGCATCCGAAACCATCAGACCATAGAATAATCCATCCTACTGCGGGGTGGAGCAGTCAGGCAGCTCATCGGGCTCATAACCCGAAGGTCGGAGGTTCAAATCCTCCCCCCGCTACCAGATTTTTATCCCCAAAAATCTTTATCCCGGAATAACGGCTTAGCTTCCAACGGCTAAGCCGTTTTGCGTTTCAGATTCTAAAATTTCCCGTGGAGGAAAACCATGAGTCTGCATACTCTACTCGTCTCGACTCTGCCGCTGGCCGGTCTGGGCATCCTGTGGTCCCTGGGGTCAGGTCCCAAGGCCCAGACGATTGCCGCCGAGGAGGGCGGACAAGTCGATGAAGGGCCCACCGAGAACGTGCGTTGGCAAGGATCCGCCGCAGAGGAGATCAAACATCGGCTCACGCCGCTGCAATATACTGTGACCCAGGAGGCAGGCACCGAGCCGCCCTTCCGCAATCGGAGGTCCGTTCCCGCCACGGGGGGTCCCACCTGGGGCATGTCTTCGACGACGGTCCCACGCCTACCGGTTTACGCTATTGTATAATTCGGCCGCCCTGCGCTTTATCCCCGTGGCAGACCTGGAGCAGGAGGGCTATGGCGACTATGTTGCACTGTTCGAAGACGAAAAACAGATGGCCGACGGCGAATGAACCGGACCCAGCCCCCCAATGACCGAGCAGCCTACGAGACACCAGCCGACGGATATCGGTCTTCACCGCAAATCCCGGCTCCTGTCCATCGCCTTCGATGACGGCGTGACCTTCGAGTTGCCCTACGAGTATCTGCGGGTCTTCTCCAAGGCGGCCGAGGTGCGGACCATGGGCCGGCCGGTAACCGGCAAGGAAGGGGTGAATATCGAGCATATCGAGCCCCAGGGGCAGTATGGAGTGCGGATCCTCTTCGACGACGGTCACGACACCGGCATCTATTCCTGGGACACCCTTTACGCCCTGGGTGCGGACCGTGAACGGAACTGGGCGGCCTATCTGAAGGAGCTGGAGCAGATCGGATACCGGCGGCGGGAACCGCAGCAAGCAGAAAAGCGGATCAAGCTCCTTTACTTCGGCTGGTTGGCCCAAAAGCTGCGCAAAGAGACCGAGGAGCTCGTGGCTCCGCCGAGCGTGGTGGACGTGGATACCCTCCTGGTCTGGCTCGGCCGCCGTAAGCTGGGGGCAGCCCCCCTATTCGACCGGGAGCGGGTCCGGGTTACCCTGAACAAGCAGTTCGCCGAGGGCTTCTCCCGGCTTCATGACGGGGACGAGGTGGGGATAATACCCACCTCGCCAACCGCCCCGGCTACCCCGGATCTGGTGTGAGGATCACTCGGTCCGGTTTACGAAGGGCCGGGAGTGGCCGCCCATGGCCGCACGCCGCGGACCGCGCAGGAATTGATGTGTACCTGCCCTAAGCGCACTAGAACGGTGCAACGATGTGGGGAAATTGCACACGGGGTGCTCGATTAGAGTGCACATCAGAGCCTTGTGAATTGACGACATTCGCCACTCAAAAGCTGTCTGGTTAAAACAAATTTTAGATCGTGTTGCGTTACGCTGCGTTCGGCTCGGTCACTGTGCTTCGGGATCGGACCGCGCGCCTAACCCAACCTACGCACAACGCGAGGTCCGCGCAGGCAGGCCGCACGGGGAACAATGTGGGTGTAGGTTGCGTCGAAACGCAACACGTCGAATCCCCCGGACAGCGCCAAATCAGTCAGGATTGCTTTTAATGGGTTGGCATACTAAGTGCGAAAAAACCGCTTTATGCATTACCTTGAGCCATGTCCGTAGCCGGTATCACCGATGTGCTCCCGGAGATACCCCCTGATCCGAGAGGCTCGAAGCATATGCGAGTGCGAAAATTTGCCGCTACCGGGGTTGTCATAGCCGTCCTTATTGGGCCCGTAAGTTCCATGGGCATAACCCCGGTAACGCCGGAGTCCTCCCATGAATTCAGTGCCGACCTGGCCCTGACCACCAGCTCCAAGTCCCTCTAACCATAGGTTCCGAGGCGGTCGCGATACGGCCGTCCTTTACCGAAGGAGTTTTCCATCAATGAAGCTAGTTACCGCCATCATCAAACCATTCAAGCTCGACGATGTGCGCGAGGCCCTCGCCGCCATCGGCGTTTCGGGAATAACCGTCACCGAAGTCAAAGGCTTCGGCCGTCAAAAGGGGCACACGGAGCTCTACCGCGGCGCCGAATACGTGGTGGACTTCCTGCCCAAGATCAAACTGGAGATCGCCGTGGATGACCCCCTGGTAGACCAGGTCATCGAGGCCGTTACCAACAGCGCCCGCACCGGCAAGATCGGCGACGGCAAGATCTTCGTCTTCGATCTCCACCAAGTCGTCCGCATTCGCACCGGCGAGACCGGTTCGAACGCCTTATAGACATCAGCCGTATCTCGAAGAGGATTACCCAGCGTGGAACCGTTAGCTAAAGTAACCGAGCTCGCCTATGCGCTCGATACCTTCTATTTTCTCCTCTCCGGTGCCCTGGTCATGTGGATGGCCGCCGGCTTCGCCATGCTCGAGGCCGGCCTTGTCCGCGCCAAGAACACCACCGAGATCCTGACCAAGAACGTGGCCCTGTTCGCCATCGCCTGTACTATGTACATGCTCATGGGCTACAACATCATGTATCCGGGCGACGGTTTCGCCGGCGGCTTCATCCCCGGCTTCGATCTCAGCTTCATGTTCGGGGGCGACCATGCGGCCGAGGAGGTACTCGCCAGTAACGGGGAGACCTACTATTCCGGTATGTCTGACTTCTTCTTCCAGGTCGTGTTCGTCGCCACGGCCATGTCCATCGTCTCCGGCGCGGTAGCGGAGCGCATGAAGCTGTGGGCCTTCCTGCTGTTCGCTGTCGTCATGACCGGCTTCATCTACCCGGTACAAGGCTACTGGAAGTGGGGCGGCGGTTTTCTCGATGAGGTCGGCTTCAACGACTTCGCCGGCTCCGGCGTCGTACATCTGTGCGGTGCCTCGGCGGCCTTGGCCGGCGTGCTCCTGCTCGGCGCGCGCAAGGGCAAGTATGGTAAGGACGGGTCCATCAACGCCATTCCCGGGGCCAACATGCCGCTGGCTACCCTGGGTACCTTCATCCTGTGGCTGGGTTGGTTCGGCTTCAACGGCGGTTCGGAGCTCAAGGTCTCCGACATCGGCGAGGCCAACGCCGTGGCGGCGGTGTTCGTCAACACCAACATGGCCGCCGCCGGCGGTTTGGTGGCGGCCCTGATCACGGCGCGCATCCTGTTCGGCAAGGCGGACTTGACCATGACCCTGAACGGCGCCCTGGCCGGTCTGGTGGCCATCACCGCCGAGCCCCTGACCCCGATCCCCCTGTTGGCGACCCTCATCGGTGCCGTCGGTGGCCTGATCGTGGTCTTCGCCATCATCACCCTGGACAAGCTGCGTATCGACGACCCGGTCGGCGCCATCTCCGTCCACGGCGTGGTCGGCATGTGGGGCCTGCTCGCGGTGCCCATCACCAACGACGAAGCGAGCATCGGCGCCCAACTCATCGGTCTCGGGACCATCCTGGGCTGGGTCTTCGTGACCTCCTTCATGACCTGGCTCGTTATCAAGCTCATCCTGGGCATCCGGGTGAGCGAGGAAGAAGAGTGGGAAGGCGTGGATATCGGCGAGTGCGGGCTGGAGGCCTATCCCGAGTTCGTCGGATCCAAGGGATCCGGGACTTAACCCACCGCCCCTCAAGAAAGCGTAGCGGGGCCTGCGGGCCTCGCTGCGGGACCCTTTTAGTCACTACTTCCAGTCAGCAGGGTATCGGTTATTTCAGCGGGTTTAATTTGGCTGCAGGCTGGTGGCCAGTGACTGGAGACCGGCAGCTTAGAGGCCAGGCTCGATTACGCACTTAAGTCGGGAGGTAGTGATGCTCACGATACCGCGGGAGCAGATGAAGGCTTTGGATCAGATAGCGCGGGAGCAGTTCCGCCACCGAGTGGCTGCCTATCTTTGCCGGACATTGCCCGAAGAAACGGCGGCGTACGACGATCAAGCGCTCGTCACCTACGTCGAGGCCAGCGAGCACCGCGCGGCAAGACACGGGATCGAGACCGAATATGGGATTGCCCAATGGACTTGTGTGACCTTGCTTCTGGGTTTTTATTTCGACGACGATCCCTTGATGCACGAGTACCTTGAAACGCCGGGGCTCGATCCCGAGGGGAAGCTCGAGGCGTTTGTCGACGGCTTCAATGAAGCCTTGCTGGATCTTCAGCACCAGCAAGGTTAAACGACGAATCATGCGAATCGGCACACATCAATATTCGCGTGGATTCGCGCGATTCGTAGTTTCCCCTCCATTGCCGGCAGCTGGTAAGTGATTGGGACCGCAATATAAGTGGAAATGGGGTACTGGAGTGTATCCCGAAAAGGCGAAGATCAGCGAGGACGAATTGACCCCGTGATGACGGTCTACCTCTCCCTGGGTTCCAACATCCGGCCGCGACACTATCTGGGCACCGCGTTGAGATTGCTCGACGCTCAGGATGCCATCCGGCTCTTGGGCGAATCGCCCTGGTACGAAACACACCCGTGGGGCGGCATTGCCCAGGCGAATTTTCTCAATCTCGTCTGTGCCCTCGAGACCAGCCTGTCGCCGCCGCAGCTCCTGCACGCCACGCAGGCAATCGAGCAGCGACTCGGTCGCGTGCGTACCCTGCGCAACGGTCCGCGCACCATCGACATCGACATCCTACTCGCCGGCGACACCCGGTTGGAAACGCCGGCACTGACGATTCCGCACCCCGGTCTGTTGGAACGTGACTTCATGCTGGTTCCACTCCTCGACCTGGCGCCGGACGCCCGGCTCCCCGGCAGCGGCGAGCGGCTGGTCGATGAACGCGCATACTTGAACTATTACCAGATCATCCGCAAGCTGACATAGCACCCGCGCCTTCGATCTCCGAAGGTCACGGGTGCGGCGACGACGGTCAGCCCAGGAGACTCTCGACGCCTTTGCGTTCTTCTTCGAGCTCTTTGAGCGTGAAGTCCATCTTCTCACGCGAGAAGCCGTCGATCTCGAGGCCCTTGACGACCTCGTACTTGCCGGCGGTACAGGTGCAGGGGAAGCCGTAGATCATGCCCTCGGGGATCCCGTACGAGCCATCCGAGACCACACCCATGGTCACCCACCGGCCGTCGCTGCCCAGCATCCAGTCACGCATGTGGTCGATGGCCGCATTGCCCGCACTGGCCGCCGAGGAGGCGCCGCGGGCCTCGATGATGGCTGCCCCCCGCTTGCCCACGGTGGGGATATAGGTCTCGCGGTACCAGGTCTCGTCGTTCACCAGTTTCTTGGCATCCTGACCGGCTACGGTCGCAAAACGCAGATCCGGATACATAGTCGGCGAGTGGTTGCCCCAGACCACCATCTTCTTGATATCCGAGACCGCCTTTCCGGTCCGGGTAGCCAGCTGCGAGACTGCCCGGTTGTGGTCGAGCCGCATCATGGAGGTAAAGTTGGTAGCAGGCAGGTCGGGGGCGGAAGTCTTGGCGATGTAGGCGTTGGTGTTGGCCGGGTTACCGACCACGATGACCCGCACGCCGCGCGCGGCAACCTCGTTGAGCGCCTTCCCTTGCTCGATGAAGATCTTGGCGTTGTCCATCAAGAGGTCCTTACGCTCCATGCCTGGCCCGCGCGGCTTGGCGCCGATCAGCAGGGCATAGTCGACGTCTTTGAACGCCGCCTTGGGATCGCCGGTGCCGATCATGTCGGTCAACAGCGGGAACGCACAATCGTCCAGCTCCATCATCACGCCTTTGAGGGCGCTTTGCGGTTTCTCCAGCGGCAGTTCCAACAGCTGCAGGATGACGGGCTGATCCTTGCCCAACATCTCGCCGGAGGCGATGCGAAACAGGGTTGCGTAACCGATCTGGCCGGCGGCACCGGTAACTGCGACTCGAACGGGTTTTTTTGCCACGGCGGAACACTCCTCAGGTTTGGGGATGGGTGGTGATAGGCCCAGGGAGGCCTTCGGATTTTGCTTGTTTTTCGCAGGTTGCAGAGATAGTGCCTCCTGTGAACCCTTAATCCTTGCCCATGGAGAGGATTTCGTCAAGATGCTCAGGTGGACCGGCGGGGCGGTCGTGTATAAACCTTGCCGAAAACTTCCCCCTTGCCTTGAACGTCGGAAGGTAATTGGGCAAAGCAGAACATGGAAGCGGGATGCGCTGCGCTTTCCCACCCTACGGTTCTGCATCGTGAAACGCCAATCGGACAGGATTTACAGGATGCTTGTCGTTTCTGAATTTCCTACGCCCGGTCACGCGTTTACCAAACCAGCAAGCGCTCTTCACAACAAAAAATCCTGTCAATCCTGAACATCCTGTTAATCCTGTACTATTGGTTGGCCTGTAGGCTGGGTTGAGGAACGAAACCCAGCGCTGCCGAGTGCCGGGTTCGTCCCTGGACCCAGCCTACGGTTAGCGAGGCTTCGCCTTGAGCCCACGAAGCATGAATTTTTTGGGCAGTGCGCACAAAACTTGACTCGTTTTCCAACTGTTTCTCCTGCACCGCCGGGAGCAAGGTGACGGCTCAAAAACAAGTCATACATCGATTTGATTAAAGCCATTGGCATCGACGACAGGGCTCCATTTCCTAAGTACCTAGTCGATTCATTTTTTCTCACACCAAGCCACCAAGCCACCAAGAACTATTCTATGTTTGCGTTGAGAATCCGCGCGATACCGTCTTTCATCAGGGCTTCGCCAAAGTTCAAGTGGTTCTCCTGCAGCTCCCCATCCCTTTGTGTCTTCGTGTCTTTGTGTGATAGTTGACACGGGGCGTCACCATGACCCGAAGATGGATAACTCGTTAGTGAACCGTTCCAAGGCCGTTTCCGTGCCCCCATACCAGCGGCAGCGGTCGATAGATACGGGCTATTCCGCATGAGGGGCCGCGAGGCTTATGAACGGAAATTCTTCCGTATCGTCGCGCAGACGCCGTTCGGTCGTCTGGCGGCCGACGAGCGCGCTTTTCTGCACCGACAGGCGTTGGAGTACCGCTTCTCGCAGCAGGAGCTGCGCCGGATCAGCGAGCTCGGCGTCGAGCTGGCGATGTGGGACGCGCCTTCGCTCATGGCGGTCTGGCCCGCGGCGCCCCCGACCGATCTGCCGCCGAAGGAGCGCCGGGCCTGGGTCGTCGGCGCTCTGCACCGGTACGTGGAACGCCTGCGGGCTACCCCGAGGCGATACGGCACGCCTATCGCGGCCCGCGGCTCGGAAAGCTATCGGGTCCGGGTGCGCGACCGGCAACGCGGGCACCTGGGGTTAGGTCGCTGTCCCGTCGCCTCGGAGCGGACCCGTTGCTGCAACCTGCTGACGCTCGATGCGGTGGAGAACTGCGGCTTCGATTGCAGCTACTGTAGCGTCCGGTCCTTCTACCACGACGACCAGATCCATTTCGACAGTCGTTTCGCCGACCGGCTCAGTGCCCTGCGGCTTGACCCCGAACGGACCTATCACATCGGCACCGGCCAGGCGTCCGACTCCCTGATGTGGGGCAATCGCTTCGGTGTGCTCGACGCCCTGATGGATTTTGCGCGCCGCCACCCCAACGTCATCCTGGAGCTCAAGACCAAATCCAAGAACATCGCCTATCTCTTGAAGCACCCGGTCCCCAGCAACCTCATCTGTACCTGGTCGCTCAATCCGCAGTGTGTCATCGCGCACGAGGAGCAGCGGACCGCCGGGCTCGATGAGCGCCTGCACGCCGCCCGCCGCCTGGCCGACCGAGGGGTCATCGTCGGCTTCCATTTCCATCCCATGATCCATTATGCCGATTGGAAGGCCGATTACTCGGCGCTCTGGTCCCGAGTTGAGCAAGGGTTCGACCCCGCCGAGGTGGCGCTGGTCTCGTTCGGCACCCTGACCTTCACCAAATCCGTCATCCGCCGCATCCGCACGAGCGGCAGCAAGACCCGAATCTTGCAGATGCCCCTGACCGCGAGCGACGGTAAGCTGTCCTATCCCGACCCGATCAAGCTGGCGTTGTTCTCCCACGCCTACCGCGGCTTGGCCGCCTGGCACGAGCGGGTGTTCTTCTATCTGTGCATGGAGAACCAGCGCCTGTGGCGGCCGGTATTCGGTTTCGAGTATCCCTCCAACCAGGCGTTCGAGGCGGCGATGAAAGCGAGTTATTTTAATAAGATTCGTGGGCATCCGCACCCGACTTGATGTTTGTCGCAGGGCTACCGAATTAATAATCACTGCTGAAACATCGTCTTGGCAATGAACCGCAGAGACGCTGAGGACGCAGAGAAAGCGATAACAGCGTGTTTCTGCGATCAGCACGCCGCGAGAAATCCGTATCTACCCACAATCCAACTAAAGATCTCTCACCGAAAATACTCTGCGCGCTCTGCGTCTCTGTGGTTCAAATGACCTAACCAATTGCTTTATATCTATTTATCATTCGGTTGCCTTGATGTTTGTCGTGATACTGGGGGCCTCGAATTTTAGATCCGCAGATTACGCAGATTTCCGCAGATGAAAACGAAACAATCTGCATAATCCGTGGATAAAATAGATCTATCCGGCGGCAATGAGGCCACGGTTTCCGAGGGACGCACGGGCAGGCAGTGAACCGCATCGAAAGAAAACTACGAATCACGCGAATCGGCGCGAATCGGATTCGTGTGATTCGCGTGATTCGTAGTTTCCCTTCCGGTACGTCCTTTCCGCCCTGGGCTCCGAATTTGCTATCATCGCCGTCGCCACCGGACACGAACCTCGGATATGTACCGCCACCACGCCTTCATCAGCTACGCCTGGGCCGACGACCAGTCCTTCGCCGCGGCCGGTGGTCCCGACCAGCAGGGCGCCAACCGAGGTTGGGTCAGTACCTTCCATGACCATTATCGCAACCACCTGGGGCGCGAAATTGGCCGCATCCCCGAAGGCGAGCGCATCTGGCTGGACTATGAGCAGCTGCACGGCAACGACGCCATCACCCCCGAGATCCTCGACGCACTGAAGCATTCCGCGCTGCTGATCCCCATCATCTCCAACGCCTGGTTTGCATCCCCCTGGTGCCGGCAGGAATTCACCACCTTCACCGAGCACTATCCCGACTGGCGGGAGCGATTGTTTCCGGTCTGGATGGCACCGGTAGAGCCCGACGACCTCGATGAGGAAGCCAGGGCCATCCGGGAGCGGCTCCGAAAACTGCTCGGCTACCAGTTCTGGTATCGGGATCAGGCCAAGGAGATTTACACTCACTGGTTCCCGGACCCGGACCCCACCGACAGGGATTACCACAATATCCAGCAGAAGATGGCCCGCCACATGACCGAGCGGCTCAGGCAGCTCAAGCAGCTCGGGCAGCTCACCGAGGATGTTTCAAACCCCACACCCACTAGGCCACTCCGGGGTCGGTCTCCAACACCCTGTGGTCCGCCCGTACCGCCTATCGAGGGTAGCTACTTTGTCATGATCACCGGCGGCAGTAGCGATCTGTCGTTGGTACAAGACATTTCCCGCGTCCTGGGTACCCGTGAGGGTCTGTGCTACCTCGTTCCCCTGATAGCGTACCCGACAACTCTCCTAATATATCTCATGAAATTGGTTCTGGATAGTTCCGTCATCGTAAAATTCTTTCTTCAAGAAATCCTGAGTGACAAAGCCCGCGCGCTTCTTGTCGATATAGGAGAAGGAGTACACGAAGCGCATATCCCATCTTTGGCATGTTATGAAGTGCTTGGCGTGTTGTCGCGTCACCTTTCAACGCAAGCGGAAATAGGCAAACACCTCTCGTCACTCTTTGATTTAATCGATTCCGGCGCGATCCGGAGTCATTCAGTAGAACAAAATTTGTGGTGATTAGTATCGAAACTCAGCTATCCCGCACGTGGCCGAGGCGCAGCCAATTTTCCGAACAAGGCTCCGTCCTAGCGCAGCTCCACAGCAGCCGATCGACCAAGGTGTGGAGTTCGAATCGGCGGTTGATTCGATA
>Ga0209678_1000489_pt1 | contig 12742 bp, 2 predicted proteins | sample WorMetilvaeELBA1_FD_187404 | JGI IMG/M metagenome (GOLD analysis project Ga0209678, IMG submission 187404) | Marine gutless worms symbiont microbial communities from Max Planck institute for Marine Microbiology, Germany - Olavius ilvae ELBA.1... ...
CTCCCACCTTCTCACCCTCTCACCTTCTCACCTTCTCACCCTCCCACCTTCTCACCCTCTCACCTTCTCACCTTCTCACCTTCCCACCTTCTCACCTTCTCACCTTCTCACCTTCCCACCTTCTTCCCCCCCCCTCTTCCGCCTTTCTTTTCAAGGCCGCCAGGCCGCTCCTCCCCGCAAAAAAACAGCGGGATTTCACATCTGATTTTAGAAACTATGGTGTTCAAAAAGCGCAGCGCTCCTCAAGCGAAGCGCTCCTCCCCGCACAAAAAACAGCGGGATTTCACATCTGATTTTAAAAATTAAGGTGTTCAACAAACGAAGTGCTCCTCAATCGCCGGTGGGCAAAGCCCACCCTACATCGGCTCTGCGACTTGCCCGGTATTTCGGCATTGATGCTGACACCGAATCGACCGATTTCTATTTATGGGGCACCCAAAGCCTTGAAACCGGTATGAGGCAAATTTAACCATTTGATCTATATATCCATGATTACACCAAACCAACGCACTATGCATGGCAGGCGGGTGTTCATCAGATTCTTATTTGATATGACTGGAAGCTGGCCGAAGGAGAGAAATTATTTGCGACGGTTGCAAGCTTGACTTTAGCTTGAGAAATTTGTATTTAAAATTGTAATTTGTTGTTACTATTCTGAATTTATATATTATAAGGTTAACTGAATGATAGAATAGGAAGATCGCTGAAGGAGAAAAAAAATGACACTGCAACGAATCACGGTAAATCCTGAAATATTCGGGGGGAGACCATGTATTCGCGGTATGCGTTTCCCCGTATCGAGAATCCTTGGTTTGCTCGCGGCCGGTGAGACACCGGAGTCGATTTTGAAGTCATATCCTTACCTAGAAAAAGAAGATATCCAAGAATCCCTGAATTACGCTGCTTTGCTGGCTGATGAACAAATAATCGAATTTGCCTCATGAAATTTCTTCTCGATATGCCTGTTTCACCGTCTCTCCTGAATGTGCTTGAAGCCAACGGGCATGAAGGTGTTCATGCCCACCAAATTGGAAAGGATCAAGCTCCGGACACCGAGTTGTTAGTTCTAGCACTTCGCGAAGATCGAATTGTAATCACTGCGGATTTGGATTTTCCCCGGCTTTTGGCGCTTAGTTTGGCAGAAGGGCCGGGTGTGATTTTGTTCAGAGGAGGTAATTATTCAGACATTGAGATGTGTGACTTGCTTGAACGCGTGCTTTCCGAAATTTCATCCGAAATACTAGAAAGTTCTATCTGCGTGGTGGATAGAAACCGTATACGCTTTACTAGGCTGCCAATAGACCGCAGCTCTTAATCTTCAATCCATCGTGAGTGACTGAATTCGGCCTGGAGGCGCAACAGAAAACAACAGGGTCAAGTCTACACTCTTGACAGATGATCCGATTCCGTCAAGAGTGTAGACTTGACCCTGTTTCCTTACAATTCATAAAAGCAGGGGCCACCGAGGTGGCCCCGCGCCCTAGGTCGAAACCGTAGGGGAAGTTTATAATATTCTTGAATTATAGAATTTATTTCTAATTTGTCAAGGAAAATCAGGGGTCAAATCTACGTTTGGCACCTTTGACATTTTTTAACAAGAGTCAAACGTAGATTTGACCCCTAATCCATTCGATATTCGTTATTCGTTTTTTTAATATTTTTTCCCCCTTCTCACCTTCTGTTTTTCCCGAGCCGTGCGCCGTATGCCCTGCGCTTATTCTTTACTCCCTCAAGGCCGCCAGGCCGCTCCTCAAACGAAGTGCTCCTCCCCGCAAAAAAAACAGCGGGATTTCACATCTGATTTTAGAAACTATGGTGTTCAAAAAGCGCAGCGCTCCTCAAACGAAGCGCTCCTAAAGCGCAGCGCTCCTCAAACGAAGTGCTCCTCAAACGAAGCGCAGAAACAGGGAAAAGCGAACCGCAGAATATCGAACAAGAAATATCGAATGATGAAGTGTGGTATCGCTGCGCTCAGTCTTTTTTAAAAATAATAATGATAGAATACCTTACTTCGATATTCGTTATTCCTTGCTTACAGTCCGCCGGAGGAGGGTTCGATATTCGTTATTCTCTTTTTATTTGTTCCTTTTTCGATTTGACTGTGCGCTCAACGGTCAGCGGCTGTCTTTTTTTGAATATCGAATATCGAACAAGAAATATCGAATGACGAAGTGTGGAATCGCTGCGCTCAGTCTTTTTTAAAAATAATAATGATAGAATACCTTACTTCGATATTCGTTATTCCTTGCTTACAGTCCGCCGGAGGAGGGTTCGATATTCGTTATTCTCTTTTTAATCGTTTCTTTTTCGATCCGATTGGCTGCTTCCGCGGTCGGCGGCTGGGTTCGTTTTGAATATCGAATTAAGAAGTTTTTTTCTTATTGCGTCTTGCCGTGTTAATGCTGGTAACAAAGATTGAAATTAGCTCATTATTCTCTTTGATCAAAGATTGCAATTTTGATGCTGATTTTATTAGGCTTGCCCTCCCAATCATGATTAACCATACCCGGGTCTCACGTAACTCTTTGAGCGATATTTTCATCTTGTGAATAAAATCAGAGCGAGACTCAGCGCTTTGAGCCTCTCCATAATTAGGAGCAGGAGAAGTTCCGCAGCGAATCAGTTGTCCTGCAATGTGCTTTCCAACTTTTGTTTTTGGCAAAGATTCAGCTAAATGTATGATTTGAACTGCAAAGTCTATTAATCTATCCTCAAGATCAAATGTTCTATTATCCTTCGACATTCATTATTCCTTGCTTACAGTCCGCCGGAGGAGGGTTCGATATTCGTTATTCGCTTTTTATTTGTTCCTTTTTCGATTTGACTGTGCGCTCAACGGTCAGCGGCTGTCTTTTTTTGAATATCGAATATCGAACAAGAAATATCGAATGACGAAGTGTGGTATCGCTGCGCTCAGTCTTTTTTAATAATAATAATGATAGAATACCTTACTTCGATATTCGACATTCCTTGCTTACAGTCCGCCGGAGGAGGGTTCGATATTCGTTATTCGCTTTTCATTAGTCTTTTTTCCCCCGCCCCAGCCACAAAAACCCAACCAGCGCCAGCAAGCCGAATATACTGCTGATCGGCCATTCGGTGAAAAAGGATGCTTTCATCTTTTGGATGGTTGCGATAAAACATCCGCTGCCACCGCCGCCGCCGCCGCCGCCGGATGTCTCGTCCGCCACGGCGGCGCCGATGGTGTACATCGAAAAATGGTTGGTTTCGATGCTGATCAGCCGGTTGAGCGGATCGATGCTTTGGATCTTAACCGTGACCCAGGACAAAATGGACGTGTCATAGTGGTAAACCCGAAGTTGGGCCGGATCGGCGACCCGGGCCCGCTTGAGGGCGGCCTTCGTATAGGGCAGCCTGATGACGATCGGCACCCTGAACCTTATGCCCGAAGGCCCGAATTCGGTGACGCGCCCGACTTTGCGGGTACGCCGCGGCAGGGCCGGCGGATTGGTGACGCGCCCGATATTGATGGTGCAGTCGCGCCGCAGGGCACCCGGCGGCACCTGCACGGCGGTCCTGTATATGGGACTTTTCGCGGAAGCCACGTCAACGGCCTGCTGTTTGGTCGACCCCGCGGAGACTTCGCGCCGGGTCTCGATCTCGTATTCCGTATCCGATCCGGCCGTGTGGATCTCGAGCACGGCCGTCGGCATCCAGCTGCCGGCCAGCTGCCCGTCGTCGGCCCGCACCCGCCAGTAATAGGTGTCCCCGTCAACCAGCGCGGACGGTACGGTCCAGGAAGTGATCAGATGCCCCTGGTCCACCACGGCCGCATGCACCAGCTGCGACAGGTCGGCATCGGCATACAGCTCGAACTCATAGCCCAGGGCATCGCGGTCCGGATCTTCGGTGTTGAAGACCGACAGGGTCGGGGTCAGGGAGGTGTCCGTGCCGCCGCTGATGGGATTGTTGAGCACCGGCGTGCCGGGCGCATCATTGGCGGTGTTGACGAAAAATGTCGCTTGTGCCGACCACTGGCCGGCCGCCCCATGTTCATCCACGGCCCGGGCGCGCCAGAAGTAGCTGCGGTTGTCTTCCAGGGTCTGATCCACCTGCCAGGCCGACCCGACACCGCCGGCATCGCTGATCCAATCGGTCAGATCCGCATCCGCGTACAGCTCAAAATCATATGTCAGCGCATCCCGATCGACATCCACGGCGGCTTTGACCGCCAGGGTCGGCTGTCGGGTCGTGACCTCGCTCAGGTCGCCCGGGTGGTCGACGGTGGGCACGCCGGGCGCATCGTTGGCCGTGTTGACGAAAAACGATGCGCTGCGCCATTGGCCGTAGGCCAGGCCGTCATAGGCGCGCACCCGCCAGTAGTAGGTGGTGTTGTCGGCCAGTTCCAGGGGCGCCCAGCTCGTGGTGTCCCCGGCCTGCTGGGCCAGTTCGCCCGACTGCTCCAGCTCGAAGCCGTCGAAGGTGGCCGCCGGGTCGATCTCGAAAAAGTAGCTCAGCGCATCCCGCTCCGCGTCCGTGGCATGCTCCACCGCCAGCCGCGGGGTGGTGGTGGTCACTTCGGCACTGTCGGCCGGGCTGCCGCCGGGCGGGGTGCCGGGCGCGTCATTGGCGGTGTTGACAAAAAACCGGGCCGCATCCGTCCAATCGCCGGCCAGGCCGCCGTCGTCTGCGGCCCGCACCACCCACCAGTAGTCGGTGTTGTCGTGCAACAGGTCAGCAACCTGCCAGGCGGTGGTGCCGCCGTCGCCCTGCACCACCCCGGTTTTGCCGCTGACCGGCATCTGCAGGCCCTCGTCGGCATAGACGCTGAACTCGTAGGTCAGGCCGTCGCCGTCCGCATCGGTTGCATTGACGGCTTCCAGGGCCGGCTGCCGCACCGTCACCTCCGAACCGTCGGGCGGCGCGCTGACCGCCGGAACCGTGGGCGCCTCGGGGGCGGTGTTGACGAAAAATTCAGCCGTCGCCATCCAGTCGCTGTAGCGCAGGCCGTCATAGGCCCGGGCGCGCCAGTGGTAATGGGTGTTGTCTTCCAGTGGTTCCGGCACCTGCCAGGCGGTGGTGTTGGCGTCTTCGGCCACCCCGTCGACGGCGGTGGCCGCCACCCGAGTAGTCAGGCCCGCATCGGCATACAGCTCGAACACATAGCGCAAATCCTGACTGTCGGCATCGATGGCGTTGTTGACTGACAGCCAGGGCCGGCGGGCATCGGCCTGGCCCCCATCCGCCGGGTAGTTGACGGTGGGCACCGTGGGCGCCGCGGGCACCGATCCGGCGTCAGCAGGCCCCGAGCGGCTGATGTATTCCTGGTAGTTGGTCCAGCCGTCGCCGTCCGGGTCGCCGTCGGCGCCGGCATCGCCGCCGGCATCCAAAGAATCCAGCCCGTTGGAATCCTCCCAGCCGTCGGGCAGACCGTCGCCGTCGCTGTCGCTGTTGCAGGGGTCGGTCTCGCCGGCATCCACCACACCGTTGCGGTCGGCATCCTCGCTGCCGTCGGCCAGGCCGTCGCCGTCGCTGTCGGCGGCGTCCGGATCGGTGCAGCCGGCGTCTTCCATCAGATCGTAAAGCCCGTCCTGGTCGCTGTCGGTCAGCACGACGGCGGCCGGCTCGCCGGCGGCACTTTCACCGCCCTCGCCGTTAAGCGCCGTGACGACATAGTAATAGGTGGCACCCGCGCTGAGCGCGCTGTCGCTGAATTCGGCGGCCGTGACCGGCGCATCGTTGATCCGCACGTAGGGGCCGCCGTCAGCGGTGCTGCGGTAGACATGGTAGCCGGCGATGGCCGCACCGCTGCCGTCCAGGGCCGTGTCCCAGCTCAGCTCCACCGTGCCTGCTGCCGTCAGCAGCGCGCCGAGCCCGGTGGGCCGCAGGCTGAACACGGCGGTTGCCGTCCAGGATCCCGCCAGCTGGCCGTCGTCGGCCCGTACGCGCCAGTAATAGGTGCGCTCCCCGTCCAGGGCCGCGGAGACGGTCCAGGACGTGGTCAGCTGCCCCTCGGCGACCGTGGCCGAGTCCACCAGTTGGGACAGGTCGGCATCGGCATACAGCTCGAATTCGTAGCTCAGGGCATCCCGGTCCGGATCCTGGGCATTGCCCACCGCCAGGGTCGGCGTCAGGGTGGTGATCGTCGCATGGCTGACCGGGGTGTCGGGCAGCGGCGCCCCGGGCGCCTCGTTGGCCGTGTTGACGAAAAAGGAGACCGTGGCCGACCATTCGCCGGCGGTACCGTGGGCGTCCACGGCGCGGGCGCGCCAGAAGTAGCTGCGGTTGTCGGCCAGGGTCTCGTCCACCTGCCAGGTAACAACGTTGCCGGCAGCAGCGCTGACCCGCTCGGTCAGATCCGCGTCCGCGTAAAGCTCGAATTCATAAGTCAACTCATCCCGATCGACATCCACGGCGGCTTTGACCGCCAGGGTCGGCTGTTGGGTCGTGACCTCGCTCAAATCGCCCGGGTGATCGATGGTAGGCACGCCGGGCGCATCGTTGGCGGTGTTGACGAAAAACGATGCGCTGCGCCAGGGGCCGTAGGCCAGGCCGTCAAAGGCCCGCACCCGCCAGTAGTAGGTGGTGTTGTCGGCCAGCTCCAGGGGTGTCCAGCTCGTGGTGTCCCCGGCCTGCTGGGCCAGCTCACCCGCCTGCTCCAGCTCGAAGCCGTCGAAGGTGGCCGCCGTGTCGATCTCGAAAAAGTAGCTCAGGGTATCCCCGTCCGCGTCCGTAACATGGTCCACCGCCAGCAGCACGGTGGTGGTGGTCACCTCGGTGCCGTCGGCCGGGCTGCCGCCGGTTGGGGTGGCGGGCGCGTCATTGGCGGTGTTGACAAAAAACCGGGCCGCCGCCGACCAGCCGCCGGCCAGACCGTCGTCGTCGGTGGCTTGAACCACCCACCAGTAAGAGGTGTTGTCGGCCAGCTCGGTGCCGACCTGCCAGGACGTGGTCCCGCCGTTGCCTTCAGCCACATCGGCCTGGCTGCCGGCCAGGGTCTCCAGGTTCTCGTCGGCATACACCTTGAATTCATAGGTCAGGACATCGCGGTCGGCATCGGCGGCATTGTCGACCTCCAGGGTCGGCTGCCGCAGCGTCACCTCCGAACCGTCGGGCGGCGCGCTGACCACCGGGACCGTCGGCGCCTCGGGGGTGGTGTTGACAAAAAACACGGCCGTCTCCATCCAGTCGCTGTAAGCCGTGCCGTCATAGGCCCGGGCGCGCCAGTAGTATTGGGCGTTTTCGTAAAGCTCGCTGCCCGCCTGCCAGGCCGTGGTGTTGTCGCCCTCGGTCACTCCTTCGGCGGCCGTGGCCGCCACCAGGGTCGTCAGCTGCTCATCGGCATACAGCTCGAAGACATAGCGCACAGACTGGCAATCCGCGTCGCTTGCGTTGCTGACCGACAGCTGCGGCTGCAGCGTGGCGGTCTCGTCCCCGTCCACCGGGTAGTTTAGGGCCGGCACGGTGGGCGCCGCCGGCACCGAGTCCGCATCGGACGGGGCCGTGCAGCTGAGGTATTCCTGGCGGCTGGTCCAGCCGTCGCCGTCCGGATCGCCGTCGGGCCCGCCGTCGCCGCTGCCGCTCAAGGGATCCAGCCCGTGGGCGACCTCCCAGCCGTCGGGCAGGCCGTCGCCGTCGCTGTCGCTGTCGCAGGGGTCGGTTTCGCCGGCATCGACCGTGCCGCTGCGGTCGGCATCCTCGGCCCCGTCGCCCAGGCCGTCGCCGTCGCTGTCGGGCTGATTCGGATCCGTGCAGCCGGCCGCTTCCAGGGCATCGCTCAGCCCGTCGCCGTCGGAGTCGGTCAGCTCCACACTGACCGGGTCGCTGACAGCGCTCTGGTCGCCGTCCCCATCCACCGCCCTGATCTTGTAGCCGTAGGTCCGGCCGGCGATCACCGCGGCATCGGTATATTCGGTGGCCGTGATCGGCACACTGTTGATCTTGACGTAGGCGCCGTAGGGCGTCGGATTGCGGTAAAGATCATAGCCGGCCACGGCATTGCCGTTGCAGTCCGGGGCCGGCTGCCAGCTCACGGCGATGCTGCCGGCCGCGCTGGCCTGCGCCGTAAGCCCCGCCGGGCGCCGCGGCAGCGGCACCTTCAGCTCCATGGCCGGATCGCCCAGCAGCACAAAGGTCCGGCTGACTTCTTCATAGGTGGAATCGCCGTCAGCCAAAAGGGTGTGCCGGGCCCGGCCCACGGCCGCGCCCAGCCGGCGGATATCTTCGCTAAAGACGGCCTCGAACAGGGCGCTGTTCAATATATGCTGGCCCGCCGGATTGGTCTGGCCGCTGGGCACCAGCGCGGCCACCGCCCCTTTGTCCCCGGCCCGCAGCAGCACCTCGCCCAGCGAGGGAAAATTCCAGGCCGCCGGATAGGCAAAATAGCCGCTCAGACAATTCATGGCAACGACAAACGGGTAGCGCCCGGCATTGGCCAGCCCGGGCACATCGCCGGTGTCGAAAATTCTTTCCTCGGCCCAGATCTGGATGCTGCCGTGCCCGCTGTAATTGACCAGCAGGCTGCCGGCATCGATCTGATCCCGAATGTCGGCCGTCAGGGCCGCGGCCGAGCCATAGTCGCCCAGATACCCCTTGAAGGGGGGCTGCAGGGCGGACGGCAGCAGGCCGGCCGCGTCCTCGTTCATGCTCTCGAAGGCCAGCTCTTCGTCTCGGGTCACGTCGTCGGCCAGCAGCAGCACGTTTTTTTGCCAGGTCTTGGTGTTGACGGCGTTCTCGTAGCCGACGATCTTGTCCACCATCAGGGCGGCCTCGGCCGCCGTGGCCGCCGGCAGCCGGCCGATGTAAAGATCGGGCACGCTGTCGCCGCCGCTGACCAGGGCATACCAGTCATCGGTGACCGTCTCGCCGGCCTGCTCGCTAAAGATCGTGTACGACGGCACGTCGTAGGCCGCCCCGTAGCCCCAGTTGTCCTTGTAGTCGTAGGTGGCATCGCCCACCAGCAGCACGTACTGCGGGGCGGGCGCCGTCCAGAAGCTGACGGCATAGGCCAGAAAATCCCGGATGGCGGCCGGGGCCGCCAGCCCGAAGGCAAACTCGTCGTAGATGTCCGTCAGGTTAACGGCCATCACGCGCAGGCCCTGGGCCTGGCGCAGGGCCAACAAATCCGTCAGCCAGCCGTACGGGTCGCCGTTGCCGTCCCAGCCCAGGCTGCGGTGGGTGATGAGGATGTAGTCGGCCCCGTTGGCGGAATCCGTCAGGTTGGAGGCCGCGTCGGCCGTCACGGCGCGCGGGGTCTGCAGGGCGGCGCTGCCGAGCACCAGGTAGGTGCGCGCCTCGGCGGCGCCGTTGGGCGGCGTGAACTCCAGGCTGTAGGGCCCGCTGCCGGCGGTTTGAAAATTCACGCTGCGCCCGACGTTGTCCGGGTCCGTGATGTCGAAGGCCAGCAGCTCGCTGCCGCTAAAATCCGTCACCAGAAAACGTTCGGGGCTGTCGGAGGTGAACTTGAGCTGATCGGACTCGGCCGCAAAATTGCGCGGGTAGTCGGCCGCCAGCCAATCGAGCAGGATGGCGTCCAGCCCGGTTTGACAGGTCAGGCTGACGGAGTTGAGCCCGTCGACCAAAGCCGCGTCTTCAATGACCGCCTCGTAAAAGGCGATGCCGCTCCAGCTAAAGGTTTGGACCGGGCCGCCGTTGACGGAAATATCCACTTCATGGTCGGTGTTGTAGGTGCCCAGCAGGGCCACGGTCAGGGTGCCGCTGCCGGCAGCCCCCGGGGTTGCCAGGGTAAAGGTTATGGGCTGCCCGGCCCCTTGCCAGGCAATCTCGTCGCCCACGACCCAGGTCGAGTACAGCCAGCGGTCGCGCTCGTCTTCACCGGGCGCGGCCGGGTAATAGTATTGATCCTGCTCCCGCCGGACCGTGGTCTCAAAGCCGGCGGCCAGGGCGGCCCCGTCCGGGGCGCTGTCCACCGCGGCCATGCGTTTGACGGGGTTTTCCCCGGCGCCGGTGGTCAGCCAGTAGACGTTGTCGGCGCTGTACTTGGCAAACTCGGCCGCCACCGGCAGAGCGTAAAAGGTGATGTGGTCGGCGGCATCGAAGACCGTGTCGCCGTTTTCGTCGTGCACCCAGATGGCCACCTCGCGGCCATGGTGGTACAGCCGCACCCGGCTCAAATCCACCCGGTCCAAGGCGACATTTTGGCCGGCCAGAAAATCCCGGCTGAGCCGGTAGAGGCCCTCGCCGGCTGCCATTATCTTGTAGACCGGTTCGTCGGCCGCGGACACCGTCACCGGTCCGGCCTCGCCCCCGGGCTCCCAGGGCGCCGGATCCGGGTCGCCGCCGGCCACGGCCGGGGCGCCGGCCCCGCTCCAGTCCACCCCCACCGGTCCGTGAAAGGTGCGTTGGCCGTCCAGGTCGAGATCTTCCAGTTTATAGTAGTAGGGCTGTCCGGCGCTGACATCCGTGTCCTGATAGGTGTAGACGCGGCCCTCGGCCGAAAAGTTCAGCCCGGCGATGAGCTGGTCCGTGATGCGGCTAAAGGGCCCGTAGGGGCTCTCGGCCCGGTAAATATAAAAACCCAGGTTGCCGGTCTCGGCGGCCGTCTCCCATTCGACCCGCACCGCATCGTCATTGCCCGTGGCCCTGAAGTCGATCAGATCGATAGCCGTGGCAAAGGCCGCCGAGTCGATGGTGACGTGGTACTGCACCGCGCCCACCGTGTAAAACCCGGCGCTGTCCACATCGCCAGGGTCGTTCTGGTTGTCGTGGGAGGTCTTGATCCAGTCGGCGCTGCGGGCACTGGTGGACACGCGCACCTCGTCGAGGATGCCGGTCAGGTAATCCGAACCATCCTGGCCCATGTCAAACGCGCTGGCGTTGATGCCGGTGCCTGTTGTCACCGCCACGTGATGCCAGCCGGTGGTGATGGTTGAGGCCACGGCGCCGTCAACGTAGATCGTCGGGCTGGTGAAACTGTTGGCGGCAACCGTCCCGCTGGAAGCGTTGATGGTCTGGGTGCCGTTTAGATCGATGATACCTTCGGTGGTCGTGCCGGCCTTGATCCAGAAAGAGACCGTCTTTGCTCCCGTGCCGACGTCGCCGCCGCCCACGTAATCGGCATCCCCGTTAAAATTCAAGGCCTTGGCAATCTGGCCGTCGTCCTGAATCGTGTCGCCATCGGCATCGGTCAGTTGACCATGCAAAATGTTGGCAGTCGAATCCTGATAAAAGTCCGCCGCCGTGCTGTCACCCTCGGCCAAATGCCAGACGCCCGCGAAGTTGGCATCCCACACCCCGGCCGCATTCTCCAGCGAAGCCGTGATGCCGCAGTTGCCGTAGTACATGTTGATCCGGGTCTCGTTGGCGTCATCCTTGTCAAGGGAGGGGATCCGGACCCAGGCCACCAGGGTGCCGGCGTTGCCGTCATACTTTTCGATCTCGTGATCCAGCTGGATGCGCCCTTTTGTGTCCTGCCGGAACACGATGTCAAAGCCGTTGGCATTTTCGATGCTGCCGTTGACGGCATCGGCCGTGGTGGTCTTGAGCCAGTCGCCGGAGAGACTGACCAGCAGCGGGAAATTGTCCAGCGTGCCGCTGGTGCCGCTGACATCGCTGCCGTCGATGGTGATGCTCCGGTTATAGTTGAAGTCGCCGTCGCACTCGCCGGCAATGCTGTAAAAGCCGGCGCTGCCCACATCGCCCGGATCGTTCTGGTTGTTGTAGGCGGTCTCGATCCAGCCGGCGGAGCGTTGCGCATTGGAAATACGAATCTCATCCAGATATCCGCCAAAAAAGTTATTGGCATCGCCGTCTTGTCTTCGGCCGATATTGATATTGCCGGCGGGATCGATCGCGGTATCGGCACCTGAAGAAGTGTCCTGCGATACACCATCGATATAAAGATTATTCGTACCGTTTTTAACCCTTGTTACGCTAATATAATGCCAACTGCCATCCGTGGCATTTGTATCTCCACCCGAAACGTCTGCCGTCATGTCTTCATCGCTGGCAACATCGTCTCCGATAGCTGCTCTCAAATCATCCGGATTCGTGGCACTGTCCTCATTAAACAGCAGGTTCATGCTCGGGTTGGTATCAACCGCATCGTGACTGTAAAAATACTGATAGTTACTTCCAACATTGTCAGCTACTTTGACCCACATCGAAATGGTGGAGGTATCCCCGTAGTCAAAATCACTGACATCGTAATAATCGTCAGATTCGTCAAAGTACAGACCATTGCTAATCTTACCCGTGGATTCATAGGTCATGCCCGTTTCGCTATTGCTGTCACGATCATATTGGGTTGAATCATTTAAAGTTCCTGAACTTTCATTTAGATGATGGACCATTTGGTAGTTGTCATCCCACACCGCCGCCGGGTGCTCCGTGGGATAAATGATGCACGCGTTGCCGTAGTGCATGGTGATGACCGTGTCGCGGTCGTACTCCAGGGTCGGGATCCGGACCCAGGCCACCAGGCTGCCGTTGCTGCCGTCGTATTTTTCGATCTCGTGGTCCAGCTGGCTCAGGCCGTCGGCGCCCGTGAAGATAATGTCACAGCCGCCGCTTGGACAGTCTGTGCCGGCGACGCTCTCGATGCGGCCGTTGGCGGCATCGGCCGCGGTGGTCTTGAGCCAGTTGCCGCTTAAGCTCACCAGCAGCGGAAAGTTGGTCAGGTCCGACGATCCGGCCACCTGGCCGTGGTCGACGGTGATCTGCTTTTCGTACGTGTAGCCGCAATTCGTTCCGGGCGTGTAGGCGAAGGCCTCCTCCTCGTCGGTGTCCACCGTGTAGAACGTACCGGGGCTGCTCTGGTTGT
>Ga0209678_1000491_pt1 | contig 12707 bp, 3 predicted proteins | sample WorMetilvaeELBA1_FD_187404 | JGI IMG/M metagenome (GOLD analysis project Ga0209678, IMG submission 187404) | Marine gutless worms symbiont microbial communities from Max Planck institute for Marine Microbiology, Germany - Olavius ilvae ELBA.1... ...
AGATATCTGCTTCAAATTTGGCACAGATATAGAGGACGGACTCCTAATAGGAAACCATACACAATCTATCGAATGATACCACTCTCAATGACCTTGAGTGACCTTTGACCCCCATTTCAAGGTCATTAAATTTTTTGAAGACGAATATCGTAAAAACGGCGCGTCTTAAAAACAAACTTACTATTGCACAATAGGAAACTATATGTTACATGTGGAATGGTACCATGTTTGTTGACCTCGACTGACCGCTAAACGCGTCGAGCCTGTTGTCAGCATCAGCTGAGCTTCTTGTATGGGGTTAGGATGACGATTACTAGGGTAGTTTACAAAATGTGAGCGGCAGTAGCGTATTTAGGGGGGCGGGCCTTGTGCGAGGGCCCCCCTTTGGCCGGACCGCCGTGATTTTTGTAACTATTTTGGGATTATTTTTAGCGCCGTTTAGGGACAAAATCGCTGCCACCAGTGACCAGATGCGTTTTTTTGGCCGGAAAATGCTCTAAAATTCGTTTGCGACCGGGGCTCCGCCCCAGACCCCGCTGGGGGAGCTTACAGCGCTCCCCAGCGCTGCTAACCTGTTTACTGTTGACTCACGTCGCGTTGTGCCAGCGCGTTAGAGGCGTGATCGCGAGGACATATAAATGTACTGACTTACTTACTTACATCAGTAGTACAATAGGTTGTGCAAATTTTGGTCCTTGGCCTTTACTTTTAAAGTGCACGAAATTTGATCAGTTGATTCTCAGGAAAATCATTAAAATTGTTGCCACCAGATGCCAGATTTTAACGCTAAATGCACCAAAATCGATTTCCGCTGGGGCTCCACCCCAGACCCCGCTGGGGGATCTTACAGCGCTCCCCCAGACCCCCTAGCTGGATTTAAGGGGGCCTACTTCTAAGGGGAGGGGAGGAAAGGGGAGGGGAGGGGAGGCCTGGGATGGGAAGTGGGTAGGGGTCGAGGCTAGGGGAGGGGAGGAGGGAGGGAGGGGGAGGAAGGGAGGGGGAGGGAGGGGTGGGTTGGAGTCCCCCTTTGTGAAATCCTAGAAATCCTAAATACGCCACTGGTAAGGGGCACTGTAATGGGCGAAAATATCGCGAAAAAAGTCCATAAATTTGGACATTTTTTTCCTTTCTCCCCAGAAAAGTTGGTAAATCTTTTAAAAATTATACCACACCCGTCTAGAAACCTGACAAACCAAATTTTGCATATAGTAAGCTATATCGATCGGACTGCAGTTAAATAGTTTTTTTTCTGGGCGGCTTCTGAGGAATCGCCCTCACTAAAAATGTAAAAAAGTACGCGAGGTGTACATTTCAACATATTGCCGGGAAGATACCGGCCAACCGATTTTTATGAAACTTGGCGTACGAAGTGCTATCGCCGACGAAATCACGGACGTCAAATTTCTAGTCAATCGATTCAGGGGCTACGGAGTTCTGGCACTCACTCACTTACTCACTCAATGGAACGCTTGACCGGCGGCGGGGTCGTAGCGCCGTCCAAGACTTGCGGTCATGTGCGATCCTCCAGGCGTCATTGGCGTTGAGCCCAGTGTCGTCTTCGATCTGCTGCACCCACGTTCGGAGTTCTGGCACGCCCCCCCAAAAAAAAAAATGCCATTGCCCATAGGCTTGTTGTATCGCCATTACAACAATATACGCAATACCGCGCTACACTGTGATACCTGCATCCACGACCCATCAGACCTGTTAATCGCAGCATTCAGTGTGTACACGTATACCTAATTACTCACTAATTAGCGACACTATAAACAAGAACTTAGCTATCGCTAACAGACCGCGCGATGCTGCCCATCGTATCCTTTATCTGTAGTTTATTATTAGTTGATATAGCGTTTAGATGCAACTAAACGTTGAACGTTTACTAAACGTTAATCGGTAATTTATATTTCAACGTTCCTGAGCACATTTTCAACCTAGGCTGGCATGCACGTACTCCGACTGTTAGTTATCAGCAACTAGAAGGGCACTCGTTAGGGCGCATGAATAGGTCTACGTCAGACAAAGCCTGAGAAATGCCAACACAGTGATCTTCTAGTAATCAAATCACTGCAAAATGTTTAAAACTGTGTCAGATAATCATATATGATAAAATATACACATGGAAGGAAAATATTAGAACGTCCAGCATTTCAGTCAACGTCTTCTGTATTTTATGGTTGGTAAGTTAAAAAAAATCTTTGAAGACCTTCTTTGTATGGATAAGTAAGTAAGTAAGAAATGTTTTTACTGTAAAATTGTGTTCCCCAGGCTGCGGGTCGTTCGACCTGGGGTAGACCTGCAAGTGACTCGTTAAATTTTCTCACTCACTTGGGCAAAAATCTTACTCACTCTCACTCACTGTTCTCTCTCAGCCTGGCTTTCGGAATCCAATATGGGACCATACGAATATCACTCGAAAAGGTTGTTCAGTATCATCTCATAACCATCTCATAATCTCAACTCAGAACCATAATACTGTCACCGTTGCCATTGACGCGTTCAGTCAACAATGGCGCTCACGTCTTCGTCGGAAATCGACCACATCCGCCTGCCCGTGAACGTCGACCGACGTCGGTGATTCAGGTTCACGTCGACAGACATTCTTCGTCAGTCGGCGTCAGGCTGGTCTTCGGCTGTCACAACATTCGCTCTGTGGTTAATAAGCTGGATGACCTGCTCGAAGTTCGTCGCGACATGTCTATCGATGTGATGTTTCTTGCCGAAACGTGGCATGACACCGACTCGGTTGCCTTCCAGCGTCTGCGTGCCGACGGCTTTCAAGTCGTCGATCGACCGCGGCCGCGGTCTCGCGCCGATACACTTGCCACCAACCACGGCGGTCTCGCTGCCGTCGCTTCAACGGGTATCCGTCTGTCATTGCTCGATTTCGGTACTAAGCCCGCGTCGTTCGAGCTGCTACCGGTCCGTGTGGTCTCGGGCTCGTCAGCGTGTGTCGTCGTCGTCGTGTATCGTACCGGTCCAGTGACGACGTCGTTCTTCACCGAGCTCTCTGACGTCATGGATCGTGTCGCCACACACGTCGAGCCAGTCTACGTCGTCGGTGATCTGAACATCCGCTTGGATCGTCCCGACGACCTTTCATCTCGCCAGCTGACCGACTTGTTGGCATCGTAGGGTCTGTCTTTGCACGTCTCGATGCCGACACATGATCGTGGCGGGCTGCTCGACGTTGTCGCCAGCCGCGACGACCTTCCAGCGCCGACCGTCGACGTCATCGACGTCGGCTTGTCTGACCACCGGCTACTCCGGTGGTCAGCGCCGCTGGTCAGGCCGCCGCCTGTTTATACGACGACAGTCCGTCGCCCATGGAGTCGACTCGACGCCGATGCGTTCACAGCTGGTCTGCTGTCGTCGGCTCTGTGTCGTCCCGACGACTGGTCCGAACTCGACGTCGACGGTTTGGCGCGGCTATACGACACCGAGATCACGACGTTGCTGGATCAGCTTGTTCCGGCTCGGGCAGTCACCTGCCGCCGGCGCCCGTCAGACCCATGGTTTGACCGCGAGTGCCGAGAGGCGAAATGCCTGACCCGACGACTGGAGCGTGCCTTTCGTCAGACTGACCCTGGCGACGTCGTCGCGGCCACCGCCGCCAAGGCTGCGTGGACTACGCAGCGTCGAACGTACATTTCACTCCGCCGCCACAAACGTGACGCGTTCTGGCAGAACAAGATCGACGCTGAAGGTCATGACCCACGTCAGCTGTGGCGGTCTCTCGACGCCTTGTTAGGCCGTGGTCGTGCACTACCCTGCGACGCCATTGGTGCGGTGGAATGTCATCGGTTTTTTGACGCCAAGGTCGACGGTGTGCGTATTCTGACAGCCGACGCACCGCCGCCGTCGTTCACACCTGTTCTGCCGGGCTGCAGCATGCTCGACTTTCGGTCGCTGACCGTCGACAACATCGTCGCTGCCGTTCGAGCACTTCCCGACAAACAATCAGCGAGCGACCCGTTTCTCACCCGCCTGCTCAAAGACAACGTCGGCATCCTAGCGCCATTTCTTGTCGTGCTGTTCAACCGCTGTCTCTCAATGGGCTCGGTTCCGACATCATTCAAAGCAGCCTATATCACGCCGCTTCTAAAGAAGCCCGACCTCGATTCGGCCGACCCGAAATCTTATCGGCCAATCGCCAATCTGTCGGTGCTGTCGAAGCTGCTTGAACGCCTTGTCGTTCGGCAGCTTCTCGACTACTTGAACGCGGCACGGCTGCTTCCTGAATTACAGTCTGCCTACCGGGCCCATCATTCAACCGAGACAGCGGTGACCAAGGTACTGGCTGACATTCTACTGGCGCTGGATACCGGCGACCTCAGCATGCTGACGCTGCTGGATCTATCAGCAGCATTCGACACCGTCGACCACCAGATACTTATCCGTCGTCTGGAGACGTCCTACGGCCTCGGCGGCGTCGTGTTGAGCTGGTTCAGGTCGTACCTCGACGGTCGTACTCAGTATGTCCGCTGTGGCAGATTGACATCAACTCCGGCTACAGTTACTTCCGGAGTTCCGCAGGGGTCGGTCCTCGGACCGATTCTGTTTCTGCTTTATACAGCCGACCTGTTGCGACTGATCGAGGGACACAATCTGCATCCACATGCATACGCTGACGACACGCAGATTTATGGCTTCTGCCCACCGTCTGCCACTTCAGTACTTCAGGAGCAGATGTCTGCGTGCTTAGATGACGTCGCATTGTGGATGCGCAGCAATCGACTCCAGCTCAACACCGCCAAGACGGAAGTTCTCTGGTGCGCCACGAGTCGGAGACAGCATCAGATTCCACGGGCTCCGGTGCGGGTCGGCGAGGACTTCATAACCCCTGCCGCCTCCGTACGGGACCTTGGCATCTATCTGGACTCCGACACCTCCATGAGGTCACACGTTTCGATGACGGTGTCGAACTGTTTTGCTGCTCTCCGGCGGATTCGTAGCATACGCTGCTGTGTCCCCAGGGAGGCGGTGCTTTCCTTGGTCGTGTCGCTGGTTTTGTCACGACTCGATCACGGGAGTGCCACACTCGTCGGTCTCCCGGCATACCAGATCGATCGGCTGCAGTCCGTGTTGAACGCCGCCGCTCGGTTGGTCTACTCATCACGGAGGTACGACCATGTGACGCCAGTGGATCGACTACAAACTGGCAGTTCTCGTCTACCGCTGCCTCAACGGCCTAGCTCCGTCGTACCTCGCCAGCGACCTCCAGCGCGTGGCGGACCTCGACGCCCGGCGGTGTCTTCGCTCGGCATCAACAAGCACACTCGTCGTGCCTGCGACGTGCCTGTCAACTGTCGGTGACTGTGCGTTTCCGGTGGCTGCGGCCCGTGTATGGAACAGTCTGCCGGCCGATGTCACTTCGTCGCCATCACTGCCGACATTCCAGAGACGGCTGAAGACAGAACTGTTTGCTCGGAGCTACTCATAGCTCCGGCCGCGTCTGACGCATTACTTTTTACTCTCCGCGCTGCTCGCACGTCCTTTCGTTTTTGTTTTTGTCTTTTTTTCTTCTGTAAGGTGTCCTAGCAGTCTTCGACATTGCCACCTTAATCACCTTCGTTCAATAACATAACATATTACCTGTTTAACAGACCCACTTGGCATAACGTAATTTATATTCTACGTAACTAAACACTGAACAAACAGCCAAGGATCATAATGTCAGTGTCAGATCGCACCATGCACCTTCACCATGTTATGTGCAATCATAGGCGTCGGAGCCGGGGGAGACAGGTGGATAGGTCCCCCACTTTCAGGACTGCATGGGGGTAATCCCCCACTTTCTACTGTAATATAGGAAAGAATTACCAAAACTTGCTCAGAATTGCATAATTTTTAGCGCAAAATTATTTTTTTTTCTGGGGGCAAGCCCCCAGACCACCAACTGGGGAGGGCAGAGCCCCTCCCCAGACCCCACCCCTTCGATCTTCTCAATATTTATCCCCCACTTTTAACCTGACTCCGACGCCACTGTGTGCAATACAATACAAATTAGAACCATAATACTGTCACTGTTAAATTGACAACATAATGCACTGCCAAAAATGGTCACTTGCTTCTGCATTGCTGCAAGTTCATCATTACTTCCCAACTGGGAAAAACAAATGGTGGTTGTCATGCACAAAAGTAAGTTTGTTAAGTCGGTATGGTGCCAGAGATGATCGTCGTGTGTTTTTAATCAGTCCAGAAATGGAGAACAAGCTTTCGACCGGAACAGATGATGCGCTGTGAGTTAGAAATAATTATACGTGCTATCAGGCTCAGGTGTGGATAAAGTTTTGCGTTTCGTTTCCAAAATTTCGCCATTTTTTTCCTCCGTCACTGCAACTGGTCCCAAGTACATAGGCCTAGTAATCTCCAGCTGCAAAGCCTGTTCATTGTGGACATTATCATCAACGACATTGCTGCTGGCAATTCTTTGTGCAGACTAGCCAGAAATGTGACACTATGTAAATAATGAGTATTTTCAAAAATTTTATCACTGAGTGAGAGTGAGAAAAAAATCTCACTTACTCGCACTCGCTGCTTTTCTCACTCACTCTCACTCACTCTCACTCTCACTTGCAGGTCTAACCTGGGGACCTGCCACTTTGGGACCGGCCACATTAGGGCTGGGCGACTTGCCACTTTTGGCCCAGCCACTTTTGAGCGTATATAAGCGGCTGCATTCGGCAGCATGGGGCTTTTTTGGAGAGTAGACTCGGATGCGCAGTCGGGACTAGGATGTATTCGGAGTGGGGTTAGCGGATGAACAGACGATTCTTGAGATTGGGATTTCAGATTCGGGCTGTCGCGGCTCTTCCGACTGTTTGACATTTAAGAATGTTACTTCGTTTGTTAGTTCGTGAATAAACGAGTCGTGTTGTATCAACTTCATTGGCGATTATATCCTCCGGGATGTTGGCTGTGACCCGCCCCATAGCAGATGAGAACGACGGGACGCCGCTGCCTCCGCAGCCGATGCCGCTTCTCCCTACAAAACCATACCTAACATATCGAACGATACCGTGTTTGGTGACCTTTACTGACCTCAAAACACGTCGCGTGGGTTTGTCAGCATCAGCTGAACTTCTTGTAATTGACAGGCGACATCAGGGTGGAAAATGTCTGGGGTTGCGGGTTGAACCATCCCAGTTTTTCTTATGACTCTCCCAGTTCACCTTTTACAATGTACCCCGGGGGTTGGTTGTACTAAAAATAACAGTTATTTGTAAACAGGCAGAGATTATTCGATTATTACCAGTTTATTGTTGGTCTCGGCCACTGCTCGGGTGCTCTCATACACCAAGGCTCAACCCCGTTTATTGCACAATAATTCTCACACTGGGCGACATCCTGAGGAAACTTGACAGCGGAAGAACTTGCCGACCTCACCCATGAACTGTTGCTGCTCTACCGTAGGAAGTGCAAAAAGCTCTTATCAACGCAAATCAACACTAATTTATATTCAACTATTTTTAAGAACATTTCCAAAATATTCGTCGTTTTAAGACAGTGATTATGGCACTTCAGTAGTCTACATTAGTGTAAATGTTCATTCTGCCACAGTTGGTACAGCATATGGTTCAGAGACGGATTGAATTCCAGCAGCGCATCGTGGATGAGCTGACTGATTACAGACCGAAAATGCTTCTGTTTGAGCACTTTGAACGCTTGCTGTAATGCAAGCAAATCAGTGACATTGCTCATTGTTTTAAGAGGACGAATATTGTGTAACTGTTATAGAAGTGTCTGAAAAATTAGCCGTTTAATCAAATCAGTGTAGAATATTGTTGAAAATCACTTCTTTCCCAAAGTAATGCGGCACCGTTTCTAAGTGAGGTCACCAAGTTTATAAATTTCAAGTGTGAATTTTCCTCGGGATGTGGTTTACCAAAAAGTATTTTAAATTGGTTGATTTCCAGATCTTCGAAATAGCAAGAAACACGTGGGAACCCGACGGGCACACGACGTCAAATCAACGTCGATTTCACGTTGATAACGCGTCGCGACGTCGTCGACTTTGTAATCAACGTTGAATCGACGTTGTTGTCGCGACGTCGAAATTCCGGTTGGACACCAACGTTGATTCAACGTACATATTATTGTCAGTATCGACGCCTTTCACTGACGGTTGCATTTCTGCCAATGATTTATGACAATGTGAATAAATTTGACCGACCATTTTCCTGCATAGGCCTACATATATAGCCCTATGCCAGGTCGGCGACAAAGTTTGATATCCGTATCTATCGAATGACTGAACCATTATTTCTACAATAGATCTATTTTTGGTACAGTTGATCGAATTTATTATAAAAAGTGTTGATCGTTTCCTATCGAAAAACAACAACTATTTTTATTACAACAAGACGGTTCGCTACCACAAGCAGATCGCGCATCAGCATTCGTGTTTCAAAACTTTGTAGCGACGTCGAAATTCTGGTTGGACAGCAACGTTTATTCAACGTACATTTTATCGACAGTATCGACGCCTTTCACTGACGGTTGCATTTCTGCCGTCGATATGGCTGAAGATACCGTCAAAAATTCTACGATGATGGCCCGGTAGCCCATCATTCATTTTTTGACTCCAAGCGCCGATACCTAATTCCTTAAGCCGAGGCGTTAAATACACGGGGTGGGATTTTTTTTACGATTTTCGACTGAAACCGCCGTTTACCGCGCAAACGGTAGGAGATAGGCTCATGGTTAATTTGCTATTTGTTATGCAATTTGTTATTTGCATTAATTTGCATTTGCATTAATAGGAAGTCATAGATGGCGAACCGATCCGTATCGGTTCTGATGACCTGCGAGGAATCAACTTTTTCAGGCGGATCTCCTTAGTAACCGTTTGACGTAGAACGACCAAATTCGGCAGGATAACACAGGTGGGGACGGGCGTATATCTAGCAGCTTAGCCACGCCCCTACCTCAAGGGGGCGGAACCCCAGCGCTCTCCAATTTTGGGGTTCTTCTGTGTTTATGCCTACATCAATTAACGCAGAACGACCTTAGTCGGCATGATAGCGTGTTTTCGGGAGGTCAGCCACGCCATTGCGTTAAAGGGGTTTATATAATTTTGGATCATGACAGCGAGTGATAGAAGCACAGCCTGACTTTCCCGCCACAAAAGTTTAGTCTCTCATATGGCGGAACACTACGACTGCGAAGACAGAAGGAAACTTCGCGCCATTTCCTTGACTGCAGCAGTGATCAGTAATCAGTGATAACTGATAAGTCCCAGACGCTCGTACGTGGCACGTACATGGGGCGCGCGCGTTATGCTGCTCGGTGTGACTGACCATAGTGGCCTAGCTGGCCGCCGCAGTTGCTACTGCCAATCCAGTATAGTATCAATCCAATGATTGATATAGCAGCCAGCAGAGCAGACGTGGCAGGTTTGCAGCCATGGACGTCCGACGTCGTGTCACTCTGGGCTCAACGACCTTGAATGGCATTATGGCACTCAATAGAGCGTATATATATATATATATATATCCGACATGGTGGTTCGCTCATCATGATGCCTGCGACTGTGAACTTTTTGCGCCTAAGGCACTTCAGCGCTATAGGCTACGTCATTCAACTCTACTTCGGTCACGTTACGGATTCTTACGTTACACAATGAACACATTGAATATCTAGTCACCGTATTCTTCCTTTAGTATATTGTTATATAGCTGCTTTGTTTTTATTACCTCCTTAAAAGAGGTTATGTTTTCGCTTTGTTTGTTTTTATTTGTTAGCAGAATTATGCAAAAACTACTCGAGCGATTTTTTTTATACAAAATTCGATTGAAAGGTGTAATATAATGGGCCACAAAAGAATCATTAGGCCTATATTTTGGCGATAATCCGCATCACGCTGCATTAGACAGAGCTGGAAAAACTTAAGTTTTTAAAACAAACAAAAAATAGGTTTTTAGGTTATAACTTAGAAATGCCGGACACAAAATTACGACCCACAAGCACAATGTATAGTAAAGACAAGTCTAGTAAGCAAAGATTCGGACATGTGAACGCCAGAAATCGCAAATCATATATCGAATATCATTTTTATCAAGTTATATAATAAGTAAAAAAAAACTTTCAAAAAACTAAAATTCAGACTTTTGAGAATTTCAGGTTTTTAGAAACCTTTTATAAACCTAGATTTTTAAAACCCACTTCTACAGCCCTGGTGTTAGTGTTAGGATTAGGGTAGGGTTAGAGTTACGGTTGATGTTCCACTTTCGGGCGGTCAAAACTGTGTTACGGTTACGTGAGGACCGAAAGTTAATCACTTTCCACAGCAAGTTTGAAAGCTTGAAAATATAATCCACTCCAAATTCAGTCCACAAGTTTTTAAGTTATCCTGTAACAGAATAACTTAAAAACTTGTGGACAGATTTTGGAGTGGATTATATTTTCAAGGTCGATTGCTTTCAAACTTGCTGTGGAAAGTGGTCCTCACGTTAACTTTAAAGTGTACTTTAACTTTGCATTGACTGCCTTTGTAACAAAGCGGAGACCGATGCAGTATTGACGGTTTTTATCGCGTGTCGGCATGCTATGCAGGCAGAGTGCGATATTGTTTTGTCAATTCCGTCCGTCCGTCCGTCTGTCTGACCAATGCCAGCATTGTGTGACGTGCATTCATTTAAACGCAATTTGCGTCTAAATGAATGCACGTATTATCACACCTTTTTGACAGTCTATTAGAGGCACTATTCTATTCTAGCTGAGTCCATCGCCGTTAGATTCCAATTGAACGCCGCTCAACTGGAGCGCTAAATACGGTGGTTGAAAATTGCGATTATCGACGAAAATCGCTGTTTATCTCGGAAACAGTATGAGTTATGCTCACTGGTACTTTGGCTCACAAGTATAGGAAATCACGTGTCTGTTCCAATGACCTTGAGTGTTCTTGGGGAGGCGGAACGCGAAGGGTCACATTTTTCGTCGGAGATCCGTAATAACGCTCGTAAACGTTTGACCTAAAGCGACGAAATTTCGTATGGTAACACAAGTGTGGAGGGGCGTGTGTCTATCTGTTTGTCTGTTAACAGAATTATTCAAAAACTGCTGACCAGATCTTTGTGAAATTTTATAGATGGTTTGACACAATCCATGGACCAATCTATTGGCTTTTGAGTGACTGACCCAGGGTCAAGGTCATTAGAGGTCAAAAGTTCAAAATCGTTTTTACAAATATCACCGGTCAAAATTATGGTAGAGAGTCGCGACAAAAACTAAATGTAGCTTATTCAATTCTGTTAAATATTTCTGAATATGATTGAGGCCGTATAGGACTGACAGTTTCAAAGATCGGTCGACGTCAATAGTCAGAGGGGTCAGGTCACAATGAAACACTCACTCGCTAAAATGCAATTTAGGACTATGTATACTATTGAACTTGAACGTATACTAAATGGCATGCCTTGGCGGAGGTTTATGCTCTCCGAGTGCTTCTGGTATTGTATGTAACACTCAACAGACAGTTTATGTGACTGATATTAAGACAGGTGAAGTGAATAGTTTTAACATATATCGTTCAGCATTAATTGCTGCAACTATACCAAATTTGATGGAAATTTGTCAACAATTGTTACAGTTATAGCGAAAATTACATTTGGCTTACCGGTAATTTTTGTGGACACGGTGTATATTTTGGTCTTAATATGTTATGCATTGATTGCTAGTGCTATGGGTCAAATTTGATGGAAATTAGTAACAACACTGGGCCAGTGTATAAGGATGATATAACTAAAAATTTCCCGGGTTCTACTCAGCTGTTGTAAACTCAGTTTGTGGGAAAGGGAAGTGTTTCTAGGGGTCATACACGCCGTCAATCACAGGGGCCCAGCGTCCCCCAATTTCTTGGGACATGCTACATGCGCCCATACTGTATGAGAAACAATAACCGAATTTTCCATGGTGATCATATTAGATAAGAGAAAATTTTTCAGGGTCTACCATCGCCCTCTGCCCTTGCCAAGAATTTTTGTGACACGAATGCTAATTGCGCATTCTGCTTGCAGTAGCTAACCTTCTTGTGTTTCTACTATCATGTTGATCATGATTTTGATTACGAGTATTATGATTAGTGTTAATATTACTTCGACAACGGAGTAGCTTTTACGCAGTTGTGTGCATTTCTGTGTTTATGGTGTTCGTTGTGTACGTGATAAATTTTCAAATCGGGAGCATTTGGACAACAGAAGAAGCATAATAATTTTGCCCACCCCACTTCTGGGAGGGCGCCTGGGTTGGGGCAAATGTTTGACACCTGTATCGTCTCTCTCACCGTTTGACTTAGAGGGACCATATTTAGCATTATAATCTATTTAACGGATGCGAAGTTTACAGAGGTCGATCGCATCCCGTACCCAATGGGTGAATCCTTGAGGGAAACTTTGGAGTGGACGCCTAAGCAGCTTCACATGTAGCCATGAAATTTGGCACGTATTTAGGCCTAACCGATCCAGGAGTGGAATGCCTGCCTGGGCTTTGGTGGCATTGCTCAGCCATTGTCGAAGGTACGCAGACTCTGGAGAGCTGTGCTAGTTATTAACATTATTAACATCATCTATTACTTTTAATTTGTTTTTTTTTTATATCTTAACTCTAGTTCTTTTTTAGGCTCGACGCCTTAGCTAAGGCGTTGAGCGTAATAGCTACGGCAACGTGGCTGGCTGGGTGGCTGGCTGGGTGTCCGTCACACTCCG
>Ga0209678_1000494_pt1 | contig 12626 bp, 11 predicted proteins | sample WorMetilvaeELBA1_FD_187404 | JGI IMG/M metagenome (GOLD analysis project Ga0209678, IMG submission 187404) | Marine gutless worms symbiont microbial communities from Max Planck institute for Marine Microbiology, Germany - Olavius ilvae ELBA.1... ...
TTTAGAGAAAACGCTGCTAAATATTGATTTGCTATTGTTCGCCATCGTTTTGAACGGCAGTAATTTAATGAGTGATAATTAGCGGCCGGGCTAACTGGAAAAACGGCCACTTTTCGTTCAGGCACTATTTAGACAGGATTTATAGGATTATCAGGATTTTTTTTAGCCTGCGGCGAGGGGCCTTTCGGCCGAAGGCCGCATTATCCTGACGATCCTGTTGATCCTGTCCAATTATTTTTTAAAAATAAGAATCCATTCCTCTCTTTCTTTCAAATTCTAGAGTTTTTTATTTGATCAGACTGGCCGTTTTTTCAGGGTTTCTTTTCCAATCAGACTGACCGCTTGCGGTCAGCGGCAGCGCTCATGTGAAACTCAATCGTTCGCTGGACATTTCAATTGCCGTCATCGCTGTCAGCAAAGTTTTCATCGGCAACTTTCAATGACGAATTAATTTTATTGATTTCTTCTTTTTCGCCATAGGATTCATCGTAATCGTCTTCCAGCATATCATCAAGCGCCTCCGGTTCATCTTCGACCGGTTTGGCCGGTTTAACAGCAGGCTGATTTTTGGTTAACAAATTAATATCGTCAAAAAAAAGTTCCACGGATTCTTGGTCCTGCGATTTGTGAAGATCAACGACCGCATCAGCGATTTGCTCGGCATAGATACCCGGCGGATACATATTATTGGTTCGCAGCGCATCGACCAATTCATCTTTACCTGCTGAAATGGCAGATTTAATCGTTGCGTAGTCATAAGCCTCTTCACAAAGCAGCGACAGCATTTGTTTGTTCAATTCGGCAAATTCCTGGATTTTAATCTGCTTGTTTTTTTTGTCGTTCAAAATCAAGTATTTTTGTTTCATAGCCGTAATCCTTAATTAGTATCATTACTTGAATTAGCTCTTAAATTCCATTTTTTCAATGGGAGCTGTTTTTTTTTCTGAAACCACAAAAAAACAAGCATGTCAACCCGTTTAGTGCTTAAATATTACGTACCGAAATAAACAACAAAAAGACAATTTTAAGATCGCAAGAATTTATTGTACAGTCTCGATCTTGGAGTATTGGAGTGCCGGAGTAATGGGGTATTAAAAGAAGACATCAAACCATCAGCCAATACTCCAATGCTCCAGCACTCCAATACTCCAATACTCTGAAATTTATCAAAATTTAATCACCCACGATGGACTATCTTCTTTTGGGATATAGAACTGTAATAGTATTAATGTGCCAATCAAGTAAAATAAGCATTTTAAATCATCTTTTAGCATATTGTGGCGATGGAACAGCGACGGGTCATAATACAAAAATCTCAGAATATTTATTGACCCTATCGAGTTGAAATGTTAAATAACCATGTTTGGGTTAACGGTATAAAAGTATTGAATTATATAGGCGCTCGATTCTGATCCAATATGGAGGGATGGCTGAGTGGTCGAAAGCGGCGGTCTTGAAAACCGTTGAGGTTAACGCCTCCGTGGGTTCGAATCCTACTCCCTCCGCCAATAAAAATTGCTGCGCAATTTTTATGTTATTGTTTTTGTTCAGGGACTAATAGACAGATTATATCTGATCAAGCCGCCGTTGCTTTAAATAGCGTGGAAACTGCTGAGAAAAGCATCAATAGACTAACGATAAACATTTCCGGCGATTTCCAATCGCCAATTAAAAAATTTTAGGAGAGATGGCCGAGTTGGCTGAAGGCGCTCGCCTGCTAAGCGAGTATGGGGGTTATACTCCATCATGGGTTCGAATCCCATTCTCTCCGCCATTTTAAAGGACTAAGGTCAATTTGAGATTTCTCAGGTTGACCTTTTTTCATGCCCTATTTAGAAAATCGTTACAATAATCGTTACAATGCGCTCTGAAAAATGAAAATTGCGCCTTTAATATAATGGATAACTTTAAAGATTAGGATTCTGTTTTTTCGACAACTTTAAGGTGAGATTTTTTAGGATTGTCCAAAATGCTGGCAACCTGTTTCATGGCCGGGGAAAGACCTTTGAGGTAATTGTCGGTCGTGGTAGGGCGCTTATGTCGGAGCATTTTTTGAATTTCTCTCAGGGTGGCCTTGCCTGAATCTTCCAAAATCATGGCGACATGATGACGGATTGCATGGAAACCAAATTTTTTAACACCGGCCTTTTTACACAACTTATCCATCATTTCTTTAATTGGTTTATCATTTTTCGTATAAATTCCGCCCCCTGGCTTTGTAAAAACGTATGGGCTGGACTTGTCGCGCTCATTCCACCTTTTCTTTAGACAGCTATATAAAGTTTCAGACATTGGAACGAGGTCCGATTGAATTTGTCCTCCTTTACGTTTCCGGGTTCGAAGCGTTACGGTTCGCTTTTCGAGGTTAATATCGTCCCAGGCTAAACGCAGGATTTCAGACAATCGTCCTAATGTATGATAAACCGTCTGAATAAAATCAAGCTCCCAATCGGTAGCAGCAAGGATAACCCGGTCGATGTCTTCAGCTGCCGGAACAAAGCTCACCCAAGGAAATAGTGTATTTTTGGCAAACCTGTTTGGCCAATGCGGCCATATCCATCCGCTGCCCCGAAAGCCGTAAATTCTTTTTTACCAAATCATCCAGTCCGGATATAACGTCTCGGACAAACTCACTGTCCCCTAATATTCTGTAATCTGATCTTTGCTTTTCTTCACGGCTCCTTAGCGCCAAAACCTCTGACCAGCCGCCCAGACTCCTGACTAATCCACCGCCAACCAGCTCCGGTCGTAGTCCCTATGAAACCCCTTTTTGGACATATCGTTGATAATTTCTATGTCGGTAACGATCTTGACCAAAAATCGAAAGAACATAATCGGTGTCCTGCCATTCTCGTTTAACCTTACCCATCAAAGCAGAGTGACCTGACCACGGCGCAGAAGTAAGCATTTTGACTTTTCTACGACATTATATGCGTGCCTATAATCTCAAAAATAATCCTGTGAATTCAGTTATATACCTAATCTCCATATATATAAATTATCGATAGTGGTGACTAACCCTTCGACTAATTTTTAATATGGAAAGGAGGTATAATCATGGATCAACAGGGAGGCCAATCAAAGAAGGTTGGCGTAAAAGAAGTCAGGAGGCAAAAAATTTATGTGCCTAAATCAATGACAACAAATCAAGTGATGGAAAAATACGGACTGAAGCAGGGAGCCGCCTACACAGCAAGAAAAAAGGGTTTCTTTATAAAAAATTATTCCCGCACCCAGGTCTGCGCGGACCCCAGTAAGTTTAACGCTGACCTCTGCTACAATATCGCCGGTAAGGTATTCTGGCGGAATCTTTCCAGAGATCCGGTAGCCATGTCCATCCGTGAAGACCTGATTCAGGAGGCGGTTAAAAGTATGTGGGAGAAATCGGGGCTGCTGAAGGAAACAAAAAAGTACAACATCAATTTTCAGTATTATTTCGTGGCCAGAAATTACATGAACTCTTATCTGACGAAGTGGAAACGCCAGCTTCAATATAATAAAATTATCGAGGACTTGGTGAACGCCGTCAAACAAGGAGGGCGAAGAGTTTATCACCCCATGTTCGGATGGGTTCACTATTAGCGCTGTTACTGTGTGAATCTTCGGTTTAACATCCTCCCTTGATTTCTAATTCTTAAACGTCACCTCAAGAATCAAACCGATCTTTTTCAGAAAAAAATCCCATCTATACATTTAGAATTCTCTTGCATATAAACTGGGAGCGCTGAAACATAAGATAGGTCTTTCTATGTTATCTCCAGTCGATAATACTTTGCAAATCATTGAAAGCTTCAATCGTTAATTTAATCTGAATCAGCACCAGAAGGTTGTCATGGAATGGGCCTGGTCGCAAGAGATGGTGGATAATATGTTTGCGATGGTTAATGCCTACACTCGGGCGGTACAGTTTAAAGATTTGTTAGCTGAATGTTCGTATCGGTTGTCGATAGTCGGCGGAATTAATTTAGGGATGTTGAATTGGAGAATCTGTCTTTTAACAAATTAAAAACCCTCTTGAATGCATGTTCTTGAGGGTTTCTATAATAATACCTGTCGAGGTTTGACAGAACTGCGATCATTTCTGGGTCACATATTTCCTTTCCGGATTTATCTTTTTATTCTTTTTTTCATATTCAGTTAATCTGATTGGTACCTTTCCGATTTCAAGCGCCTTCACTGCTTTGGCGTTTTTCCACAAAACTTCAGTACGTAAATACTGTTTTCCCGTGGCAACCTTGGTTGACGCTTTAATAATTATTTTTTCCCAGCCCCTTTCGGCCGTTAGATAATCATTGTACAGATTGTTATCATATCCGCTGATCAACAGCATACATTTCGATTTGCGGCATTGTTTCAACAGATCAATGTGGAACTGTTTATCATTATTGGCATCAATTTCATAGGAATGCCAACGCTTCATGAAATATGGTGGGTCCAAGTATACCAGCGTAGCTGGCCGATATCTGAACATTGACAACAGTTCAATACCATCACGATTTTCTACTCGTACGCTTCTAAGACGTTCCACAACCTGTTCCATCCGATCGGGCAAATTGTACCACCTGTTTACCCGGGCTTCCCGCCCTTGCCTGGCATAAGATTGTGAATACGAAAATCCACTTGATGTTGCCGGTGTTGCATTGATCGCCATCATATTGGCCACAAGGAAGCGCCGTGCCTTTTCAAATTTGCCAAATTTGTGTTCATCTTTAAAAGAATTTTGATATTCCGCCCTGGCATACGGCGTAAGGGCTATGGCCTTACACAGTTCCTTTGGCTTTTTTCTAAGCTGTTCAAAGAAATTAATAATCCGATCATCCACATCGTTTATGATTTCAATTCGCGCTGGTGCCTTGGCCATAGTAAGTGCCGCGGATCCGCAAAACAATTCAACCCAACAGTTGTGGGGGGGGATATGTTCAATAATCTTGTTTGAAATCCGGGTTTTTGCTCCAAAGAATCCAAATGGTGCCTTTACCGGCCATTTGATTTTATCTAGGTCATTTTCAAGGGTTGTAGAGTAATCGGTTTTTGATTTGGGCATGGGCGATGCTTTCATTTTAATCTACAACGAATCAGATCCGTTTCAACATTCCATGTATCAGGTGAACCCAGGATTCCGGTAATGGGATCCTGTATCATTTTCAATTTGTCCATGGAAAAGTATCTATCATGGTTCACAGGCAAAAGGTAAAGGAAATAATGGCCCTTCAGCAATTCAGCAACCTTCCTTTCATTCCAGGTCCAGTAAAATCTGTATGAATCCATTGGCACGGCCTTCACTTCAATATATTTAGGTTCACATTGATCACCAGGTAACACGGAAATACTTTTGATGTCGTAACCAGCGGCTTCATTTTTCAAGGCCATGTGAGTAATCTGATCCTCATACTGGGGACCCACACGATCCTTTTCATATTTCATTATTAACAATTCGGCTTTGTAGCCAATTTCAGTTTTATCCGCTAGCCGCCGTTTCAGCACCTTGGATGATACTACCTTGGTGGATTCCTGGGCTAGGACAAACAATTGGATATGATCCGGATTGATCAGGTATCTATCGGCTGCAGTTTCGTATTTCACAACCCCGGATTCAATCAGAAAATTACGAACATCACTGAATTCAGAACGATCCAGATCACCAGGTTGAAAGGCCAATTCGCCATTATTCAGGCCGAATTTCAAAATGTATTGGAATAATGAAAAACGGTAAGCGCTTTTTCTTTGCTGGATCAACAAAAGGACTTTACTGGCAATAACTTTTTCATCGATTGTTTCCGCAAGATCCTCAAATGCACTGTTCATCTGGATTCCGGCTTCAGTTTCCTCGATTCCTGTAATGCTTTTCAAAAAGGCAAACGTTTCATCATAGTGGGTGCCTTGATATTCATACCGATCCCGGATTAATGAACGCATTTCCGGGTTGGTCTGTTTGAAAACGGATACAAAATGGCATATGTTCTTTAATCGCAAATGATCAAACATGGATTAATCCTTGCCAAACAGCCGTTCATAGGCTTCCAGTTCTTCATTGCCTTCAAACATATCCAGGGAATACACAGCGTAATCTTTATCAATGATAGAATACATATTGTGAGCCTTCTTCCTGACGTTCAGCAAAATATCCTGATCAATAGTGTTGGCATACAACAGAAAATAATAATGTGCTTCCTTATCTTCGGATCCGCCAACACGATGGATCCTGTCAAGGGATTGCAAATACTGGGCGCAATTGTAGCTTAGGTCATAATAAATAGCGTTTGAACACGTTTTGTGAAGGGATATGGATTCAGCACATGCGGCCGGATTGGCAACCAGGATATCAATACCGCCGTTAGGTTTTACAAACCGGCGGATAACTTCTTCACGAGTCAGTTCCGCGGTTACAGTTGAATTCTGCGTCGGTGTAGCGCCATAAATTAATTCAGGGTTGTGGCCGGCGCGCTCCAATGCGCTTTTGATAAGCTTCAGGGTTTCAATGAAGTTTGACCATACCACAGCTTTTTCATCCCGGTTGCGCATGACATTTACCAGTTCCAGCATTTTATCAATCTTGGCCGGTCGTTCAATTTCATCATAATTCGAGATGATGTTTGACATTAGAAAGATCTCGGTGATGAGTTCTTCATCGTAATCCGGGATGGCAGTTTTTAATAGGGGGATATATGAAATGCATTGTCGCAAACGCATCATCCGCCCCTGGCGCAACCGCATTAGTATATCAAAATTACGCTTATAATCGGATTCCGATAACTTTTTTACATGTTCCACAATTGCATCATAGATCTGCCGTTCCTTTTCGTTCATATTAATTATAACCGGATCGTGGAATATTTGATCCGCCAGGTGCAAATCATTTTTGCGAACACGATAAAACAAAGGGCCTATCTTTTCATCCAGGATGGAACCCGCTTTTTCAGACTGATTGTGTTTAGAAAAATAATGGATTTTATGCCGATCCTGTTCTGATATCGGCGGTGATTCTGGCCACAGTACATCAAACAGGTTGAAGGCATCGGTGAAGCTTTTAGGAAAGGGTGTACCGGTTAATATACACCGTTTCTTGGAATGGCCAGCAATGTTTAGCACGGCATCAGCCCATTGGCCGCCGGGTTGTTTTATGTAATGGGCTTCATCCACAACCAAATAGACATTGATACCGTGAAGTCGCATAAAATTTCTTACGTTAGGCCAATCCCGCTGAAGCGTTTGAAACGTCGTTAGATAAAGATCCAATACATCAGCTTTGGAAACCTTGTACTGTTCCCTTCGATCATCCACATCCCCGCCGGCCAGAATTTCATATTTTGGCCGCTCACCCAGCACCATTTCATATTCAGATATCCACGGGCCAAAACAAGCTGGCGGGCCCACAACAAACAGGGAATCCAATTCACCACGGCTTTTTAGATATTGGAATACGGATAATACTACTGTGGTTTTGCCAGCGCCGGGTACTGAAAAATTCGCACCATTCTGAACATTCAGAAGATGAAGGGCGGCCTTGATCTGATGATCTTTCAATGTACGAGGGATTTCATTTTTCATGAAGGTGATAAAATCGTTGGTAGGCCTTATATCAATATCGCCATCCTTGAAGGATCGGCCCTGGTGGATGGCCTGGGCTAAAGCACCAGCACCGCGTTCATATTGTTTATATATCTTTTCGGTAGTGGTATCCAGTTCAAGTATTTTATCATTCTTATCAAGATAATTTTTGATTTTAACGATCAGTCCCAGCGGATCATCAGTTGATAATATAAACGCACCTTTTTCCGCATTTAATTCAAAGCCCCAAAATTGTATTTGGCTTTTATGCCTGGATGCCAGGTACGGTTCAGCCGCCCTTAAAATAAGCTGTGAATCAGCATATGCCAGTGTAACCGTCATTTCTTTTTTCTAAGCTTTTTGAAGTTCTTTTTAAAGTCATACATGGTTTGTTCAATTTCCTTGGCCCTGTTTTTAATATCAACGGCAAGATTTCTGGCAATAGAATAATCAGCCACATTTATTTCATCCAGCTTCATATTTTCGTGCATCAGTTTCTTTAATGCCGCTCGCATTAATTCAATAGGCGTTTCCTTTTTTGTCAGTTCAGCGCTATAATGCGCCGCCTTATTCACGTGATAAGCGATTTTATTTTTATTGTTAGCAACCCATTTATCATCGATTTCAGGAGGGTTTAATTCATTTCCTTCTTCATCAAACTGTTCATCGTGTGGAAGCTTCAAATCCACATCACGGCCTAATTTCAGTAATTCTTTTTTACCGTCATTATCGCGACAATACTTCGGAAGCTTCCGCATTATTTCATGAACTTTTGGCATATCGGGGATTTTACGCAACCGAATGATATTAAACGCGGCAGCTTCCAGATCCCCCACATCATCTTCTTCAATATTGCATTCGATCATCCTATTGGGCTTCTTGAAAGTATCATAATACGTAATGCTATAATCATGGAAAGCTTGCCATCGACCTTCACGATCTGTTCCACCGGTTGAAATATTTTTATATTGGCCTTCGCGGCCCAGAGTATCCAGATACCTGTTCACACACCGTAAGGGACGTACGTATTTCTTCGTGTAAACCTTGATAACCTTTTTGATTTCGGCATCACTTTTTTCAGCATTATTTGGATCATCACGTAACTGTTCTTCCAGCGAAAGCCCAACTTCAATTTTTCGTACGATCGATAAGGCCCGATCAAATCCATAATATTCACTCTTACCAGAGCTTTGAAGCTGGTACCGGTTTTCAATTGTTTCAATTTCCTTCAGTGTTGGTGGGCCACCTTCATCATCCGGCCCAGGCAGGATAACCACCTTCATATATTTGAATCTTTCATCATTGGGATGCTTATCCAGTAACTTTTCCATTACCATTTTACGACGGTTGCCATTGATCAGAAATCCGTCGCACGTTATAATCGCTGGATCGATCTGCCCATACTGAAGCATTGAAGCCCGCAGTTCAGCCGTTTTTTCTGGATCCTTATCAGCTAAAAACTTCCTGATTACTGCTTGTGAAGCATCGTCTTTTTCATCCAAGGATCGTTTATTTTTTTCGTAATCCATCACATCGGAAGATATTCGACCGTTTTCTTTACGGTACCGCAATAAGGTAACCGGCACCTTAACAACTTCCCTTTCAGTGCCGGCCTGAAGTTCATCCCTGAAATTTATAACAGCCAAAGATGGTTTAGCGGTTTTTCTGGCGCTCTTTTTAATTTCATCATGAAAATTTTCGATGATTTCACGTACGGCATCTTTCTTCATTGTGGTCATGTTCGCACCCCCTGGCCAGGTGATGTAAAAATGATATAGTTAAGAACTGGTTTGGACAATTAGAAAAATTCGGATTGGATCGTCCGAAGACATACCTAATTTGTTTTTCTTTGTAAAGATATTTGAAGTTTGGTTTAGTTTGGAATCGTCATACAAATCCGTAGAAACTACTGCTATGCGGTTATCGTCGTTAACGGCACCTTGAAAGATTCAGGCTGGTTCTCCAGCGCTGAGACTGATGCTGTTGATTTAGCGAAACGGCGATCAAAATTTGGTCAGATTCAAATTGGATTCGACTCCCCCCATATGCTGCTTGTTTCAAAACGCCAATGGTACTGGAGCAGTGCAAACCGAAAATGGAGTTCCCGAATGGCGCAGAAAGGAAATGGTCGGCATTGCGAAGTCGTGATGGGAGCACATCGACTCGCCAATCCTTAATGGACACCTCTTGAGCAAAACCCTCCGTAATGGATGCTGTTGGGTTTTAAACTTTTTTCAGCTCTCGAAGATCACGCAACAGTCTACGAGGTATTTCCAACGGCCTCGTATGCGAGCCTCCAGGGTAACTGTGATGTTCGCGTCGACGCTGATTTTTCTGCTTTTAAACCAGGTCCCAAGGATATGCTGGATGCATGGGTGGCAGCTGCAACAGTGAGGGAATTTGTTGAAGGAAGGGGACTGAGGTAGGTGGTGGCGATGGATTAGGGACAATAATCCTGCCAAGGCCATTGCCCGAGCCTGTCATTGAGGAGGTTCTGGTATGGCCAGAATGAATTATTACAGTCTTTTATGTTAAGTTCAGAGTTGCTGCCATCGTGATTTGATAAAAAATGCTGAAGTTTCGAGACTATAAAATTAAGAAGCATGGAGCCTTAGCGAAGCTTTAGCCGCAAGTTCCTGAGCAATACTTTTCCGTTTTTCTTTCAGCTCAGGCCAACCGATTATATTTGCATGTCGTGGAGGAGTGTTATCTGGTTCTATTTGAAGACTACTATCAAAAATATTTAGCGCTTGAATATCAGCTCGGCCGTGCAAATTTGTGGGTTTGTTCATTTTGTTGATTACTTTTTCTATTCCGATCTTCCATATATCAGGTTCTGAGAGATTATCGATTCTGAAAACAGAAAGTTTAAGATTTGGTGGAGGCATAAAAGCCTGAGGCTTAACTATATCTTTTTGGCGGCTGTACCCACTTTTACTTGTTATGTAGCGGGCTATGACTTCCTGGCTATTTATTTCCTCTGTAACACTGTCTCTTTTAAGAAAATAATCTATCAAGATTGTCAAAAATCTCTTTAGGTATTTCATCACCAAAGTATTCCCGGCCGTAAGCTTTATTGGGGCCATATAATCCAGCATATGTAATCTCATTGCGTTTGCCGATACTTACGGAAAACACCTTTCTTGGTCCTAAATGCCATTCAAGCGAAATTTCACCATCTGGATCGACGGCAACCTCCGGCTGGCGAACTGTTGTCGGAAGTGCTTGAATGAAGCGTTCAGCTTCAATGAAAGAATCGGGATCTACAGGGTGGGCTTCATATCCATCCCAATTTTCCGAGGAACATTCATCCGAAAGCTTATAAAGCTCCTGCAGACTTTCATTCGCATTAATAATCGCGCTTGGAGAACAATCTTCCAACATCTCTTTTACAAATGAATTAAGAGCCTGAGCGACATCGCTAGCTCCACGATCAGTAGGAACGAAAAAGGTGTTATTATATATAAATGGAACGCATGCAGTCGTCATTCGAATAACCTCGCAGTTTCATCAGTTATGCTGCTAAAAAACATTTGATTTTTTTTGTTATGCAAATTTGCAAAGGTTTCCCAAATTTCACCATTGCTTACGTTAAAGTCACCCGGTTTAAAACTATCAATATCTAAGACTACCGTAATATATTTATCGGGTTTTGGGCTTTTTTCTAAAGCCTGAACAATATTGGTGGCAACATCCAACTCCTGGTCGTAAACAACTACTTTCGACAAAAAACCACTGATAACACCCTGGGCATTATCTGGAATCTTAGGAGAAGCTGTAAAATAGTCTGATAAATCATCAATAGGAAGCGGAATGTTAATATGATTAATATATCGCGTTGCTAACCTGGTAACGGCTTCAGGCTGAGCTATTTCACAATACATTCCCCACAATTCCCTGGCTTCATCTAACATTTCCTCCCAATAAGTGTATGGTTTTAAACGGCTGAAAGTGAAGCCGTCGATTCGGAATTGCGCAACCTTTTTTTCATTTTCCGGTCTGAAAAAATACCCTAGAACGCCATGGTATTCAGAAGATGGTGGCTGAGGTTCTCCTTTCTTAATTTTAAATTGGCTTGAAAATAGTTTACGATCTTCGACTTTTGGAAACCGATCGCCGATAGTATTTTTTAATTCGAGAAAGGTTTCAACTTGAAATTCAGAAGGGAGCTTAACACGGAAATCAACAATAGCTTCTGTTATTGGGGCATTATTTAGATGTCTAACTTCAGCCATTTATCGATAGAAATGATATAGGATTTAGATGGTTGTAAGTTTTTATCGCACTTTATATCGAATCGAATAAAATTTGCAAGACTAAAGTTCATATCAACTATTATTAATATTTTAATACACTTAAGAATAAAATCAAGAACACAATCGAAATATCCAATGCAACCTAAACCGCAGTTTTTAGGGATATGCTGCGTATTGGGTTGTTAATATAAATGGTTTTAGGCAGAAAAATTCGGTGAATACAGATCAATTATCAGTGTGTTTTCGGTGGACGTGCGTAACTCCATTTTTTTTCGAGCAAGCTGGGAGCCGTTGCCATACCAACATAACCGACGCTGGACCATCCCCACCGGTTTCAGCACAGTGGAATCAAGAAAATGGCTCAAATCGATTTAGTCGGCAATTAGTCATTGGATTCAGGCAGAGCTTTTGTGTAATTCCAGGGCATCCAATCTTGGGGATTTTTTCGGACCAAAGTGTGGTGTTGTTGAAGTGCTGTCAGGTAATCGAAAGGATTGATTTTAGCAAGGCTGCAGGTATGGATCAGGCTCATGAACACATCGCCGACGAAAGCTCCACGTTCAGTTTTAAAGAACAAAGAATTTTTTCGATGCAAAATGGCCCGCTTTAAAATCTGTTCACATAAATTGTTGTCCAGAGGGGCGCTGGCAACACGTAGGAATAAGGTCAGTGCCTGCCAGTGATTTTGCATATAAGCGATGGCTTGTCCCAGCCCGGAGTTTGGCTCGGCCTTTTTTTCATTCAATTGATCATCGAGCCATTGTTCGAGCCTTTTCATTAGAGGCTTGCTGTGGGTCTGATGATAAACCAAACGATCTTGAG
>Ga0209678_1000495_pt1 | contig 12621 bp, 8 predicted proteins | sample WorMetilvaeELBA1_FD_187404 | JGI IMG/M metagenome (GOLD analysis project Ga0209678, IMG submission 187404) | Marine gutless worms symbiont microbial communities from Max Planck institute for Marine Microbiology, Germany - Olavius ilvae ELBA.1... ...
AAAATTCATGCGAATTGTAGAACAAGTCGCTTCATCAGCTAAAATAACCTGTAGACAAATTAAAAATGGAATCCAGGCTGATTTACTTCTACGAAATTAATTCACTTGGGCTTTCTATATAACCAGATAAAATTTATTAAGCTGAAAATATTAGGAATTGGAGAATTAGAAATTTGATTTCTCCAATTCCTGAAGGCCTAATTACCTGAATTTTATTTTAGCATCCCTTTTTCTTTCCAGAATCTTTCGGCCCCGGGATGAAAGGGGGTAACGATGTTGGTGGCACCGGTTGCCAGGCTCATGTTCTTGAAGGTCTTTTTCTGGCCGTACATGTGCTTGAGCCCCGCATCCGTGTAAATAATGCTCAGCATTTTATAGACAACATCCGCAGGAACCTTGGCGTTGGCAACCCACAGGGCGCTATCCTGGAAGGAGGGCGCATCATAACCGACACCTTTATAAGTGCCGGCCGGAACGGCAAGTTTCCCAAAGTAAGGGTACTTATCATAGAATCCTGAAGCGGTGGCATCGGCATCCAGGTCAAGCAGGGCGATCTTGTTGGTTTGGGCCGCCATGATGACCGCGCCGCTCGGAAAAGCGGTGAACAGCCAGAAGGCATCCAATTGTTTGTTGCCAAACGCGGCCGCAGCATCATTGTAGCCCATGGCGTTGCGCTCGACCTTGTCCCAAATTCCCATATGGCTAAAGAACAGCTCGCAGTTGGCAAAGGCGCCCGAACCGGCATTGCCCACGCCGACTTTCTTGCCGGCCAGGTCTTTTACGCTTTTGATCCCGGAGCCCGCTCGAACCACCATCTGGGCCGGAGCGCCGTACAACCAGGCAACAGCTAAGACGTTTTCATATTTTTTAGTGTCATTTTTCATTTTACCGTTGCGGCCCAGCCATACATGACCGGAATAAACCGTGCTCATCTGTTGCCGGCCGGCGTTTGTTTTTCTTAAATTTTCGACTGAACCGGCTGAGGTCTGGGCCTTGACGGAAAAATCTTCGACCGCTTTAATCGGCTTGTAAACCTGAATACCATTAGCGACTACTTGAAACGTTCCCCCTGCCGGCCCGCCGCCGAAGATAACCCTGGTCTTTGCAAACGACGGCGCTGAAAACGCAAAGGTAACCATTACAACTACAAATACAACAACACCTACGGTAAATAGACTTTTTTTCATTTCATCCCTCCATGGCGTTTTGGTTGAGCAAATCGCTCAATTCAAATGAAACATCTTTAAGTTAACGTTATCGATTTTTGCAACAAATATCCCCTTTCTATTCATGTACGAACTTTTTTGACCATTCACCCCCTTTCGTATCATATGGATAATCCGCAAAATTGCTTCAATATAATCTGATTTCGCTACTTAATTGGTGCGCCTCCAAAATGGGGGCGGAATAAAATCGATGGTTGATAGATTTTCGGGCCAGACACATTCAAATTTTCGTCAATAATCTGCAATACCTGGGCCGGGAGACTATTTTGCCGTTCAAACTGTTTGTAGGACGCAAACTTGACCGGCCCAAAGGGTGTTATCATATCGGTTCGGTCCAGCGCGTCGCGGATGCTTTCGGGGCGAAACGAGTCAGACCGCGTTAAAGCGTCGGCTGCCACCAGCAGGGCCGAATAGGCTTCAGCACCATGGTAGTCAGGCGCAACGCCATATTTGTCAAGGTAACGGTTGTAGTAGTCCTTGGTTCCGGGATAGCGTAATTGATGGGTCCACAATGTTGCGGTCAGCACGTGGTTGGCGGCCTCCCCGGCTTTGTCGAGGAATTTCTGGTGGGTAAACCCGCCGCCCCCCCCGCACAACAAAGATTTGATCTTGAGCTGTTGAATCTCTTTAACCAGTAATGCAGCATCATTAAGGTAGGAAACCATGTAAACGACGTCCGGCGGCTCGTCTTTCAAAGGCGCAAGCAAACGCTGGAAGTATGCTGACCCGATTGCTGCTTTTTTGGCTCTTTCTTTGTGATAGGGTATGCCGGCCAAAATCTCAATGTCGTGTTCCCTGCAAAACCACATCATCCTCAGAGCGCCGCCGGTCCCGTAAGGACTGTTTTCGTATATCAACGCCATGGACTTCGGCCGGATTTTTTTCAGGAAAAATTCTTCCAAACCTTTGGTGTATTCACCAGCCGGGGCGTTCAGGCGATAGATATTCTTCCATTTCCGCTGGGTAATGCGGTCATCGGCTGCGGTGCAAATCAGAAGCGGCCGATCCAGCTTATCTGCGGTTCCGGCCATATATACGGTATTGCTGCTCTGGTAGGCGCCGACCAGCATAATTGCCCCTTTGTTTCTAATGAGATCTTTAACGGCTTTTTCCCCGGGATTCCTTTGACCCCGGTCATCGGCATAAATGAGCTTTAACGATTGACCCTTAATCCCCCCATGACGGTTAATCTCTTTCAAGGCCATTTCAAATGAATTCTTCATCATCGCAGCATAGGGGTAAGCCTCTGAATGCAGAATACCGATAATTATCGGATTAGAAACGCCACTGGCTGCTGGTACGACAAAGAATAGGGCGACCAGGGATACAAAGATAGCCCGCCACAAAAAAATTGAATTGTGTTTCATGATCCACCCCCTATCATGAGTTTTACCGAACAAAATACGGTAATTTAAGTTTCTTAATATTAACAGCCGCTTTCAGGATGGTAGGCTCCGCTTGGACGATCCGCAAGTCTTCAGCATCGGGGCATGAATGAGCGTGGGTCGCACAATCCGCTGTCTTAAGTAATACTCGCTAAGCATCGTGATTCAGCTTTAGAGTGAAAGGGCTCTGCATTGTTAAGGAACCAAAAACACCCTACTTTGATGCCAATGGGTTGTCAACTGGATTATTTCTGATTTTGTTGTCAGAATTTTTCTTACAAACGGGAGAGGATTCAGGAATTCAGGAATTGAGGAATTCAGGAATTTTCAGGGCAGATTAACCTTAACATTGCAAAAATTTTCTTATCGTAGGGTGGGCTGTGCCCACCAAATAGTGCTGAAATTAACTGTCGAAGGTGGGCACAGCCCACCCTACAACATAAACACAGGAATCTACCAGGGGTGAGATCCAGCAATACCATTCCAATTTACGTTTCTCGCTGTATTTATGGGGACTGATGAACAATTCCCTCATTATTGATGCAACAACTGGGTTAATTCAGGTTTCGATCAGCCGGTTTTGAATGGCAAAACGGGAGAGCTCGGCATTGTTGCGCAGGTTGAGTTTTTTTAGCAGCCGGGATCGATAGGTGTCCACGGTTTTAATGCTGATGTGGTAGGCCCTGGCAATCTCGCGATTGGTGTGCCCCATGGCCAACCGCCGCAGCACCTGTAGTTCCCGCATGGACAGAGAATCCAGGGAGGACTGCCCCTGGGCGCCCTTGGCGATCCGCAGGGCCAAGGCCTCAGCAGCTTCATCGGTAACATAGCGGCTGCCGCCGTGGACTTTGCGAATGGCCTTGACGAGTTGTTCGGGCGCGGATTGTTTGGTGATGTACCCCATGGCCCCGGCTTCGATAGCCCGCACAACATATTGGCCTTCTTCGTGCATGGTCAAAATGAGAATCGGCAATTGGGGATAGTGAACACCCAGCTGACTGACGACCTCCAGGCCATCCAGCCCCGGCATCGAGATATCGATGACCGCCACATCCGGCAACTCCTTGTGAATCTTCTCAATGGCCTCGCGGCCATCGGAGGCTTCGGCCAGCACCTCCATGTCACCGCTTTCCTCGATGATTCGGCGCAGTCCGGCCCGCACAATACTGTGGTCGTCTGCCAGCAGAACTTTAATCATATCAAACCCATTGGATATTGAAGATTGAAGAATTAGGGATTTCAGCCGAATTAATTTATACGCTTATCTATAATGCTAAAGTTACCATAAAAGAAACTTGTGGGAGCGGCTTGTAGCCGCGAATCTAAATGATCGCGGCTGAAAGCCGCTCCCACACCCACTGCAACTTGTTCTTTCCAGACAACCGGATTAATTTATTTCCCCGATTTTGAAGAGAGATAGGTCAAAAAAAATTAAAATAGATAGAATACAATAAATATTCAATCTTAAATCTTCAATTGACTGTGCCAGCGGCCGGAACCTTGAAATACACCCGAGTTCCGTCACCCGGAGCGGATTGAACTTCAAGGTTGCCGCCGGCCAGCATTGCCCGTTCCCGCATTCCGGCCACGCCGAGTCCATCTGATTCTGATAGCTGAAGCGTGTCAAAGCCGCAACCGTTATCTTCAACCCGCAAAGCCAGCATGTCCTGCTGCTGCTGCAAGCCGACCTGCACGTGACTGGCGCCGGCATGGCGCGCCACGTTGGTCAGCGCCTCCTGGGTAATCCGGTAGGATGCCGTTGCGACAGTATCATTGGTTTCAGGCACCGGGCTATGCTCAAAGACACAGGTGATGCCGGTGCGTCTTTCAAAATCCGAGGTGTACCATTCCAGGGCATCCACAAGACCCAGGTCATCGAGCACACCCGGCCGCAGCCGAAACGCCATGCTCCGCACGTCCTGGATGGTCTTGTCTATCAGACGATCCATTGCCTTGGCCCTTGCAGCCGAAGCGGGATCAGATGCTTTCAGCCGCTCCTGCAGCCAGGCGGAGTCCATACGCAGCGCCGTCAGCATCTGGCCCAATTCATCATGCAGCTCGCGGGCGATGGCCGAGCGCTCTTTTTCCTGGCTGGTCATGATGCTGCCCGAAAGACGACGCAGTTGGTTCTGCGCTTTTTTGACAGCCGTGATGTCGGTCGAAATTCCGCAAACCCCGCTGGTGGCATCCGAGTCGTCATAAACGGGAAATTTCACCGACAAATAGGTGTGATCGCCGTCATTTAGAGGAATATGTTCCTCTACTTGATAGGAGTTGCCCTGGGAGAGGACTTTCAGATCGTTGCGGCGAAATTGATCGGCGACCTCCGCCGGGAAAATGTCATAATCGGTTTTACCGCGCACCTGCTCGCTGCGCATGCCAAACAGCTCCTCGAAGCGCGAGTTAATCAGTGCATAGCGCCCGTCCCGGTCTTTAATGGATACGATGGCCGGGGTGTATCTGAGGATACTGGTTATCTCCAGGGTCTGCTTTTTCACCAGTCGCTCCAGATCTTCAGAATAGCGCCGGAGTTCTTCCTTGGCGCGTTCAAGGGCTTCTTCGGCGCGTTTTCGTTCGGTGACATCGATGGAAACGGCCAGCGACCTGATCGGTTTTCCACCGGCATCGCGGTCGCTGATGGCAGACAGCAGAATGTCTATCTCATCCCCATTTTTCTTGACAAACCGGTAAGCGATTTCCTTACAATATCCGGTCTTAAAAAATTCCGGCAGCACAACCTGCTCGGCGTAGCGCCGGGATGATTCAGTGTAAAAATCGGTCAGTTTTTTACCAATTACCTCATCACGTTCGTAGCCGAGTACCTCCAACCAGTAGTCACTGACGCTGACCAGACGACCTGCCGTATCGATCGAGTGCAGCATGGCCGGGGTATGGTGATAAAGGGATCGGTAGCGCTCTTCACTTTTGCGCAGGGCTTTTTCAGCCGATAGCCTTCTGAGGATTTCGACACTCGCTTTGCGGTAAAGTAAAAACACAGAAAGTCCGATCAGCACGCATAAAGCCAGGATCAGGGGACCGGTAATCTTGATCAGGGGATCCAGCACCGTTTTTGCAATCGCTTTTAGGTTGCGCAGGTACAATACATTCCAGCCCGGATAATTATCCAGCGTGGTTTTGTGGATCATAAACGCATTGCCGGTTTTATCGACGATATACCCGCTGTCCTTTTGTTCAAAGCCGGTCCAATCCCAAGGTCCATGACCGAATTGAAGCGACCGGTCAACTTGATCCATTTGTTGAGCAGACAATTTGCTCATAGAGCGATAGAGCAGAGATTTGCGATTGGAGATAAACACGATGCCATGGGGGTCTGAGACCATGACGATCTCATCATTTCCGGCAATCAATTCCTTTTCGACCTGCTCGATGGAGGCTTTGATTACCGCAACACCGGCAACCGTGCCGGGCTGCCTGCCGTAAACCGGATGACTGTAATAAGCCCCTCTTCGACCCGAAGTCGTGCCCAGCGCGAGATAGGTGGCCGGCACACTGTGGATGGCCTGCTGGAAATAGGGGCGAAAATCAAAATTTTTACCCACAAAACTATCCGGAGCATTGCGGTTGCTCGAAGCGATGGTGTCCCCTTCGCGCGTCATCAGGTAACAGACCTCGGTATCCAGGGCCTGATTAAAATGGTCCAGAATGGCGTTGGCATTCACCACTGCTTTGAGATCAAGCGGCTGAATCAGGACCTGCCGCAGTTCTTCCATCCCGGCCAACGCCTTAACCGGCTTGATATTTTCTGAAAGAAAAAAAGACAGATTTTTATTAATGGCATTTACCCGCGCCACGGCCTGCCGATCAGCCTCTTTGAATGCTGATTGTTTCAATGAGGAATAATACAGATAGCCGCCCGTCGAAGCCGACAAAAACGCCAACAAGGATAAAACCAGCAATATAACCCGCAGTTTCATGTTAATTTCTCGAATTTAAAAGGGAGCCCCGTTCCACAGCGGACCGGCTGCCTTTACAGGCACTTCGGGGACGGCCATCAATTCCCGGATTGATTTGTATTTGACCGCCAACCTTAACCGCGCATTATAACGGATTTGATTTTCAAGGCAAGGTTCTTGTACCGGCGACCGGCAACAGAGCTAGGCTATGCGGAAGGATGATTAAATCGATAAGATACCTTAATCATTCATTATTAATTATTCATTCGTCATTTCTAAAGGTCTTTCTTAAACAAATCTTCAGTCTCCCGGGCTTCATCCGGCCGTTTGGTATACTCGGTGGGGACGGTGCCTTCCTTGAAGCATTCGAAAACCACATTTTTGGATTCCGGCACCGGCAGCAAACCAGTATCCGCATCAATCTTGGCAAACTGAACACCTTCGGGCGCTTTAAAAACCTTGACGGGTTGTCCTTCAAGGGCCCGCTTCATAAAGCCGAGCCAAATAGGGCTGGCTGTCCGGGCGCCGCCTTCGCCCTGGCCCAACGGTGCCATTTCATCCAAACCGACCCACACACCGGTGATAAACTCGGGTGTGTAACCGACAAACCAGGTATCGGACAGGTCATTGGAGGTGCCGGTCTTGCCGGCCGCCGGCCGCTTCAGCGCTCTTACCCGTCGGCCCGTGCCGTGTTTGACGACACCCTCCAACAGGTTTGTCATGATATAGGCCGTATTTTTCTCAAGCACCTTCTTTCGCTCGGGGGCCATTTCTTCGAGAACGTTGCCGTTGCGATCGACCACCTTCAAAACAAATACCGGTTCGACCAGGTAACCCTGATTGGCGAATACGGAATATGCTCGCAGAAGCTCCAGCAGGGAAACACCGGATGATCCCAGCGCAATCGACAGATCCCGGCTCAAGTTGGACTCGATGCCCAGTTTGGTCGCATACTCAATGGCGTAGTCAACACCGATGTCCTGCAGGATTTTGATGGTCACAAGGTTGCGGGATTTGGCCAGAGCCTTGCGCAAAAGCGTCGGGCCGTAAAATGTTTCCTTGTAATTGCGGGGCTTCCAGGTGAAATCGCGTTCTTCATCCGTGTAAACGATCGCCGAATCGATAATGGTGGTTGCCGGCGTGTAAACTGTCTTTTTGGGGTCGTCGGATTCCCGGTCCAGGGCTGCCGCGTAAAGCAGGGGCTTAAAGGCCGACCCCGGCTGGCGTCTGGACTGGGTGGCTCGATTGAACTGAGTTTGCCGGAAATCGCGCCCGCCGACCATGGCCTTTACCAGACCGGTTCCGGACTCGATGCTCATCAGGGCGGACTGGGCCATGGGCATCTGCTCCAGTGCCAGGATCCAATTTTTCTTGCTTTTGTCCTGACCCTTGACTCTAGCCAGAATAACATCCCCCATGGCCAGGGCCTGAGAGGGTCGTTTGAGTTTGTCATTGTAAAAGGCAACTTTTATGTCCGGCTTCCGGGCCCATTTCAAATCCTTGAGGGCCATGGTGCCCTGGGTGTTTCCCAGACGAACCGTCACGGTTTTTTTAGCGTCATCGACGGCAATCACGACCCCTTTGGCCATTGCTCCCGGCTCCAGCGGATTCTTATCGAGCTCGGCCTGCAGTTTTTGCGAATAGGATTCAAACTCCCCGGCGGTTATTTTTTCCAAAGGACCGCGGTAACCCTGTCGCTTATCCAGTTCGAGTAATCCTTTGCGGATTTCTTCCCGGGCAATCTTCTGCATCTCCAGATTAACGGCCGTATAAACTTGCAGCCCCTGGGTGTAGAGCATATTCGTGCCGTATTTTTTTTCAAGATGGCGGCGCACGTGCTCGGTATAGAAGGGCACTTTTTCGATATACAGGTTGCGCCGGGGTTTGATATCAAGTTTGGTGTCAATGGCTTCGGTGGCCTGGATGTTGTTGATGTAAGACTCGGCCACCATTCGGTTTAAAACGTAAATCTGGCGTTGTGTGGCACGTTCCGGATGTCTGAACGGTGAATATTTGCTGGGTGCCTGGGGCAGGCCGGCCAGCATGGCGCATTCTGCGAGATTCAGGTCCTTTACCGATTTGCCGAAATAATTCTCGGAAGCAGCCTGCACGCCGTAGGCCCCATGGCCCAGATAGATTTGGTTGAGGTACAGGTAAAGAATATCATCTTTTGAAAAGGCTTTATCGATGCGATACGCCAGGATAGCTTCCCTCAACTTCCGTTTATAGCTACGCTCCGGGCTCAGCAAAAAAGATTTGGTGACCTGCTGGGTAATCGTACTGCCGCCCTGCACGATGGTTCCGGCTTCGAGATTTTTAAAAAATGCTCTGACAATACTGATAAAATCAATCCCCTGGTGTTTATAAAATCTCGAGTCTTCAGCCGCCACAAAGGCATCGATCAAACGCAGGGGCATATCCTTTAAAGGAATGACAATCCGGCGTTCTTTAAAAAATTCAGCGATTTTACGATTGTCATCGGCATAAACGGTCGTAATTATCGACGGGTTATAATCAGCCAGCGAGGTTATTTGGGGCAGATCCTTGCTGATGGAATAGTAAAGGAACAAACCGGCCCCGGCGCCGCAGATTGCCAAAAATACTCCCAGCAAAAAGGACCATAAAATAAATGTTTTAAGGAAGCCCCTTTTTTTACGCCGGGTACGTTTTTTTTTAATTTCAGATTTGCTTTTTTGTTTAGCCATATTTTACTAAAAAGGATTTGACATTAAATTTCTAAATGGTTACTCAAAAGGGTTTAAAAGCTCTTGGCAGGACCCGATATCAACGGGATACTAGTCTGAGAAATTATAGTACATGATAGCGTTTTATAAGGACAAATTCAACACCATAATTAATCCGCCTGAGTAAATAAGGACATCAAGTGCAGCGAGCATATTTTGGTTTTAGGCCCTTAGCTCCTTTTTTCTGACAACATGTTGTAAGTTACTGAAGGTTTCAGGTGTCAGTGTTCAGGTGTCAGGATTTAGCAACTCGGTTCCCTGACACCCGAAACCTGACACCTGACACCTAAATTCTTTGAATTGCGCTGTAGCTGCACCGCAGGAGCCCTTTTTCCGAGCGTAGTCTCGGAAAAAGCTTAGAACCTTATGAGTCCATTCTGACGCTGGTCAGTGGGGATTAATCAACTATTTCTATGATCAGGAAAAATTGTAGCGTTATTAATACACTATCTATCACCCTGGATTTACTATTTTTCAGGGCGGAGTAATTTAATGATTCAACTCGATTTCAAAAAAACGGGCGGACTGATTCCCGCCATTGCCCAGGATTATGCAAACGGAGAAATATTAATGCTGGCCTATATGAACCAGGAGGCCTTCGATGCCACCCTGTCCTCCGGCAACGCAACCTACTATAGCCGCAGCCGCCAAAAACTATGGATTAAAGGCGAAACTTCCGGCCATGTGCAGCGGGTAAAAGAGATCCGAATTGACTGTGATGACGATACCGTCATATTGAAAGTCGAGCAAATCGGCGGGGCCGCATGTCATACCGGGCATCGCAGCTGTTTTCATAAAAAAATTGAAGATGGTTCCATCCGGATAATCGGGGAACCCATATTTAATCCCAAGGAGGTATATAAATAAGTGGACACACAATTGAAATTGGGAATTCCGAAAGGAAGTCTGCAAAATGCAACGATCGCCTTGTTCAAGCGTTCAGGTTGGAATATAAATATCAATGGAAGAAGCTATTTTCCCGAAATAAATGATAATTCAATTGACTGCGCCATTTGCCGGGCCCAGGAGATGTCACGCTATGTGGAAAGCGGTACATTGGATGCGGGACTCACCGGCAAAGACTGGATCGCGGAAAACGAGTCTGATGTTCACGTGGTGGCTGATCTGGTTTATTCAAAGGTCAGTTCCCGGCCGGCGCGCTGGGTCGTCGCCGTCCCCTATGATTCAGAGATCCGGAAACTGGAAGATTTGGCGGATAAAAAGATTGCCACCGAACTCACGGAATTCACGCGACGCTATTTTGCTGAACACAACATTGCCGTAAAGGTTGAATTTTCTTGGGGCGCCACCGAGGCCAAAGTGGTATCCGGACTGGCCGACGCCGTCGTGGAAGTAACGGAAACCGAAAGCACCATAAAAGCCCATGGCCTGCGCGTTGTACACGAATTGATGCAAACCAACACCCAGCTGATTGTCAACCATAATGCCTGGCAAAACCCGCAAAAAAAGAAAAAAGTCGAGCAAATCGCTTTGCTGCTCCAGGGGGCGCTGCTGGGTGAGAAGATGGTCGGCGTCAAAATGAATGTTCCGCAAAATCGAATGGAGGGGATCATCGCTTTGCTCCCAAGCCTGAACGCCCCGACGGTGGCGTCTTTGTATCAATCAGACTGGTTTTCCGTCGAGGTCGTGGTCAGCGAAGAGACGGTCCGCGAACTCATTCCGAAACTCCTCGAAAAGGGGGCCGAGGGGATTATCGAATACCCCCTCAATAAAGTCATCTAATAGCGGGGTACGGGGTACGGGGTGCGGGGTGCCGGGGTGCCGGGGTACGGGTTGCGCGGTGCGGGGTGCGGAGTGCCGGGTGCGAGGTCCGTGGGGCGGGGTGCGAGGTCCGGGACGGGGTGCGCAGGGCGGTTACGAGGCTTGCAGTGAAGGCTTGAGTAAAAAAACTCGAAACGGGTATTTCGTTGCGAATAACTCACAATGCGGATCGCCTAACCCGTAACTCGCAACCCGTAACCCGTAACTCGCAGCACGCAACTCGAAATCCGTAATATAAGGTATTCAAGTCATGATCTCAAAACGAACCGCAGAAATGACATCTTTCATCGTCATGGATGTTCTCGAACGGGCCAATGAAATGGAGCGCGCCGGCTGTCAGATCATCCACCTCGAAGTGGGTGAACCGGATTTTAACACACCGCCCTGTGTCAAAGAGGCGGCCTGCCGGGCGCTGGAAAACGGTCACACCCACTATACCCACAGCCTGGGAATGTATGAGCTGAGAGAGGCGATCTGTGAATATTATCTGACAACCTATGAGGTATCCATCGATCCGGAGCAGGTAATCGTAACATCCGGTTCCTCGCCGGCGATTTTCCTGGTATTTTCGGCCCTGCTTGAAAAAGACGATGAGGTGATCATTTCCGATCCCCACTACGCCTGCTACCCCAACTTTATCAGATTTGTTCAGGGGCGGCCCGTTGCGATCCCCGTTTACGAAGAAGACGGCTTTCAATACCGGCCGGAATTGATCAGGGAAAAAATAAACACCAGGACCCGGGCGATTTTTATCAACTCTCCATCCAACCCCACCGGCAACCTGCTGTCTGAAAACCGCATGCAGGCCATCACCGATCTGGCTCTGGCTGTGGAATCGCCCCACATCGTCTCTGACGAAATCTATCATGGACTGGTTTACGAGGGCAAAGAACACAGTATACTGGAATTCACCGATCGGGCTTTTGTGTTTAACGGATTTTCGAAGCTTTTTGCCATGACCGGTTTGAGGCTGGGCTATGTCATCGCGCCCCAATCATTTATTCGCCCCATGCAAAAGCTGCAGCAGAACTTTTTTATATCGGCCAACGCCATGGCTCAAATGGCCGGCATCGCCGCGCTGAAAGAAGCCCGCGACGACGTGTTGCGCATGAAGGACATCTACAATAAACGACGGCGGTTTATGATCGACCGCCTAAAAGAAATCGGTTTTGGCATCACCGTTGAGCCCACCGGGGCTTTTTACGTATTTGCCAATGCCAAGCGCTTTGGGACGGATTCCTACAAATTGGCATTTGATATTCTGGAGAATGCCCACGTCGGGGTCGCCCCCGGCATCGATTTTGGACCCAATGGCGAAGGCTACCTCCGATTTTCCTATGCCAATTCACTGGAAAATATCGCGGAAGGGATGGACAGGCTTCAAAAGTACCTCGAAAAGCACGCATAATGGGCATAATACATTATTCAAACTTTTCGAATAGCTAGTGCCTGAACGAAAAGTGGCCGTTTTTCCAGTTAGCCCGGCCGCTAATTATCACTCATTAAATTACTGCCGTTCAAAACGATGGCGAACAATAGCAAATCAATATTTAGCAGCGTTTTCTCTAAA
>Ga0209678_1000497_pt1 | contig 12605 bp, 10 predicted proteins | sample WorMetilvaeELBA1_FD_187404 | JGI IMG/M metagenome (GOLD analysis project Ga0209678, IMG submission 187404) | Marine gutless worms symbiont microbial communities from Max Planck institute for Marine Microbiology, Germany - Olavius ilvae ELBA.1... ...
GGTCGTGGTCGCATTGGCATGCAGGTCGATGTTCATTGCGCGTTCTCCGGTAGCGAGGTGGCCACCAGTAGCTCCATAACTTCTCTGGCACGCAATAATGACCCGATCTTAGATCCTATGTAATCATCCGGGACCTGACACCTATCAGTAGAAATTGAATAATTGTACATATATTGCGCCTAACAATTGGGTCAACAAGGGCGCTCCACGCTTATCAGGGGACAAAATACTGACAACTGACAACTGACAACTGACAACTGTAAGTGGAAGCTTCGGATGTGACAGGTGCCCACACACCGGTATTACTGGAGGAGAGCTTGGAGGCCCTGGTGATCGACCCCGATGGGATCTATCTGGACGGCACCTTCGGCCGCGGCGGGCACGCACGCGCCCTGTTGGCCAGGTTGAGTGCCGCGGGAAGCCTGTTAGGCTTAGATCGGGATCCGCAGGCGGTCGCCGCCGGTGTCTCCCTGGCACGGCGCGACTCGAGGTTTGCCATCGAGCACCTGCCCATCTCCCGGATGGAGGAGGAGGCGCGGCGGCGGGGTCTCTGGGGCCAGGTCAGCGGGCTGCTGCTGGATCTGGGGGTCTCCTCGCCGCAACTCGAGGCGCCGGACCGGGGTTTCAGCTTTTCCCTGGACGGGCCTCTGGATATGCGCATGGACACCAGCGGTGGCCGGACCGCAGCCCAGTGGCTGGTGCAGGCCAAGGAGGAGGAGATCGCGCGCGTCCTGCGGGATTACGGCGAGGAACGTCGGGCCGGGCGTATCGCCCGTGCCATCGTCCAGGCCCGAAGCGAGCGACCGCTCGTCACCACCGGCGCCCTGAGACAAATCGTCGCTGCCGCCAATCCGGATCGGGAGCCAGGCAGGCATCCGGCTACCCGGACCTTTCAGGCCATCCGGATCCAGATCAATCGCGAGCTCGAGGAGCTTCGCGCCTGCCTGGCCGGTGTCTGTGGTCTGCTGACCGCTGGTGGCCGGCTGGTGGTCATCAGCTTTCATTCCTTGGAGGACCGCATCGTCAAGCGTTTCATCCGCAACGAGGCGCGCGGGGATCGATTTCCCCGCGGCCTTCCCGTGACGGCCCGGGAGACCAACGCCCGTCTGCGGTCGGTCGGCAAGCCGGTGCGACCCTCCGGCGCGGAGGTGGCCGCGAATCCCCGTGCGCGCAGTGCCCTGATGCGGGTGGCGGAACGGCTGGCATGACCCGTTACGAGCTGTGGTTTCTGTTGCTGCTTATCGCAGGTACCGTCGGTACCGGAATCGGGATCGTGTACACCAAGTATTTGAGCCGGGTAGCGTTCGTGGAGCTCCAGGCCCTGCGCACCGAGCGTCAGAAACTGGAGGTACGCTGGGGGCAGCTGCGACTCGAGGAGGCCGCGCTGACCACCCAGCACCGCATCGAGACCAAGGCGCGCAAGCTGCTCGGCATGTATCTGCCCCGGCATGAGGACGCGCGCGTGCTCGGAGGCAAGCCATGACCGCTGGCACGAGGCGACGTAAGCGCGTCGAGCGGGTCGAACGCTCGGGCAAAAGACCGAGCTTCACGCTGCGGCGCTGGGTCTTGGTGGGTGGTTTGGGGATGCTGTTTCTGGCCGTGATCGCGAGCGCCTTCGAGCGCCAGGTCATGGAGAAGAATTTTCTCCGCAACGAAGGTGAGCGCCGCCATCTTCGGGTATCCGAAATCCCTGCCCGACGGGGCATGATCTTGGACCGCAACGGGGAGCCGCTCGCCGTCAGTACACCGGTGGCCACTGTCTGGGGCGATCCCCGCCAATTGGTGGAGCGGCCCCGGGCGGTGCGTGCGCTGGCGAGGGCCTTGAGGATAGATGGGACTGAGCTGATGGCGCGGCTGACAGCCAAGCGCGCACGCGCCTTCCTCTATCTCAAACGGAGGATCGGGCCCAAGGAGACCCTAGGCGTGAAGCGGGTTATCGGTGAGCACCGGCTGCGAGGGGTGGGCCTGGAATCCGAGTACCGGCGCTTCTATCCCAGCGGCGAGATCTTCGGCCATGTCATTGGTTTCACCGATGTGGACGACCATGGTATCGAGGGTATGGAGCTCGCCTACGATTCCTGGCTGCGGGCGGAGCCCGGCAAGCGGCGGGTCATCCAGGACGGTCGTCGGCACGTCGTGGCCGAGGTCGAGCGCGTCAAGCCACCGCGTCATGGTAAGCATCTGACCCTGAGCATCGATCGGCGCTTGCAGTTCCTTGCCTACCGGGAACTGGTGCGGGCGGTAAGCAAGCATCGGGCGGTAGCCGCCTCGGCGGTGGTGCTGGACGTGGAGACCGGCGAGGTGTTGGCGATGGTGAACCAGCCGGCCTACAACCCCAACGCCAAGCTGAGGGGTAAGGAAAGTGCCCGCCGCAATCGGGCCCTCACCGATGTCATGGAGCCGGGTTCTACGGTCAAACCCCTGGTGGTGGCCGCGGCGCTGGAGGCGGGTCTGGTGGGTCCGCGCACGCCCATCGACACCAATCCGGGCACCCTGCGCGTCGGGCCCGATATGGTCAGGGATATCCGCAACTACGGCCGGTTGGATACCACAGGTGTCATCACCAAATCGAGCAACGTGGGTGTGGTCAAGCTGGCCTTGCGGATGCGCAAGTCCGTGCTGGGGCGGCTTTACCATCGGCTCGGCTTCGGTCGCTCGACCAAGGTCGGGTTCCCGGGCGAGACCCCGGGGCAGCTGCGTCACTTCCGGGATTGGCGAGCGTTCGAGCACGCCACCCTGGCCTTCGGCTATGGCCTGTCGGTGACCACCTTGCAGCTTGCCCAGGCCTACGGGGTATTGGCGGCGGACGGTATCAAGCGGCCGGTCAGTCTCCTCAAGCGCCCCGAGCGCGCCCCTGCGGAACGGATTCTCTCCGCCACCACGGCGCGCCAGGTACGGACCATGCTGGAGACGGTCATTTCCGCTAAAGGTACGGCCAGGCTGGCCGCCATCGAGGGCTATCGGGTCGCCGGCAAGACGGGTACGGCCAAGAAGGCGATCCGGGGCGGTTATTCCTCCAAACACTATCGAGCGGTCTTCGCCGGTATGGTCCCCGCCTCCCGGCCCCGTTTCGTCATGGTGGTCATGGTCGACGAGCCGCGTGGTAGACACTACTACGGCGGCAAGGTCGCCGCTCCCGTGTTCGCCAAGGTTATGGAAGGGGCCTTGCGTCTGTTCAATGTGCCGCCTGACAATCCGGGCGCGACCCTGCTGTTGGCGGGAGTGGGGGGCCGACGCTGATGTGGATGCTTTCCGAAGCCGCCGCCCGCATCGGGGGCCGGGTCGTGGGCGCCGACGTCCGTTTCGACGCCGTCGGCAGCGACAGCCGTGGGGATTGCAGCCGGCAGCTCTTCGTGGCCCTGCACGGGGCGCGTTTCGATGCCCATGGGTTCGTCGCTCAGGCGGGGCAGCAGGGTGCCGCGGCGGCCTTGGTGGACCACCGGGTGGATGCGGATATTCCGCAGCTGATCGTGGACGACACCCGCTCAGGCCTGGGAAGGCTGGCCGCGGCCTGGCGGGAGCACGTCAAAGGTCGGGTAATCGCGGTGACCGGGAGCAACGGCAAGACCACCTGCAAGGAAATGATCGCCGCCGTCCTGGGGCAAGTCGGCTCGGTGCACGCCACCAGCGGCAATCTGAACAACGACATCGGCCTGCCCCTGAGCCTGCTCGCTGCCCGCGACCAGGACTTCCTGGTCTTGGAGATGGGGGCCAACCACCCCGGCGAGATCGCCGACCTGACCGCCATCGGACGCCCGGACATCGCCGTCATCACCAACGCGGGGCGCGCCCACCTCGAGGGTTTCGGCAGCCTCGAAGGCGTCGCCCGCGCCAAGGGGGAGATCGCCCAGGGCCTACCGGCGGACGGGACCTTCATCGTACCCTCGGATTCGCCTTGGAGCGACCTGTGGCGTGATCTGGCCGCCGGTCGCCGGGTGCTGACCTGCGGTCCCGATGCTACGGCCGATGTGCGCGTCGAGGCCGATGGGATACAAGGCATCTGGGACCAGGATGGCTTCCGCACCGATTTTACGGTTCGGGCCGACGGTTCGGAGCTGAAGCTGGAGCTGTGTCTGGCAGGCACGCACAACATTCGCAATGCCCTGGTCGCGGTGGCCGTTGCTGGGGTCTTAGGGGTAGGACCCGAGGCGATCCCGGCCGGGCTTGCGGGCCTGAAACCGGTGCCGGGGCGTTTGTATCCCAGACGGTGCCCCGGTGGGTTGCGTCTGATCGACGACAGCTACAACGCCAATCCGGACTCGGTCCGGGCGGCTATCGAGGTGCTGGTGGGATTGCCTGGTCGCCACTGGTTGGTACTGGGTGACCTGGCAGAGCTGGGATCGGATGCCGAGGCGCTGCACCGGGATCTGGGGGCGGCCGCCCGAGCGGCCGGCGTCGAGGTCCTCTACACGGTAGGAATCCTCAGTGCCCCGGCGGCGGAGGCCTTCGGCGCAGGCGGAAAGCACTTCCACGATCAGGTATCCCTGATCTCCGCGCTGCGGGGGCACTTAGGTCCCCATGATCTGGTGCTGGTGAAGGGATCTCGGGCCGCTGCCATGGAGCAGGTAGCGGACGCCATCTGCGGTGCGGGGAGGGCTTGAGATGCTCCTCTATCTGACCGGTTGGCTCGGGCAGTTCGAGAGTGCCTTCTCCGTCTTTCGCTACCTGACCCTGCGCGGGATCATGGCGGTGCTCACCGCCCTGATCATCTCTTTCCTGGTCGGACCGGCCATGATCCGGCGTCTGACCCGGTACAAGATCGGTCAGACCGTGAGGGACGACGGACCTCAAAGCCACTTTTCCAAGGCCGGCACCCCCACCATGGGCGGGGCCCTGATCCTGGTGGCCGTCGGGATTGCCACTCTGCTGTGGGCGGACCTCACCAACGGCTATGTCTGGCTGGTACTGCTGGTCACCCTCGCCTGCGGGGCCATCGGGTTGGTGGATGACTATCGGAAACTGGTGCTCAAGGATGCCCTGGGTCTGGCCTCCCGCTATAAGTTCCTCGGGCAGTCTCTGGTGGGCCTGGCCGCTGCCGGATACCTCTATGCCAGCGCCGCGACCCCCGCCGAGACGGCCCTGCTGGTGCCTTATCTGAAGGAGGTCTCCTTCCAGCTCGGGCCCTGGTTCATGCTCCTGGCCTATCTGGTCATTGTCGGCTCCAGCAACGCCGTGAACCTTACGGACGGGCTGGACGGGCTCGCGGTGTTGCCCACGGTGCTGGTCTGCGGTGCCTTGGGCGTGTTTGTCTATGCCTCCGGCCGTGTGGATTTCGCGGCCTATCTCAAGATCCCGTATGTGCCGGGCGTCGGCGAGGTGGTGGTCTTCTGCGGCGCCTTGGTCGGCGCCGGGCTCGGTTTCCTCTGGTTCAACACCTATCCGGCGCAGGTCTTCATGGGCGATGTAGGCGCCCTGGCCCTGGGCGCGGCCCTGGGCACGGTCGCGGTGATCGCCCGTCAGGAAGCAGTGTTGCTGATCATGGGTGGGGTCTTCGTCATGGAGACCCTGTCGGTGATGTTGCAGGTGGCTTCCTTCAAGCTGACGGGCAAACGGATCTTTCGCATGGCGCCCCTGCACCACCATTTCGAACTCAAGGGCTGGCCGGAGTCGAGGGTGATCGTGCGGTTCTGGATCCTGACCGTGATCCTAGTGCTGGTCGGGCTGGCGAGTCTGAAGATCCGGTGATTCGTTGGGATCCGCTAATAGTACAGGATTAACGGGATTTGCAGGATTAACAGGATCTTCGGAATGAACACGAATAGACACGAATCGGATTTGCTGCCTCGTCATTCCGGCAGGGATTGCCGGAATCTAGTGCAACAGAGCGCAAGTCCTGATACCTCCTTCTCGGGATCGGAGTGGGACAGGTCTCGCGCAGAGACGCAGAGGATGACGGAGAACGATATCGGGACGCTCGTGGTGGGTGCGGCTATAGCGGTTTACCGGGAGCTTGGACCGGGACTGCTGGAAACAGTCTACGAGGTGACACTTGCCCGCGAGCTCGATGAGCGTGGATTGACGGTAGACCGCCAGGTCCCTATAGCAATCACGTACAAGGGGATCAGGTTCGTCGAAGGCTTTCGAGCGGATCTCATCGTCGCCGGAAAGGTAATTGTAGAGTTGAAGTCGGTGGAGAGGGTGACGGCAGCGCACAAAAAGCAAGTGCAGACGTACCTGCGGCTGACCGGATTCAAGCTCGGATACCTTCTCAACTTCGGTGAGGCGGTGATGAAAACCGGTATTACTCGATGTGTCAACGGGCTCGAAGAATGAGTTTCTCTGCGTCTCTGCGTCTCTGCGTCTCTGCGTCTCTGCGCGATCATTTACGTGAAATGAGCACATTGGAAATCTGAGGATAGGATAGCGGTAGGTTGGGGTAAGGAACGAACCCCAACATCCGACTTACAGGAAAATATATGATGGATGGGTTAATGAGATTCTGTCGTTGGGGTTCCGATTTCACCCCAACCTACGCGCTTTGGCTTAATGCCACATAGCGATTACAGCAATGCCTGGAATGACTCGAATGACACAGCCCCGATCCTTCCCCGACAAGGCCCTCATTCTGGGCCTGGGCAAGACCGGTCTGTCCTGCGCCCGCTATTTGGGGAACCAGGGGATCATCGTGGCGGTCATGGATTCGCGCCGGGAGCCTCCCGATCTGGCGACGGCGAGTCGGCAACTGCCGGACCTGCCCTTGTTTCTCGGTGGCTTCGATGCGGATGTTATCAAGGCCGCCGAGTGGCTGATCGTCAGCCCCGGCGTGTCCTTGCGGGAACCTCCCATTGCCGAAGCAGTAGCGCGGGGGGTGCCGGTGATGGGGGATATCGATCTCTTCGCCCAGGCCGTGCGTGCACCGGTGGCCGCTGTTACCGGCTCCAACGGCAAGAGCACGGTCACCACCCTGTTGGGATGGATGGCGCATCTGGCCGGCGTCCGGGCGGCAGTGGGCGGGAACCTGGGACAACCGGCCCTGGATCTGCTCGACCTGGATCTGAACAAGGGGGGCGTGGCGCTCTATGTGTTGGAGCTTTCCAGCTTTCAGCTCGAGTCCACCCGGTCCCTCGCACCCGAGGTGGCGACCGTGCTCAATGTCTCGGCGGATCATATGGACCGCTATGACAGCCTCGCCGATTACGCCGCTGCCAAGCAACGGATCCTGTCCGGGGCCCGAACGGCGGTCCTCAACCTTGACGATCCCCGGATACGGGCCATGGCGGGGGTGGCGACGCGGGACATCGGATTTTCCTTGGGGCGACCAGGGCAGGAATCGGATTTCGGATTGATCGAGCAGGGTGGAGAGACTTGGATCAGTCGCGGAAACGACCGCCTGCTGCCGATCTCCGAAGTTACTGTAAGAGGCCGTCACAATCTGGCCAATGTCCTGGCCGCGCTGGCCATGGGTCAGGCCTGTGGTCTATCGGAGGCAGCCATGTTGGAGGCCCTGCGTACCTTCCCTGGGTTGCCCCACCGCACCGCCCTGGTGGCCAATAAAGGGGGGGTCGACTGGTACGACGACTCCAAGGGGACCAATCCGGGTGCGACCGTCGCTGCCCTGAAGGGTCTGGTCGATCCCGCGGGTCCGGGACAGGCGGTCCTCATCGCCGGCGGCGAGGGTAAGGGTGCCGACTTCACCCCCCTGGCAGCGGCGGTGGAGCGTGCGGCGCGGGCGGTGGTCCTGATCGGGCGCGACGCCCCCCTGATCGAGCGCGCACTCGCTGACCGGGCGGAGATACTGCACGCGCGGGACATGACGGATGCGGTGCGCCGCGCGTTCGCTGCTGCTCGGCCCGGCGATTGTGTTCTACTCTCCCCGGCCTGTGCCAGCTTCGATATGTTCGAGGACTACGCCCATCGAGGCCGGGTCTTCGCAGCGGCGGTGGAGGCACTCGAGGTATGAGCGCCGAGGATCGGATGCGGCAGGCGAACCCCGGTGCGCATCCCACCGGCGCCGAAGATCAGACTCGGCAGGCGGAGCTCGGCGCGCATCCCGACGATACCGGGAAGCGAGCGGATCCCGACTCGAGGGTGCCGCAGCGGGGTCGCCGGCAGGCCGGTAGGTTGCCGGACCTGGACTGGCCACTCCTGCTCTGTGTGCTGGTGCTGTTGGGATTCGGGTTCGTAATGATGTCATCCGCATCCATGCCCATTGCCGATCGTACCTTCGATGCCCCCCTCCATTTCGTGATCCGGCACGCCCTGGCCCTGGGGTTGGCCGTTGCGGCGGGAATCCTGGTGTTTGCCACCCCCCTGGCCTGGTGGGAGCGGTCGGGACCTGCCTGGTTCTTCCTGGGTCTGGTCTTGTTGGTCCTGGTCCTGATTCCGGGCATCGGGCGTACGGTCAACGGCGCCAGCCGTTGGATTCCGCTGGGGCCCCTCAACCTCCAGAGCTCCGAGTTCATGAAGTTCTTTGCCGTCATCTTCGTGTCCGGCTATCTGGTGCGTCGCCGCGAACAGGTGGTCACCAGCCTGTGGGGATTTCTCAAGCCTATGCTCCTGATGGTGATCGCCAGTGCCCTGATCATGCGCCAGCCGGACTTCGGCACCACCGCCATCCTGCTCGCCACGGTGCTGGGTCTGTTGTTCCTCGGCGGCGTCCGGGTGACCCATTTCGCCGTTCTGTTCGGCATGCTGGTCGTGGCCGCCGTGATCCTGGTGGCGCTGGAGCCCTACCGGCTGGAACGGGTTACTTCTTTCCTGGATCCCTTCGCCGACCCCTTCGATACCGGCTTCCAGCTCTCTCAGGCACTCATCGGCTTCGGTCGCGGCGAGTGGCTCGGAGTCGGACTCGGGAACGGTATCCAGAAACAGTTTTTTCTCCCGGAGGCCCATACGGATTTCCTGATGGCGGTCATCGGTGAGGAGCTCGGGCTGGCGGGCACCCTGGCGGTGATCGCGGCCTTCGGCTTTTTTCTGTGGCGGGTGCTGGCCATCGGTGCCCGCGCCGAGCGTGCCGGTTGCTGGTTTGCCGCGTACGCGGCCCACGGGTTCGGGTTGGGCATCGGCCTTCAGGCCATGATCAATATCGGCGTGAATCTCGGTCTCTTGCCGACCAAGGGACTCACCCTGCCCTTCATGAGCTACGGCAGTAACAGCATCATCGTCACCTGTATGGCGGTGGGACTCCTGTTGCGTATCGACCGAGACCTGCTGCGGCTCGAGACCGTGGACCGGAGACCCGTAGAGGGGATGAAATGGGCCCGCGCTTAGGAGCCTGTCCGGCTTACGCGTTCGTCGCGAGGGAGCGCGGGGCCGAGGCAGATTTTTTGATCGATTGAGGCGAATAGTGGGCCTATTTAACGAAATCGAGCGGAAAATCCGGCCGGCATCCGCGGTTCCGCAGCAGAATAGCCGTAAGTCGGACAGGCTCCTCTGCGTCATGGCCGGAGGCACCGGTGGTCACGTCTTTCCCGCCTTGGCGGTGGCCGAGTTGCTGCGTGAGCAGGGCATGGAGGTATTCTGGATCGGCACCAGGCGCGGCCTGGAGACACGGCTGGTGCCCGCGCATGGATTTCCGCTGGAGTGGATCGGCATCGAGGGGCTGCGGGGCAAAGGACCGCGGCAGCTCCTGGCGGCTCCCGCCAAGCTCGCGGTGGCCCTGCGTCAGGCGGCGGGTATCCTGCGCCGGCGCCGTCCCGATCTGGTACTGGGGATGGGCGGCTTTGCCTCCGGGCCCGGTGGACTCATGGCCAGGCTCTTAGGTGTCCCCTTGGTGATCCAGGAGCAGAACCGGATACCGGGACTCACCAATCGTTGGTTGTCCCGCATCGCCGCGCGCGTGTTCGAGGCCTTTCCCGGTAGTTTCCCCGCAGGATGTGGCGCGATCACCAGCGGTAACCCGGTCCGGCCGGAGATCCTGGCTCTACCGACGCCGCGGGAGCGGTTGGCGGCACGGTCCGGCCCCGGCCGCCTGCTCGTGATCGGGGGATCCTTGGGAGCCAAGGTACTCAATGAGACCGTCGCCGGGGCGATTGCCGCCCTCCCTCCCGAGCAGCGACCGCAGGTCCGCCACCAGGCCGGGGAGCGCACCCTGGAGACGGCCCGCAGGGCCTATATCGAAGCCGGCGTCGAGGCCCAAGTCATCCCATTCATTGAAGAGATGGCGGAGGCCTATGCCTGGGCGGATCTGGTGGTCTGCCGGGCCGGCGCCCTGACCGTCTCCGAGCTGACGGCGGCGGGGGTGGGCTCGATCCTGGTACCCTATCCCCACGCGGTGGACGATCACCAGACCGGTAACGCCCGTTACCTGGCGGACGTAGGTGCCGCCTTACTCATGCCTCAGACCGAGCTCTCCCCGGCGTCCCTGGGTGCGGTGTTGGCCGGACTATTCAGCGACCGGTCGCGCCTGATCGCGATGGCACAGGCCGCCCGCGGTCGGGCAGAGCCGGATGCGGCGGCGCGGATCGCCCGGGCCTGCTGGGAGGTCGCTGGGGCATGAGCGGGGCGATGCGTTTCGGGGCCGACAATATGGGGCGGATCCGCCGCCTGCACTTCGTCGGGATCGGGGGCTCGGGCATGAGCGGCATCGCCGAGCTCATGGCCAATCTCAGCTATCGGGTCTCCGGCTCCGATCAACGGGCGAGTGAGGCGACCCGGCGGTTGGAGTCCCTGGGCGTGACGGTCGCCATCGGACACCGAGCCGAGCAGGTACAGGGGGCCGATGCGGTGGTAGTCTCCAGCGCCATCGACGCGAACAACCCGGAGCTGGGCGCCGCCCGAGCGCAGCGGACCCCCGTGGTGCGCCGCGCCGAGATGCTGGCCGAGCTCATGCGTTTCTACTATGGGGTGGCGGTGGCCGGGACCCACGGCAAGACCACAACCACCAGCCTGATTGCGAGCGTGCTGTCCGAGGGGGGACTGGACCCGACCTTTGTGATCGGTGGGCTCCTGAACAGTGCCCGCGCCAACGCCCGGTTGGGTACGAGCCAGTACCTGATCGCCGAGGCCGACGAGAGCGATGCCTCCTTTCTCTATTTGCAGCCTATGCTGGCGGTGCTCACGAACGTCGACACCGACCACATGGGTACCTACGACAATGATTTCGACCGCCTACGCAGCACCTTTATGGAATTTCTGCACCATCTGCCCTTCTACGGGCTGGCGGTCTTGTGTATCGACGATGACGAGGTCCGTACCCTGGCGCCCATGGTCCCACGGCCGGTGCGGACCTACGGGACCCGTGCGGAGGCGGATATCCGGGCCGAGGACGTTCGCCAGGACGGCCTGCGCATGGTTTTCTCCGTGCGTTGGGAGGGGCGGGAGCGGCCCCTGCGGGTGGAGCTCAATCTGCCGGGGCGTCACAATGTGCTCAATGCCCTGGCCGCGATCACGGTGGCCCTGGAGCTGGGCGTGGAGGAAACAGCCATCCAACGCGCACTGCGCGATTTCCAGGGTATCGGTCGTCGCTTTGCGGTCAGACAGATCAGGGCGGGGGACGGTCGCGGGCTGATTTTGGTGGACGATTACGGGCATCATCCGCGGGAGGTAGCGGTCACGCTCGAAGCGGCACGCCACGGCTGGCCGGAGCGGCGCCTAGTGCTGGTGTTCCAGCCGCACCGCTTCACCCGTACCCAGGAGCAGTTCGAGGATTTCGTGCAGGTACTGTCGGGCGCGGACGTACTGGTCTTGTGCGAGGTCTATGCGGCGGGGGAATCGCCGCTGCCGGGCGCCGACGGCCGCGCCTTGAGCCGTGTGATCCGGGCCCGCGGCGAAGTGGCCCCGGTATTTGCCCGCGACTTACAGGATGTACCCCGAATGCTGGGGACCCTGCTCGCAGACGGCGATCTGGTCCTGACCATGGGGGCCGGCGATATTGGCGCCCTGGCGGCCCGGCTGCCGGAGTTGTTGCAGGATGGTTGAACCACAGAGACACAGGAACGGTTCACTAACGAGTTATCCATCTTCTCAGGTCTGGTGACGCCCTTTGTCGAGTATCACACAAAGACACGAAGCCACGAAGGAAGAGGAACGGTACTACTAAATTAAGCGTTATGGTCGGCAGAAAAGAGAAAAAACTGCGAATCACGCGAATCGGCGCGAATCAATCCGCGAGGATTCGCGTGATTCGTAGTTTTCCACTGGCTCTCACACTCCAACCCGTAGGATGCGGTGAGCGCGGATTGGGAACTCAGGATAGCACTGCCCATGCGCGCGAACCGCATCGATGGGTGGCCCGTGCCCAACACCGATATTAGATGCCTGAGATGAGCATGTCGATTGCAGCAAGAATTTCGTAGCGGAAGTTTTCCAGTGAAGTAACTTCAGTTTTCAATATTAGAGTTGTACCGCTTGACATGCCATTAGATTTATAATATCAATTCAGGATTTATGATCCCTATGGTATTTGAGCTTATGATTTACGAAAATTTTAAAAACCTCACCACAGATCGAACCATAAGAGCCGTCATCGGTGTGAACCGATAAACCTTCGATTCACTCGTGACGCATTTCTCCGATTCCTACCATAAAATTCAGCAAGAGCGTTATGAAAACAAAGAAATAAAACGTCTTCCTACTGGCGGAAAGCAGGGCGTTTTTTCAAGTCACGAAGAGCGCCTATTTTTCGTGCTGTATTATCTCAAAACTTATCCGACCTTCGACGTGCT
>Ga0209678_1000501_pt1:0-7500 | contig 12564 bp, 8 predicted proteins | sample WorMetilvaeELBA1_FD_187404 | JGI IMG/M metagenome (GOLD analysis project Ga0209678, IMG submission 187404) | Marine gutless worms symbiont microbial communities from Max Planck institute for Marine Microbiology, Germany - Olavius ilvae ELBA.1... ...
CGGACCGAACGGCCACGGAGCAGAGCGAATCGTAGAGAATTACTCGCATTTTCGACCCATGTCGGTATAAGCCCGCAAGGAGTTCATCAACTACTCGTAAAACACGCCGAAAAACTGGATTTTTCAAAGTTCCCTTAAGCGTTACCGATGGGCGGAAAAGAAGAAAAACTACGAATCACGCGAATCCGCGCGGATTGATTCGCACCGATTCGCGTGATTCGTAGTTTCCTCTTTTGGGGTTTCGCGACGAAGCTCGAGCTGGGCACTCGTCGGTCTGAGGCGAAGCCTCGCTAGTCCTTGAACGTCTAAGACCTCTCCCGATGCCGACTCCGGACAACCCCTTCCTCGCGCTCGCCGCCCCCGGATTGCCGGGACTGCACCCCTATGTCCCAGGCAAGCCCGTCTCCGAGCTGGAACGGGAGCTGGGCATCCGCGATTCGATCAAGCTCGCGTCCAACGAAAACCCGCTCGGGCCGGGGCCCAAGGCGCGGATGGCGGTCGCCGCGGCCATGGCGGAGGCCATCGAGAATCTGGGCCGCTATCCGGACGGCGGGGGCTTCGCGCTGCGCCGGGCCTTGGCGGAACGCCACGGGCTAGACCCGGCAGCCATCACCCTGGGCAACGGCTCCAACGATGTCCTGGACCTGGTGGCCCGGACTTTCCTGCAGCCGGGGACGGAATCCGTCTTCTCGGAGCACGCCTTCGCGGTCTATCCCATCGTGACCCAGGCCGTCGGAGCGACCGCCCGGATCGCACCGGCGCGGGACTACGGCCACGACCTGGACGCCATGGGTACCCTGGTCAACCGGCACACCCGCGTGGTCTGGATCGCCAACCCCAACAACCCCACCGGCACCTGGCTCCAGGCTGCACCGCTGCGCGCCTTGCTGGCCTCCCTGCCGACAACCTGCATCGCCGTGGTGGACGAGGCCTACAGCGAGTATGTACAGGCCCCCGACTATCCGGACACCTCGACCTGGCTCGACGCATTCCCCAATCTTATCGTTACCCGCACCTTCTCCAAGGTACACGGGCTGGCCGCCCTGCGGATCGGCTACGGGGTCAGCGACCCGCGCATCGCCGAGCTCCTGAACCGGGTACGCCAACCCTTCAATGTCAACACCCCGGCCCAGCTGGCGGCGCTGGCGGCCCTCGCCGACGTCGACCATGTGCGGGACTCGGTCGCCCTCAACGACACGGGACTGGCGCAGCTCGCCGCCGGATTCGAGCGGCTCGGGCTGAGTTACATCCCCTCGGTAGGCAACTTCATCACCGTGGATCTCGGCCGACCCGCAGGGCCCGTGGATCGGGACCTGTTACGTGCGGGCTGCATCGCCCGTCCTATCGCCAACTACGGACTTCCCAACCACCTCCGGGTGAGCGTCGGACTGGCAGCGGAAAACGCCCGGTTGCTGACCGCATTGGTGGCCGCATTGGCATCCGTGCCGGATAGATGATCGCGCGGCTGACCGTCATCGGGGTCGGTCTGATCGGCGGCTCCCTGGCCCGGGCCCTGCGTGCCTCGGGCGCGGTAGATCAGGTGATCGGTTGCGGCCGCTCCGCCGCCAACCTGGAGCGGGCCCTCGAGCTGGGCGTGATCGACCGCTACGCTCAGGACCCGGCGCAGGCGGTACAAGACGCCGATCTGGTCTTCATCGCCGTCCCCCTCGGCGCCGTGCGAGACACCTTTGCCGCCATCAAAGGACGGCTGCGGGACGATGCCGTCGTCACCGACGGGGGCAGCGTCAAGGGCAGCGTGGTAGCGGACGCCCAGGCGGTCTTCGGCGCTGTGCCGACGCGCCTGGTCCCCGGCCATCCCATCGCCGGCACCGAACACAGCGGCGTGGAGGCATCCTTTTCAACCCTTTACCGCGACCGGTGCGTCATCCTCACCCCCCTCCCCGCCACCGACCCGGAGGCCCTGGGCCGGGTGACCCGGATGTGGCGCAGCTGCGGCGCCCAAGTCACCACCATGGACGTGACCCACCACGACCAGGTCCTGGCCGCCACCAGTCATCTCCCTCACATGCTGGCCTTCGGTCTGGTAGACGCCCTGGCGCGGCTGCGGGAGAACGACGAAATCTTCCGCTACGCCGCAGGAGGGTTTCGGGACTTCACCCGCATCGCATCCAGCGACCCGACCATGTGGCGGGACATCTGCATCGCCAATCGAGAACAGCTGGGGGAGATGCTACGCCAATTCGGCGACGAGATGCTCGACCTCGCCGCCACCATCCACCGTGGCGACGGCGACCATCTGTTGGAAATCTTCCGGCGCGCCAAGGACGCACGGGACCGCTATGTCGAGGGCACCAATTTATAGTAGGTCGGGTTAGGCGCGCTTTCCGAGGTTGGCATGTACCGGCGAGACCGAATGCGCCGTGACCCGACAGCAAAGAAAAACCACGAATCACGCGAATCCTCGCGGATCGATTTCGAGAATCAGCGGCCCAAAAAAGACTGCAACGATGAGCGACGCATGCTGAGGCGTTATGGGAGCAAACGGACTAAGAGGCTGTCTGGTTAAAAGCAATCCTGAATGATTTGGCGCGGTTTGGGGGACCGGACGTGTTGCGTTCGACGCACAAAGGCTCGCTGATCGTCTGCCAGGTCAGTGTCAGCGTCTTAACGCAACCTACACCCACATTACCCCCCGCGTGGCCTGCCCGCGCGGATCTCGCTTTGTGTGTAGGTTGCGTTAAGGGAGATGTTGCGGCTATTTAACACATAAAAAAAACAGTCGGTTAGAGTTAAATGTCAACACGCCCTAGTACCCCATTTCACCTGATTTTGCGTTCTCAGCGAGGCGAGAAGTGGCCAGATGCGAGGCGCGCGAGCGCAGGAATAGCGAGTTCTATTTCAAGCTCGCGCAACAACGCAGATGGCTGCTTCTCGCCGCGCCCGGAGGGAGCCCCCCAAACGCGCCAAGGCGGCGTTACAGCACTTGGCAATAGAGACTGCGCGCTGTGCCTTGCCTGGGCGCGTTTGGAGGGGCTCTGAGATCGTAAAATCAGGTGAAATGGGGTACTAGGCACTGACGGACATGGACAACAAGGTATTCCGCGAGACCTATCGCGCCGTCAACGAGCGCTTCTGCCCATTCGAGAAGAGCATCCTGACCAACAACTGCGGATGCAGCCGGGCGCGGCGCTTCTGCATCGCCGAGCGCGAGGGGATCAACTGCGGCTCCGATGCGGCCCAGACCCGCTGCCGGGAGCTGTTCGAGCTGTTGCGCCGGCAGGCCCGCTTCGCCTTGAAGGCTACGGACGAGGGTGCCGCCCTGCCCCATGCCAAGGCCATGCGAGTCCAGGTCGGTGGCCTGCGTGGAGTGCACGCCGTAGCGATGCCAGACGCGCCGATCCCGGATACCATCGAGGACATCCACGGCGTCATCGAGGCGGCGCTGGATCGCTTCCATACCCTGACCAATCTCCCCTACCAACCCGTCATCCGTCAAATTGCCGCCTACCAGGGACGCAAGCGGCCGCGTCGTCCGCGTTGAGTCAAATCTCCCAAACAGCGCTGTCCGGCGTTATTTGGTGTTGCCCGCGAATTGATATGGGGAACATCCATCTATCCTAATTAGAAACCCAATTCCCAACAGTAGCGAGTTAACCTGGCGTGCTGGTTGACCAAAGTGTATTACTGCTGGCGGCAGGGTCAGTAGTTTTATTGGCTGGCTTTGTCCATGGTACTATTGGGTTAGGTTTTCCAATGATTGCCACACCATTGTTGGCATTACTTAACGATGTAGAAACTGCTATTTTAATTACTCTGATACCAACCACGCTAATCAATATAATCAGTATCATACCGGCCGGAAACTGGATTGCAGCAATAAAGGACAGCTATCTTATTTGCTCCCCGGCAAGCATCAGTATCACCGGCAGGTCCAGGTCATAGACGGTGGCCCCTGCGAATTGCAGGCGCCAACAGCGGCGGTGGTCGAAATTCAGGCCCGAGAAACAGCCCTCGTCACACAGTGAGGTGCGGCGCACACAGTGAGTGGCGAGAAAGATACCAAACAAGATGGGGGTCTTTCTTCATCCTTTCCCCTTATGATGCCCACGCCTCAATTTTCAGTAGCGGCGGCTTTGTGAAGTAGCTCCAAGCCACGTTCCTCCTGACCGGCTCCGCGCCCGGCGCGCAAGTGGAAATCTGTTTTTATAAGGACGTGGATACAGAAAAAAACCCTTGTCCGAACAGGACAAGGGTTTTGAAGATAAGGCCCTGGCAGTGACCTACTTTCGCATAGGGAGGCCCCACACTATCATCGGCGATACACCATTTCACTTCTGAGTTCGGGATGGGATCAGGTGGTTCCAGTGCTCTGTTGCCGCCAGGAAAATCGATCAGATCACCTCGGGTTAGATCGCGTAAGGTGCACGGATGCGTCTTGCCTCGACACCCAAAGATCTTGGGTGTTATATGGTCAAGCCGCACGGTCAATTAGTACGGGTTAGCTTCACACGTTACCGCGCTTCCACATCCCGCCTATCAACGTCGTCGTCTTCGACGGACCTTCAGGGACCTCAAGGGTCCAGCGAGACCTTATCTTGGGAGGGGCTTCCCGCTTAGATGCTTTCAGCGGTTATCCCGTCCGTACATAGCTACCCGGCAGTGCCACTGGCGTGACAACCGGAACACCAGAGGTACGTCCACTCCGGTCCTCTCGTACTAGGAGCAGCTTCCCTCAAGTCTCGAACGCCCACGGCAGATAGGGACCGAACTGTCTCACGACGTTCTAAACCCAGCTCGCGTACCACTTTAAATGGCGAACAGCCATACCCTTGGGACCGACTTCAGCCCCAGGATGTGATGAGCCGACATCGAGGTGCCAAACACCGCCGTCGATATGAACTCTTGGGCGGTATCAGCCTGTTATCCCCGGAGTACCTTTTATCCGTTGAGCGATGGCCCTTCCATACAGAACCACCGGATCACTAAGACCTGCTTTCGCACCTGCTCGACTTGTCTGTCTCGCAGTCAAGCACCCTTTTGCCTTTGCACTCAATGCACGATTTCCGACCGTGCTGAGGGTACCTTCGTGCTCCTCCGTTACGCTTTGGGAGGAGACCGCCCCAGTCAAACTACCCACCACACACTGTCCCTGATCCGGATCACGGACCGAGGTTAGAACTCCAAACATACCAGGGTGGTATTTCAAGGCTGGCTCCACGGCAACTGGCGTCACCGCTTCAAAGCCTCCCACCTATCCTACACAAGTAGGTTCAAAGTCCCGTGTGAAGCTGTAGTAAAGGTTCACGGGGTCTTTCCGTCTAGCCGCGGGTACTCGGCATCTTGACCGAGATTTCAATTTCACTGAGTCTCTGGTGGAGACAGCGTGGCCATCGTTACGCCATTCGTGCAGGTCGGAACTTACCCGACAAGGAATTTCGCTACCTTAGGACCGTTATAGTTACGGCCGCCGTTTACCGGGGCTTCGATCAAGAGCTTCCCCCTCACCTAGAGCATCTAAGCTCCTGCGTATGCGCACCTTTAAGCTGTGATACGCTTTGCCGCTTCGCTTCAAGCTCGCTTGCCACCTGTTCTGTCAGATAAGCTTCATAATAGGAAACTATCCAATCATTTGCCTTTCGTGTCGATCTGTTCATCCCAGATCGATGCGCTTTAACTCGTCTTCTTAGATCACACGTTGATCCGAGATAAAACTCGTCACATCGCTCACTGTAAAGCACATAGACATAGAACATTCGGCTTGCTAGATGATCTAGGTGAGGGGTAACCCCATCACTTAACCTTCCGGCACCGGGCAGGCGTCACACCCTATACCTCCTCTTTCGAGTTTGCAGAGTGCTATGTTTTTAGTAAACAGTCGCAGCCACCTGGTCACTGCAACCCCTTTCCGCTCCGGCCGCAGGGCCTTCACGTACCAGGGGCGTACCTTCTCCCGAAGTTACGGTACTATTTTGCCTAGTTCCTTCACCAGAGTTCTCTCAAGCGCCTTGGGATTCTCACCCTGCCCACCTGTGTCGGTTTGGAGTACGGTCACTCATTACCTGAAGCTTAGAGGCTTTTCCTGGAAGCTTGGCATCAATCACTTCGTCTCCGTAGAGACTCGTCGTTACGCCTTGGAATTGCCACCCTGGATTTTCCTAAGGTGACTCCCTACACGCTTAAACCAGCAACCAACAGCTGGCTGACCTAGCCTTCTTCGTCCCCCCATCGCAGTAATGAGTGGTGCAGGAATATTAACCTGCTTCCCATCGACTACGCCTTTCGGCCTCGCCTTAGGGGCCGACTAACCCTGCGCCGATTAGCGTCGCGCAGGAAACCTTGGGCTTTCGGCGAGGGGGCCTCTCACCCCCTTTATCGTTACTCATGTCAGCATTCGCACTTCCGATACCTCCAGCGGACCTCTCGATCCACCTTCGCAGGCTTACGGAACGCTCCCCTACCGTCCAGAGGACAGAGGACAGATGACAGACATCTTATTCCCAGCTTCTGTCCAACCCCTGAAGCATCTTGGAGATCTCTTGGTATTGATCTCTCCAGGATCGCCAGGTCTGTTCCTCGATATATCCCAGATCCAGGCAGTACTGAATCCAAACCCGCATCTCATCGGCTGAGCCGAGTGCGATGAGGATATAGCGTTTGAATTCCACCACCGATTGCGCCTGCTTGCCGAATCCTTCGGCCAAGTTCGCGCAAATCGATTTCGACACCCACCGTATCTGCTCGGCGAGCCCGTACTGCTCTTCTCCGGGAAAGGACAGAGTGTAATGGTGGACTTCGAGTGAGAGCCTATATGCCCTTTGAAAGACTTCCAGGTCTTCAAACGACTTCAGCCCCCCCTCTCTGTCATCTGTACTCTGTCCTCTGAACCCGCAGCTTCGGTACACAACTTAAGCCCCGTTGAATCTTCCGCGCAGGCCGACTCGACCAGTGAGCTATTACGCTTTCTTTAAAGGATGGCTGCTTCTAAGCCAACCTCCTGGCTGTCTGGGCCTTCCCACATCGTTTCCCACTGAGTTGTGATTTAGGGACCTTAGCTGGCGGTCTGGGTTGTTTCCCTTTCCACGACGGACGTTAGCACCCGCCGTGTGTCTCCCGTGATTGCACTTCCCGGTATTCGGAGTTTGCATCGGTTTGGTAAGCCGGGATGGCCCCCTAGCCGAAACAGTGCTCTACCCCCGAGAGTGAGACACGAGGCACTACCTAAATAGCTTTCGGGGAGAACCAGCTATCTCCGGGCTTGATTAGCCTTTCACTCCTATCCACAGCTCATCCGATAATTTTTCAACATTACCCGGTTCGGGCCTCCAGCGCGTGTTACCGCGCCTTCACCCTGGCCATGGATAGATCGCCCGGTTTCGGGTCTACTCCCAGCGACTGTGGCGCCCATTTAAGACTCGCTTTCGCTACGCCTCCCCTAATCGGTTAAGCTTGCCACTGAGAAGTAAGTCGCTGACCCATTATACAAAAGGTACGCAGTCACCCCTCACCTAGATGGCACTCACCACAAGGGCTTCTATCCGG
>Ga0209678_1000502_pt1 | contig 12558 bp, 10 predicted proteins | sample WorMetilvaeELBA1_FD_187404 | JGI IMG/M metagenome (GOLD analysis project Ga0209678, IMG submission 187404) | Marine gutless worms symbiont microbial communities from Max Planck institute for Marine Microbiology, Germany - Olavius ilvae ELBA.1... ...
ATTATAAAACCGCCATATTTTATTTGTCATTATTTTACCGAAAATATTTATTAGTGATGGACACAGAAACCAATTTTTGATAACCAACACAAAAATGTTAAATTATTTAGCTCCATAAAATCCCTGCCTTCGCGGGAATGACCGGAGGATAACTAAAAGGTACTCTATTTAACCGCCGGTTTAATAATAATTATGCTTCGGCTCCATTCGGTTCGATAACCACTTTTATCGCGCCTTCCCGCCGGTTGACGAAGGTGTCCAAGGCCTGGGCGAAATCTTCCAGCGGGTAGGTGTGGGTAATCAGGTCCTTGACCGCAAGTTGGCCGCTGTCGATCAGGCAGACGATTTTGCGTGACACGTTGGGATTGGCACGGGACCCGAAGATCGCGATCTCGTTGTGTACGATATACTTAAAGGGCAGCTCCTCGACCACATGATCCGGCGGTACGCCCAAAAGGGCCACGCTGCCGCCCTTGCGCACCATGCGCACCGCCTGGTTAAAGGTGCCTTTGGCCCCCGAGCACTCAAAAACTTCGTCTACCCCCAGCCCTGCGGTAAGGTCCCTGACCGAAGCAACCGGATCGTGTTCTTCAAAATTGATGATCGCGTCGGCCCCCAATCTGTGCGCCGCCTGCAAGCGCGCCCCGCGCCCCACGACGATGATGCGCGCCGCTCCGAGGAGGCGGGCAAAGCGCATGGCGATCAGCCCGATGGGTCCGGGACCGATAATGACCGCCGCGCCGCCGGGTGTGATCCCCGAAAGCTCCATGCCGTGCAGGGTGACGCCGGCCGTGTCCACCAGGGCGCCTTCCCGAAACGAGACATTGTCCGGCATTTTGTTGACACTTTTGATCGAATAGACATTGTACTGGGCATAAGCGCCCTGGGTGACAAAACCATAGTGGCGATGGCCGGTTTCGGATCGGCCATAGTTTTCACAGATACTGTAGCGGCCGGCCAGGCAGTTGCGGCAATGGCCGCAGCCTTTATGGGCTTCGCCGGCCACCCGATCGCCGGCCTTGAAATCCAGCACGCCGTCGCCGACCGCGACCACTTCGCCGGACCATTCATGTCCCGCGATAAACGGATAGTGCGGCGGCCAGGTGCCCGCCAGATCGCCCCGGATAATTTCCGGGTCGCTGCCGCAGATCGCCACCGCCCGGATGCGGCACAACACTTCAAACGGCCCCGGTTTGGGGTCCGGTACATCCTGTATCTCAAATTTTCCCGGCTCAGTCAGAACCAACGCTTTCATTATTTCCTCCACAATTGTTTCTAAAATTAAAATCTGGTTTCCGCGGCCCGGTTCCGTTCTAATAGAATCTACAGTAGATCAAATTTTTTCAAGGTTTCAGGTGTCAGTAAATATCAAATCCGGAATCCCGACTGCTGATTTGGCTGCAACGGAAGGCCTTCAACGGTAAAAGAAAATCCATTTCATGATCGACTCCGATACAGCGGTTAGAATTCAGTTGCTGAAACCTGACACCCGACACCTGAAACCTGATGGTAGACCTAATTACCCATTATACTCCTGCGGTGTAAACCAAGGCCGAGCCCAATGTATCCGTATCTTTACTCTGCCACCATCTCATAACCGGCATCCTTCAAGGATTTTCGGGTATAAATAAAAATAAATTCGCATGGTTCATCAAAGGGATTGTAAAACCAATGCACCGCTCCCCTGGGCACCCATACGGTGTCGCCGGCACTGATTTCCGTCTCGGTTTCATTGACGCCGGAAATTCCGCGACCTTTCAAGATATACATGATTTCCTCAGCTTCGCTGTGAAGATGCTTCTTGTGGATCGATGTGTGGGGGTCGAATTTGCTGTGGCCGAAAGTGATATCTTCCGCCCCCACGGTACTTTCATCGATGAGGATCGTCCGTGACGCTCCTTCCAAGTCCGAAATCATTTCCTCGATGCCGTCTTCCAGCTTGAGCACGTTTTTATTTAATCGGGCCATCGGTCATCAATCTCCTGTGCAATAGTCCTAGGATGTCACATATATAATTTTCAAACCTTGGTTAGAAGTAATAGCATATTATTAGCCATAACTTGATATAAATTACAAATCTCAAAATCCAAATTCCAAATAAATCTCAAATCACAAAACTCAAATTCGAAACAAATTTCGGTTTTCAGTGAATCTAGTCGATTCGACTCTATCTGATATGTTTCATTCTGTCTGGGGTCAGATCCAAGGAACAACCTTGCAGCCAGTCAAAACCTGTTTGGGCCATTGGAGCTTGGAATTTGGATATTGCCCTTCGACCTTGCTCAGGGTGGTGAGCCTGTCGAACCATTTGTTATTTGTAGTTTGGTGCTTGAAATTTATATATTCAAAAGCTCCTTTTTACTACGGTGCTTGTGGTCTTCAAACTTAAGGTTTTTGTCCCATTTGCCCTTCTGCCTGAAGTCCAAGCAGGGCGTCGATTAACCCGGCGTTGTCACTGGCTTGGTCGGCTGTGTCCTGCCACACTTCTTTGCCCGACTCCAATACGCAGACGCGATCGGCCACTTCCAGCGCACGCTGAGTGCTTTGTTCGACGAGCAGGATGGTCAGCCCGGCCATTTTTAATTCAGTGATGGCTTCATAGCAAAGATCGATGACCTGGGGCATCAATCCCAGCGAAAGTTCATCGATCAGGAGCAGCTTCGGATTTGACATCAGCGCGCGCCCGATGGAGAGCATCTGCTGTTCACCGCCGGAAAGCGATCCGGCCGGTTGTTTCAGCCGATCGCCGAGCCTGGGGAAAAGCGCCAGAACCCGCCCAAGCCTCTCCCGGGAGCTTTCCACGGTTTGGCTGTAGCCGCCCACCACCAGATTTTCTTTAACGGTCAGGCTGGGGAACAGCCGCCGTCCCTCGGGAACGACCGCAATACCGGCCTTGACCCTTGCCATGGGCGTGGCGCGGGAAATTTCTTCTTCGTCGTAAACAATATTGCCGCTGATGACGGTCACGTGCCCGGCGATACACATGATGGTCGATGATTTGCCCGCGCCGTTGGCGCCCAGCAAGGCCGTTACCTTACCCCGGGGGACGTCCAAGGTCAGGCTTTGGACGGCCGTCATGGCGCCATACCCGCAACTTAACGCTTCAAGCCGCAGCATGTTGTCGCTCCTTTCCGACGTAGGCGGCGCGTACCGTGGGATCGCGCATCACATCCCGCGGTCTCCCATCGGCGATTTTGCGGCCGTTGTCCAGCACCACCAGGCGCTGGCTGACCCGCAGCACTTCGCCCAGATTATGCTCGATCATGACTACGGTCAATCCCTGGCGGTTGATTTCTGCCACCGTGTCGGCCAGGCGGGCGGCTTCAATACTGTTCAGGCCGGCCAGGGGTTCGTCCAGCAGCAGAACCTGTGGTTCGAGGGCCAGGGCCCGGGCGACTTCGAGCCGTTTGGTGACGCCCAAGGGTTGTCCCGCGGCACTTTTTTGGGCGACGTCTTCGATTCCCACCAGTTCCAGGTATTGGCGAGCCTGTTTTCTGGCGGCCCTGCGATCCGCCGAAACCATGGATGTCAAGATCCGGCCAAGCATTCGGTGTCCGGCTGTCAGGGCGACGTTGTCGAGAACGGTCATCGAGCGAAAGGGTCGCACGATCTGGTGCGTTAGTGCCAGGCCCAGACGGGCCCTTTTGTGGGTCGGTAAATTCGTTATATTCTTGCCGGCCAGCAGCACTTGGGCCGCCTGGGGTTTGACGACTCCGGTCACGGCCCGCATCAAGGTGGTCTTGCCGGCGCCGTTGGGGCCGATCAGGCAAAGGAACTCGCCCTGATCGACTCCAAACGAGACGTTGTCCAGGGCCAGGACGCCGCCGAAGCGGACGGAGACATTGCGGACATCGAGGATCACACTCATCCGGCAACCTCCTTTCTATTATCAAAATTAGGCGCTTGGCGACATCATATCGACGGTATATTGTCGATATTACCGCTCGCGTTGATAGCTCTTAGGTTTCAGGTGTCAGTGTTCAGGTGTCAGAACTTAGCACCTGGACTCCCTGACACCCGAAACCTGACACCTGAAACCCAACCCGGGCAAGCCGGAATTGAAGATTGAAGATTGAAAATTGAATATTTGTTGAATCGCTTCAGGCTTCGCCTTCGGCTACGACCCGACAGGTCGCTCTATCTTTTTTATTTAAATCGATAGCGGTCCTAAGATATTCAATCTGGCTATGGCATAAATCATGCGCAAACATGATGTGATTTCAATAAATAGGCACTAAAGCCAATGAACCTCGCTAATGTCGCCCCGCGGGGCACTTTTTCCAGGCATAGTATAGTGAAAAGCATAAACCCTGCAAATTGAAACCACATCATGATTGCCTATGAATTATTGAAGACGATATTCTCGCCACAAAGTCACAAAGGCACGAAGAGCATTTAAATGGTTACCTTTTCTTAGTGACTTGGTGTCTTGGTGGCTCATTTTTCCGGTTTACCCGCTTTGAAATTGATGTGGGCAGACAGACTGTGGGCCAGCCCGGCCAGGCCCTCCGGTGCAAACCGCATGACCGCAAAAAGCAGGGTCCCGTAGAGCAGCAATTTATAATCACTGATGAAACGGAAAAATTCGGGCATCAGCGTCAGTATGACGGTGGCGGCGATGACCCCAAAAACCGATCCGATCCCACCGACGGCCACCATCGACAGCACGGAGATGGAGGTGATGAATCCAAAGTCATCCGGCATCAGAAAGCGGGCAAAGAAGGTATACAGTCCTCCGGCGCAACCGGCCATGGCCGTGCCCATGGCAAAGGCGGCCAGCTTGTAGGCGCCCACATCCACACTGACCGCCCGGGCGGTGTCTTCATCGTCAGCCACGGCATCAAAGGCAAAGCCCATCCAGGACCGCTTGATCCACAGGCTGAATACCGCAAAAAAGGCCGCCAGGATCAGTACCAGGACCAAATAGCCTATTTTGCTCAGCCCCGGGGCGGGGATGCCGGATATGCCCATTTCACCGCCCAGGATTTCCTGCTGCCGGACGATTCCCAGGAACAAAAAGCCGATGCCCATGGTGGTAATCGCCAGAAAATCATGGCGTACGCGCAGGCTGACCAGGCCGACAATCAGTCCCAGGGCGCCGGCGGCAAACATTCCGGCCGCTATCGCCAGCGGCAGAGGCGTGCCGGCCTTGGCCAGCAAGGCGCTGGTATAGGCGCCCACGCCGTAAAAGGCGGCGTGCCCCAGGCTGATCTGTCCGCAAAACCCGGTGATCATATTGAGGCCCAGTGCCAGCACGATATTGATGCCCACCACCGTGGCCAGACTGATTTCATAAATTCCCATACGTTCTCCGGGTGTGAGCGAGATTGTTGGTTATTTGAACGTTTGCAGCAATTTGAGTTATGCCACCATTACTCCATCATTCCATCGCTCCAATACTCCATTACTCCACCACTCCACCACTCCATCACTCCAGTACTCCAGTACTCCGGTCTACTTCCCCGCAAACAAACCCTGAGGCCTGATCATCAACACCACGATCAAAAAGGCGAAGGCAATGGCATCGCGGTCCAGCATGGTGCCGATATAAATGGTCCCGAAGGCTTCGACCACGCCCAGCGCGAGGGCGGCGATGAGAGTCCCCTTGATATTGCCAAGACCCCCCAGGACGATAATCGCCAGAGCCTTATAGGCCGGAACGGCACCCATGGTCGGCTCCACGAGGTTGCTGAGCAGGGAGATGAAAATCCCGGCCACCGCCGCCAGGCCGGAGCCGATAAAAAAATTCAGGTAGCGAACCTTGATGGTGTCGATGCCGAAAGACTCTGCCATTTCAGGATCATCCACCGTAGCGCGCCAGGCGATTCCGGTCCGGGTTTTTTGGGACAGATAAGATAAAATTCCCAACAGGCTGACGGCCGTAGCGACCATCGCCAGCTCGGCGGCCCGCAGGTTGATGCCCAGAAACGCAATTTGTGACTGCAGCGGCGGATTATTGTATGTCAGACCGTAAGGACCGAAAACCAGGCGGAAGATTTCCTCCATGGCAACAAACAGGCCGATGGAGGCGATCAGGGCCACATAGGGCGGGCGATCCAGAATCGGTTGATAGCAGAGGCGATACATCAGCATGCCCCCAATGCCGACGAGGACAAACGCCAGGAACATGCCCAGGGCCAGGTTGCCGGTGGCATTGGTGATCAGCAGACCCAGGTAGCCCCCCAGGGCAAACAGGCCGGCATGGGCCACGTGCAGGATGCGCAGCAGACCGTAAACCAGGGTCAGCCCGACCGCGATGATAGCGTACATGCTGCCGTGTATCAGCCCCTGAATGAGTAGTTCTAAATGTAGCAATAGACCCCTAAATATTTCGATTCATAAATTCGATTAAAGAAACTGCGATATAGATAAAGATTTAGTAAGTCCGATAATAGAAATCTCAAACATCAAATAACAAATAACAAATGGTTCGACAGGCTCACCACCCTGAGCAAGGTCGAAGGGCAATATCCAAATTTCAAATTACAATGACCGAAACGACTTACTACACGCAACAAGATCATTTCCACGGACCGAACTCAGGCCGGTAAATACTGCTTATGGGCAGACGAATCGTTTAGATTCGATGCGATCCGCGATTTGTTTCGAATTTGGATATTGTGTTTTGAGATTTGTTTGATATTTGGTATTTGGATTTTGGAATTTTATTATTTTGGGAGAAATCATCGATATTGCTCGATTCCCCCCATTTCCGCAAATTCGACTAAATTCTGCTACTTGTCGGGTGGCGCCAGCAGGGCCGGATCATCGATGACCGAATGGTGATGCCAGTTGCCGTTTTTGACCACCTGGTTCTGAACGGCCTTCATGACCTCACCCAGACTGTTGAAGGATATCGTGCCGGTTGAGACCTTCAGGTTGGTGGCCGCGATGGCCTTGCGGATTGCTTCCGGGTCGGTCGATCCGGCGCGCTTTAACGCATCAGCGGCCACGAGAATCGCCGTGTGGGCGGAAGCCGCAACCATATCGGCCTTGAAGCCGGCTTTGCTTTCAAAGGCGCTGATAAAATTTTTCGTCTCAGGCACGTCCGAGTCACGGTCCAGGCTGGTGGTGATGATGATCCCCTCGGCCGCGGCACCGGCGATCTCGATAAATTTCTGGGAATCATACCCTTCCTGTCCGATGATGGGGACGCTCACCCCGGCGGCCCGCAGCTGGCTGACCAGGGGCCCGGCCGTAAAGTAGTAGCCGGAGGCATAGATGGCATCCGGTTGGTCCGCTTTGACCTTGGCCACGATTGAACCGAACTGACGGTCTTTGATTGAATATTGATACTCGTTGACGATATCGATGCCGTAATCAGACGCTTTGCTCTTGAAACCAGCAGCCAGGGATTTGCCGAAGTCATTTTGCAGGGTAATGACAACCACCCGCTTTTTGCCCAGCATTTCGCCAACCAATTTGGCACCACCGCGTCCCTGAACCTCGCCCAGAAAGCTGGTCCGAAACACATAATTGCCGGCCCGGGTTATGTCCGGATGGATGGCGTAGGCCGCAATATAAGGAATACCGGCTTCCTGGAAAACGCCGGCCGCCGAGCGGGTCGGGCCGGAATAGCTGCCGGATACACCCAGGACAACCTCGTCCTGGCCGATAAGTTTATTGGCAATGGGGATGGCCTGAGCCGCCTTGGCCTGATCGTCGTAGATTACCAGCTCCAGCATCTTGCCATTGATTCCGCCGGCGGAATTGACCTGTTCGACCGCAAGTTTGGCGCCCTCGGACGAAGACTTACCGTCCGATGCGGCAAAACCCGTCAGCGGTGCGTTGAAACCGATTTTAATCATGTCGGCCGCCGCGGCGCTGCCGAATCCGGTCGCGGTTGCCACTGCAACTGCCAGCAAAATTAATGATACTTTTTTTGTCATGATTGGCCTCCTTTTAATTTTTCCGCCCTTAAAAGCGGCATATTCAGTGATGCAAAGCGTTTTATGAATACGTAGATATTTGCCGGATTGAAGGTCCGGCGGATAAATTATTTTTTGCTGCGCAATGCTTTAAGCAAAAAGATGTTTATCCACAACTGATATCGCTAATTTTGAGGGTGGAGGATTTGATTGACTTGAAACAATTTTTAAGCACTTTAAAAATTAAATGTCAACGGGAGAATTTGGGATCACCGGGTGAGCAGGAGGGGGGGGGATGATTGGAGGAACCTTGTCAGACACTTGTTTAATCCCAACACATGGTGTTCAATCGTGCTCGTCGTCGTACTCGTCCTCGTACTCGAAACTGAAAGCAGTTAAAAAGCCTCGAGGACGAGGACGAGCACGAGCACGAGGACGAAACGTCGGATGAGCTGCTATGAAACTTCATGACATCGGTACCGAAAAAAGATTGAACGTCGAACATCGAACATCCAACATCGAACGTCCAATAAGGAATCGTTTCTCTCAATCTTTTTTAAAATAGACCGTTCGACACAAAAGCTCACGACAGGCAGAATACATTATTCGATGTTGGATGTTCAGCGTTCGATGTTCAATGTTCATTAGTTTCTTGTTCGATCAGACCGCCTGCGGTTTATTCAGGACCGGGTCGATGCCGACGCGGCGTGCCAGGTCGGACGTGAACAGGCCCTCCGGATCGAGCCGGCGCTTGATCTCAAGCAGTTCGCTGTAGCGGGGATAAACGCGGTAAAACTGTTCGGGCCGCAAAACCTGGTCCTTGGCCAGGTGAATCTTGCCGCCGCGCCGAACCGTGGCATCGATCAAGCGGTCGACGGCCGCGCGGCTGGCCGCCTCGTGGCGCTGCTTGGGATGGAATTCGAAATTGAGGCTGTAGCCGTCTTCAGAAAAAGAGATCAGGCTGTCGTCAGGCCGGTGGGCGCGCAGGATGGTCGTAACGGGCGGGCAGGGTGACGACCGGCAAATTTTAAGCAGCTCGACGATCGCTTCACGGGCATCAGAGCGTGGGAAGGTAAGCTGAACCGTATAGCCGTGGGGGCCGCAGACAAGGTGGGCCGGCGGTACGGTGAAGCTGGCTTCGAAACTGAATCTGAGAAACAGTTCGGAGTTCGATGCCCGCCCCATTCGATACAGCAGTCGGCACATGGCGTAGTACAGCCGGTTGAACGAATTCATCATGGGGCGCTGGGCCTGCAGCATGAGCGACAGGATGGGGCCGAATTTCTCGTGCAGTGCCAGTCCGAACTGGCGGTGATGGTCGAGGCGCTCGTAGCCGGCTTCCAGGATTTGGCGGCGCTGGGATTCGGTTTCGGTCCGTTCGATCCATTTGGCGGCATGCACCACCGACCGTCCGATTTTACTGCCTTCGGCATAGGCGTCCACCCATACCACGGCGGCGTCGTGGGATTTCTCGATTTGGACCATTTTCTCAAGCAGCGCGTCGACGTCTGCCGTCGGAATGCGGTTGATCTCGACATAGGGCGATGGGATCGGGCACAGCTGAAGGGTGGCATCCACGATGACGCCCAGCAGCCCGATGCCGCCCACGACGGCATTGAAAAGTTCGTGGGAACGGTCGATTTCCAGCGTTTCACCGCTGGCGAGCAGCAGGGTGAGGCGCACAACCTGCTGGGCGAAGCTGCCGTGGTGCCAGGCGTCCTTGCCGTTGACATTGGCACAGATGGCGCCGGCCACGCTGGAGTGCGATTCCGTCGGGCTGGCGGGAAGGTATAGCAGGTGCTGATGCACCTCCTGGTAAATATCGATCAATCGAATGCCGGCTTCAACGGTTATCCGGGCCTTCTCCCGGTCGAAGTCCAGGATTCGGTTCATGGTGCTCATGTCCAAAAGAGCGTTGCCGTCGTTGAGGGCCAGGTCGCCGTAACCGCGCCCGGCGCCGCGGGCACAGATGGTCATGTCGTGCTGCCGGCAGTAGTCCAATGCTTCACGGCATTGTTCGATCGTCGTCGGGCGGGCGACCAGGGAGCGGGTTCGGATGGAGCCGACCAGTGAGGTCATTTCCTTCCACTCCATGAAGTCCGGCAGTGTTTCGGTCTCAGTTTGCATACATGGTCTCCATAATTAATCCGCTAATTACTCCGCCTTGAAAATAGCCTATTCCGGGTAAAAGGTTGTTCTTTAATATTTGAAGCAGATTATTAGATTTTAGCCCGGGCGGATTAATTAGTTTATGCTGCGCATTTCTTTTGGCTTTTTATTAACTTTTTTATTTCATCTTCCCGCTATTTTCCCAGGGCACAATAATTTCCGGGGTTCAGTTATCGGATACAGGGCGTATTGTCAAGGAGACAGTCCTCCAAAAATTTTCGGCCTATAAGGCTCAGCGGCACAATAGTGTATTCAATACCAAAGGTTACTGAGAATAATTAAATTCCAATTGACAAGCCACATTTTTCTTTGGTTCAGGCTAAATGAATTACTTGATATAAGCAAAAACCTGTTTGGGTCATTGGTGTTTGGAATTTGGGTGTTATTTGTGATTGGTTTTTTGATGCTTGGAATTTTTTTCATTTATAGACTGGGCTTCAATCATACTATGAATACGCACCAATTGCTGCCGTCTCGCTTCTCCAGGTTTCACCATCGATTTCCCGCTCAACTTTACCATTGCTGAAAAAATAGGCGCGATCCGCCAGCGCCTGAGCCAATTCCAGGTTTTGCTCGACCAGCAGGATGGCCATTCCCTGTGATCTCAAATAGCGGCAAACTTCTTCGATTCGCTGGATGATATGCAAGGATAATCCTTCTGAAGGCTCATCCAGCAATAGCAGGGCCGGGTTGGACACCAGGGCCTGCCCGATGGCCATCATGCGCTGTTCGCCGCCGCTTAACCGGGTGCCCGATACGTTTATCCGTTGTTTTAGCTCCGGGAAGAGGCCATAGATTGCCGCAGGCGGCCACTGGGATTTTTTTCTGAATTTGTACCAGGCGAAGTGCAGGTGCTCATCAACGCTCATGGACGGAAACAGCAGGCGTCCCTGGGGGACATAACCAACCCCCATGGCCGTGATTTTGTGGGTCTTTTTTTTGGTGATTTTTCGATTATTGAATATTATGCGGCCGGACCGGATTGCCTGGGACAAACCCAGAATAGATTTTAACAGGGTGGATTTTCCCGCACCGTTGGGGCCGGCGATGACGACCAACTCCGCCGGATGTACCTGCAGATCGATGCCCTTTAATATTTGGGTTTTGCCGTAGAAGGTATTTAGAGCTGATATTTTTAGCAGGGGATCGGTCATAATCAATCCGATTCGTCATGGTCTTCCATTGTCATATGAATGGTAAATCTTATCTGTTCAAGGTTTCAGGTGTCAGCCCAGCCGCCGGCAAAAAAAACGGCCGGTCAAATCGGAAAAGAAACTTTGAAAAAGCGAATATCGAATATCGAATAATGAATGTCGAATGTCGAAAGAATGTATTCTGCCTGTCGAGAGCTTTTTGTCGAACGGTCTATTTCATAAAAAGACTGAGCGAAGCGATTCCACCCTTCGACATTCGATATTCGATATTCTGCGGTTCTGCGGTTCGCTTTTAATGAAGTTTCATACTATGTTTCAGGTGTCAGCAAAGACCGAATCCCGGACACTACCGGTCAAGCAAATCATCAAAGTCAACCCTCCAAAGTGGCCCAAAGTCGGGGCATCTGGGCTCGGATACTTAACTCCCGTCCGCATGAAACCGCCTTGCTTGCGGGTTTTCCTGAGAATTTGCTCAAATGGGCGATTTAAGTTGACAGGTTATTAACATGAAAAATGGATAATTACCATGGTTGCCATACTCGTCAATACGGCCTATTATATGCAATCAGCCGGGAGGGTAAATACGGGGACGGCAAAACCCGCGAGCTGTGCCTTGCTATAAACGGTAGTCAGGCCTCCTCTGCGAATGATAAGCCGAAATAGGGAGATAATAGAAATGGATAAACACAATGTGATTATGTTCAGAAGGTACCCGTTTGAGGCCGGCCAAAAAATATATATCGAAGACGGTCCACGGCACGGGGACTGGGAAGTGGTTGGCGTATCCGATCGGAAAGTGAAGCTGCGCTGCCCCATTTCCAACCGTGAATTCGAATGGAACCGGTTTTGCTATTTTATGGAAGAAGCCGCAGACAGTCCCTGGCCTCATCCTGATGAATAGGTGCTTGGGGTATTTTATCTGACAGGATGTTGTAAGTAGCGCGAGGTGTCAGGTGTCAGTGTTCAGGTGTCAGGATCTAGCTCCTCACTACCCTGACGCCCGAAACCTCGTGTGAAACTACAGTGAAGTTTTCAGGTGTCAGGTTTCAGGTGTCAGGATTTAGTGCCCTAATTTTCTAACACCAGGAAACTCGAGTGAAACCGCGTATTTCAGAAATGTAGGGCGGGCCACTGTGCCCGCCGAAACCGGTCGGCACGGTGGCCGACCCTACGCTGGCGTATGAACAATGTTTCTATCATCGATCAGACTGGACGCTCGCGGCTAGAGGCAGCGCTCGTGTGAAACTGGTACCATTACGAGAGATAGATGCTGGGCAGGTGAGCGAGCCCGAAGGGTGAAGCTCGCTCGCCTGCCCAACTCTATAACTCGGGCGGTCACTGTAAATTTTTTGGGTAGCCAGAGATAT
>Ga0209678_1000503_pt1 | contig 12504 bp, 12 predicted proteins | sample WorMetilvaeELBA1_FD_187404 | JGI IMG/M metagenome (GOLD analysis project Ga0209678, IMG submission 187404) | Marine gutless worms symbiont microbial communities from Max Planck institute for Marine Microbiology, Germany - Olavius ilvae ELBA.1... ...
AAGATAACTACCGTTTACGAGTTTTTAATGCAAGTAAAAAATGCATTAAACTGGAAAATCTTCGTTTTCCTTTTATGCGATATTAATCAGCAATATCAAAGAGTTCTGGATACCCGTTCGAACACTATATAACCATATAACTTTATTTTAGGCGGGCCCGGCGAGACCCGTGAAACGTTGCAAAAGACGCTAAATTTACTTGCTGAACTAAATCCTGATGTTCCGGTGGTAACCATCTTCCAGCCATTGCCAAAAACAAAGATTCTCAAAACGATCGAAGCCCTGGGGGCGTTATTCACAATGGACCCTGGAAAGACACGCCGACATTTTGGTTCAGATCACATATTGAAATGCCCGCGCTAACTTCAATGCAAATTGAGACGGTTAAAAAAAGGCAGCACTACGTCCATTTTTGGGTGATGATCAAAAAAGGATTTGCCCTGAAGCCGTTTGGATTCGGCTATGATCTTGTCAAATTCTTTGTGTATATCAGACGCAAGTGTCATTTTTTGCCGCACCATGTTTATCTCTATACGGTGTTCAAATACCAGGTACAATCGTGGCTCAGAAAACGAAAATTGAACATTACGATGTGATCGTTTGCGGAGCAGGGCCGGCCGGCGCCTCGGCAGCCAAGTTTTTAAGTGATGCCGGGCTCAGAGTGCTGGTAGTTGACAGCAAGCCCCTGCCCAGGCTGAAATTATGTGCGGGCGGCCTAAATCCCCGGGCGTATGAGTTTGTGCGGCGGCATTTCGGGGCAATACCGCAAAATATCTTTTCGAAACCAATCTCATGGATGGGTCTGCGCGCTCAATTTGGCGCAAATTATGCCTTGCATGAATTCCTCGAATGGAATCGTCACGAAAAGCAGCCGAGGTATTCACCATCATATCCGGAAATTCCCAATGCCGTAAGCTGCATCTGGAGAGACCAATTTGATTATTGGTTACTCCGAAAATCCGGGGCCCAGATTCAGCCGCATTGTGAATTGATCGACCTCAAAACTATTGGTTGCGGCGGAGTCGCTGTAACAATCGGGGACAAAACCAAGGGCAGCGTCTCTGAAATCTCGTGTTCCTATGTAATCGGTGCCGACGGCGCCGCATCCAAAACACGTCGACTTCTTGATCCCGCATTCGATCAAAGGGTTTCATGGTTTAGCATTTATGAGCAATGGGTTGCAGGATCTATCGCGCTAGACCCGAATTGGTATTATATGTTCGTCGGACGTGATTTCATTGACCTATTCAGCAGCTTTTTTGTCAAAGACGACTATCTCATATTCAGCCACGTTTCACGCAAAGGCGTCCCTTCCAAAGGGCGCTTGGCGTCTTTTCTTAATTTTCTAGTAGAATCTTATCATCTTGAAATTGCCAGGGAATTGCGAAGCTGGAGTTGTGTTGTCAACAATATGGGCGCCACCGACTCGTTTTGCTTTGGCTCCGGCAGGGTCGTTCTGGTGGGAGAGGCGGCCGGATTTATCGGTTTTTGCGGTGAAGGGATCAGTGGTGCCCTCGTATCCGGAAAGCTTGCGGCCGAAGCCATCATCGAAAATAAAGGGGACCCGGCGGTGGTCCTTGAAAGATACATGTCAGCCAGTTTGCCGCTGCGTGAGAGAATACACCAAGAACATGAAACTGGAAAAATGTTCCCGGTCAACGCCTATCAGTTCTACACCATGTTGCCCGGGCAAGAAGGGAACGAAGATTGAAGATTGACGAATTGTGGTATTCGGTCTATTTTATTTCGACGCCATCAACAAAAAAGCACGAAACAGATTATAATCGAAATGTCTAGTCATTGAAGCATTCTTCAAACCGTGTCGAGGACGAGTACGATGTCGACGACAAGCTCAATCGGCGCGACTGCCTTGCTTAATCCAAAATCCGCAATCCAAAATCCAAAATCGATAGGCCCTGAACCCCTAATATTCGAACTCTGAACCTCTGAACCCTGAACCCCCGAACCTCTGAACCCTTGAACCTTCCCAATGAAGATAGAATTCATCCTGCCTAGGCATTCAAAACGCAAAAGAGAACTCAAACTTGGGCCGATTGGATTCAATCTGCCCTCACTTACCCTGGCCTCGCTGGCTGCCAGTGTTCCGGCGGAAGTGGCGGTAAAACTCACCGACGAGCATGTTCAAGAAATTCAGTATGCGGATAATAGCGCCGACATCATTGGTATCAACATGCGAAGTCAGACCGCCTTGAGAGCCTATCGTATCGCAGATCGTTTTCGTGGGCTGGGCAAAACCGTAATTTTGGGTGGTGTTCATGCATCTTTGCTTCCCACTGAAGCGCTGGAGCATGCAGATTCCGTGGTCATCGGCGAAGCTGAAGGAATCATCGCAAGATTGTGCGAGGATTTCCGCAAGGCAAGCCTGAAAAAATCATACCAGAACACGGCCCCTCCGGATATCGGCGAGTTACCCCTGCCACGCCGCGCCTTGCTTTATCAAGATGGGATTCGCTATGCCCCGGTCGATTTGGTGATGGTTTCAAGAGGATGTCCCCATAACTGCAGTTTTTGTTATTTATCAGTCTTGCCGAATCGAAATTACCGCCTGCGCAGGATCAGGTGTGTCATCGATGAAATAGAGCGACTAAAAAACCGGCTTGTTTTTTTTGTAGACGATAATCTGTTCGGCCACCCCAGCCACAGCCGCCATCTTTTTGAAAGATTGATTCCTTACCGCAAACTCTGGGTTGGACAAGCAAACCTTAACGTGGCCAATGACCGCAAGCTGCTGAAAATTTTGGCAAAGAGCGGCTGCAAATGCCTCTTTATCGGCTTGGAAAGCCTGAGCCAACCCGGGCTGATCGCCATGGGTAAAACCACCAATAAAGTTTATGAATTTAAGGAAAAGATAAAAATCATCCAGGATCACGGAATCATGCTCTATGGCGGCTTTATCCTTGGGCTCGACCAGGACCGGCATGACGTTTTTTCCAGGACAACAGAATTTGCCATTGACAGCAAACTGGATATTGCCCAGTTTCACTGCATCGACCCCTATCCGATGACTAAAGTCTATTTTGAGCTTTTAAAGCAAAACCGACTTCTGGAGGAGAAATGGTGGCTCAACGAAAAATTTCCCAAAGTCCGATATCATCCGAAAAATATGAGCTGTGAGGAACTTTATGAAGGTATTTTGGGGTGCTACCGGCAATTTTACGGCGCTAAGTCTATCTTAAAACGGATTGGGACTCGGCACGTGTCGGATCTGGTGAAGGCCCTTATTTACGGCGTTTCGAATATCAAGTTCATGAATGACAGTGTGCCCTGGATCATCAATTAGGGCCCGAATCCGAAATTCCAATAGCCGAAACATTCCGATCACAATTGTGCATCAAACAGGAGAAAAAATGGCCCCGCATAATATCAGCCTGACGTGGCTGGGGGCAGCAGGATTTCACATTACGCATGGCGGCACACAACTTCTGCTTGACCCCTTTCTCTCGCGGCCGGAAGGGACCAGCCCGATTGCAGAGATCAACATTGAGGATTTTGGGGACGTTTCTCTGATTCTCGTCAGCCACGGGCATTTTGACCATGCTCGCGACGCCGGTGAGTTGGCACTCAAGACCGGCGCAAAGGTTTGTGCACCTGAGATGACCTGCGCCAATCTTAAAACATTGGGGATCCCATCCGACCGGCTTTACCCCAGCGAAAAACATCGCCGGTTGGACTGGGGCGGTATTGTTATCCGAGTTATCCCCTCCGAGCACATGCGCTTCGATCTGCCGACCGCTTGGAAGAACTTGAGCGGGACTTTGAAAGGCGGTGTCCTTCTTAAGCTTCTGCGCCTGTGGAGAAAATACCCCATGGGTTCCATCTCCGAATTTGTGATGGACTTTGGCGGCTACCGGCTTCTTTTCTCAGGAAGCGGGGGGGCGGATTGGAATAAACTGGCTGAATTTCAGCCCAATTGTATAATGATCCCCTTTGCCGACCGGTCGGATCTGCCGGAGTTCTATATGCGGGCCGTACGCGTCCTGCGTCCTGCAGCCGTCATCCTCCATCATTTTGATAATTTATTTCCGGGCCTGTTTCATGATTATCCGATTCAAGAATTCAGTGACCGCCTTCAGGCCGAATCTCCTCAGACGCGCTTGATTGTTCCGTCACCCGGCAATTCGTTTTTCCTGCCGTAGACGCAGTAAAGAATTCTAGTCAGTCATGTCATTCAAATTTTTTATCCTGGCAGTCAAAAATCTTGCTCTTCATAAAAGAAGATCCTTTTTGACCGGCTCCGTCATGGTTATTTCAGTTGCCGCGATCATCTTCGCCGCCGCCATGGGAGAGGCGTTCTATCACCAGTTGGTGAACGTCGGAATAATGACGACAACCGGACATATTCAGGTCTTTCCAAGGGGGTGGGATTTTGACATCACCAGCCCCATGAGCGGTGACATTCCAAAATTGAGCAACAGCTCCGAGATCGAGAAAATCATAGCAGAAGCGCCTCATTTTAAAGCGCAAGGACGGGAGATCCTTTATCAGGTCTTGTTATACGATCGCAGCGATGCTTTCTATTACGCCGTCATGGTCGGTGTCGAGGCGCAAAAAATCAGTCAGACCCTGCCGGGATTGAAATTATTGAAAGGGGCGGCGGTTTCAAAAAACATACGGGATGGCGTGTTCATCAGTCACAACATGGCGCGCTATTTCAACCCGTCAGCCAATGACATGATGTACATGATAACCCGCAGCCCGGGCGGGATGATGGAGGGTGTCAAGGCCGGATATAAAGGAGTAGTAAAATCAATGCCCCTCTTTGCCGACCATGTGGCCTTTGTCAGCCTCGGCAAAATGCAGGAACTATTAGGGTGGCGGCACGATGATTGTACGATTATCAAAGTCATGTTGACCGATAAAGACAAAGCCGATGAAGGTGCCCAATGGTTACGAAAAAAATTTAAAGAGAGCGGCCTCAATTTAGAAGTCAGCACCTGGAAAGATTTGGGAGGGTTTTACTATCACATCGCCCTGTTGGGCAGGATTCTGGTCTTCTTCCTGCTTCTAATTTTAGCTGCTGTCACAGCCATATCCGTCTCAAATACGATGTTGATGAGCGTAAAAGAAAGGACGCGGGAGATCGGGACCATGATGGCCATGGGGCTGAAAAAAGGAGGCGTTATCGGCCTATTCCTGCTCGAGTCTTTTTCCTTGTCGCTCATCGCCACCGTTGCCGGCGTCATTTTGGGCTGTGCCGTCACCCTGTGGTTTCAACATCGAGGTCTGCTGGAAGGATTGGCCCTGGTTTTAGAAGGCCGGCTACATCCCCTATTGGGAATTTACCCGGTACTGATCTCATTTTTTTGGATATTATGCATTGGAACAGGGGGGGGATTATTTCCGGCCCACAAGGCGGCCAATCTTGATCCCATAGCAGCGCTGAGATATGTATGATTAAAAAATTTATCATAATGGCCCTGGCCAATCTGGCCCGATACAGGACGCGCAGCCTGCTTACCGGAATATCCATCGCTCTCGGAACCACTGCCATGATATTGGGGCTCTCACTGACGGATGGCATCATCAGACAGACCATCATCGGCTTTACCGGGACTCTGGTTGAAGATGTCATGGCCTACCCTATGGAAGAAGATATTTCAAATTCCTTGCAGCCGGGCAAGGCCCTCGATGATGACGAAGACCAATACTTTTTGATGTTTGTCAATTTTTTTCGCAATCAGGCTATCTTGAAACGCTACAAGGAGATTGAAAAATCAATCTACACCATAGAAGGTATCGACTACGTTACGAGAAAGGTACAATTCGCGGGCGCCCTGTACTCGGAGACAGCATCGCTGAATACCATGATCATGGGTATGGAGCCGGAAGGGATCCGCCGTAAGACCAACCTGGAGATTGTCAAAGGGCGCTATCTTGACGACCAGGATCGGTTGGCCTTAATCATCAGCGAGAAGCTGGCCGGCCGGTTAGGCGTTGATGTGGCCGACAAAGTGGCCATTGTCGTCAACATGGCTGCCGGCGGCACCAATGCCAAGGATTTCAGAGTCAACGGAATTTTCAAGGTTAAGACCGGGCTTCAGTTTGTGGATGCCCTCATCTACATCGGCCTTTGGGATGCTCAGGACCTTATGGGTCTTACCGCCAATCAGGTATTCAGTCTCGGCATATACCTGAAGAATGTGGATGCCGTCGATGCCTATCAAAAAAGAATCAGAGAAAAGCTAGCCAACGATCAGCTACCGTGCGCCGTCCACACCTGGAAAACGGTGATGGCTGGAATTTTGGCTCAGTATTACTTTATCAAAAATATTGTTCTCATTTTTACGATCGTCCTGCTGATTATCGTCAGTGTGGGGGTGGTCAACGCCGTTTTTCTTTCGGTCAGCGAAAGGACCCAGGAAATCGGAACCATGATGGCCATGGGCGCGAAGAGAAGAATCATCATCTTCTTATTTATGGTGGAAGGAGCGATCCTCAGTCTGTTTTCCACCACCGCCGGTAGTATAATGGGGATAATCATCTCTCTGGTCTTTGAAAAATTCGGTTTGAAGGCGCCCACCGAAGGGGCCGCCTGGCTCTTCAGCGGTAAACATTTGTATCCGTATCTGACGTATCCCATCGTATTATTTACCTTCATTTTTGTCATCACCGTCACTTTAGGCGGCATGTCATATCCGATCATCAAGGCCTCAAAGATGGAGCCCAGCGAGGCGCTGAGATATATTTAGCCAATTTCGCGTATCCAACAAGAATATAGGAAACGATTTCATGTCCAACATCCTCTGCTTTGTGACGGCCATTTTTCTGATTACATCTTCAAGCCTAAACGCCAATGAATTATCGGGTCAAGAAATCGTCCGACGCGCAGACCGGGTGATGATCGGCGATTCTGCCGAATACAACAGTATCATGGTCATTAAAAGGCCGGGCCTCGAGGATTTTGTGTCCAAATACCGGACCTATTTTAAGCAGAGAGGCCGCAAAGTTCTAGTTCGGATTTTTTATCCCCCCAAGGAGAGAAGGAAAGATCTGCTTTTGATAGGGAATAATATGTGGCAATACATTCCCAATGTGGACCGCTCGGTGCGGATAGCCGGCTCCCAACGTTTTATGGGGGGTGATTTTAATCACGACGACCTGTTGAAGGTGAGCCTCGTCAACGACTACACGGCCAAACTCGTCGAAACCGTGGACATCGATGGGCTGCAATGTTTTTATCTGGAGTTAAAGGCCAAAAGACCCAGTGCCCCCTATGATCGCATGCATTACTGGGTGCGGACCGGCAGCTTTATTCCCTATCGAGAACAATATATCACCCTTTCCGGTAAAATTATGAAAACACTGACTTTTTCAGATATCGGTGAACTGGGGAATCGAATAAGGCCGCGGAAATTGACCATGATTAACGCTTTGCGACCAACTCACCGGACCATAGTTACGATAATTGACGCGGAATATGATAAAAAAATTCCGCAACATATGTTTACCAGAACTTATCTGGAAAGAAAGCGATAGTTCCCTGCAAAAGCGACGGGCTCTAAAATTAAAGATGATCGCCTGGCTGGCTTTAATCGGGTTGACGATCGTAACACCCTTGCTCGGTGCAGAAACCCTGAATGACGGATCAACAGAATCGGCTCTTGAAGGTGAAGACATGGACACGATACCGCCGGAGCCGGGCCTTGGATTGGCCTGGGAGGGGGATTGGTACAGTTTTCAGTTGTGGGGGGACGTGCGAAACCGTTTGGCGTACAGCAAGGTGGATAATGACTCCCTGCTGAATCCCGACGATATCTTTGACGCGCCGAAGTGGGTAAATGAGACCGAATCCAGACTGAGATTCGATGGCGATATCGCCCAACGGCTGGGGTTGTTTGTCAGGGCGCGCTTAGGCGTCGCATATTTAGAAAGCGACGACAGTCAAGAGACAAACTCAATCGACGAACTCGATCAAGCCTATATTACCCTCAATTTCGAGGATGAAATCCTGATGTTCTTCAGCGTCGGCAAGCAGCGCATTCGGTGGGGTACAGCTTTTTATTGGAATCCGGTCGATACGTTCAATCCACGGCAGGAACTAGAAGAAATCGAACCCATCGAGGAGGGCGGAAATGCCTTGAGGGCGGATTTGGCTTTTGGTTCATCTTCCATTACGGGAGTCGTGGTGCCCAATTCAGACAGCACCAGCTTCTCCCTTGAAAATTATACCTTCGAAGAAGGCCGCACACTGGTAGCCGGCAAGTTTTACACCTTTTTGGGGAACACGGACCTGACCCTGTATGTTTCCGACAGAGAATCGGAAGCGATTCGCGGGGGAGCGTCTTTTTCCACGGTTATATCGAATATTCAGTTTTTCGGCGAAGGCATTTTCTGGCGCGGTGAAAGTGAACGCGTATACGTCACCCGCACCTCAGACAGGAGATCCGCAACAGATCCCGTGGGAAATACACAATTTACCATCCCGGCTGATTTTGACTTCTTTACCCGTGATAGATCCTTCACCAAATTTGTCTTAGGTTTCCAATATACATATTCTTCGGATCTGACCCTCATTGGAGAATACTATTACCGGGGGGACGGCTTCGACAAGCGGGACATGGATGAATATATTGAATTTCTCGAATATGCGGGCGGACCTTATCAGGATGACGTCAACAGCACTATTTTAGCAAATCAGAGAAATCCCCAGCTGCCAATCCCCGTATTTCCATCACAGGAGAGCCTGTTGAAGGTCGGCAACGGCCTGTATGAATTCGCCGACCTGAGAAGGAACTATTTCCATCTGTCTGCCAACCAGAGATATGCGTACGACAAGTTCGATCTGAGCGCGGACCTCATCGTCAACCTGGATGATTTGTTCGAGGGGCGGGGAGCCAGTCTCTTTTTGAGACCCCTAATCGCATATGTGGCGATACCGGACTGGCGGTTCAGCCTTTTCAATCAGTTGTATGTCGGAGCCAATGATACGGAATTCGGGATCCTTCCATATGATTACTCCCTTTTTGGGGAAATAAGGTACTTTTTTTAAGCGGTGAAAGGAGAACTCCTGAAATGACGCCGGTGATAAAGACGCGTTCACTGCGGAAAGTCTATCGCTTGGGCAAGACGATGGTCACGGCTTTGGATCAAATAAACCTGGATGTCCAATCGGGTGATTTTTTAGCGATCGCCGGCCCTTCAGGATCCGGCAAGACCACCCTGCTCAATCTCATCGGATGCTTGGATAAACCCACCAGTGGCAACATCGAGCTGGCGGGCCAAGACGTATCGCATCTGGACGCCGATCAACTGGCCGATATTCGCAACAAAAGGATCGGATTCATTTTCCAGACCTTCAATCTCATCCCCGTTCTGACGGCCTATGAAAACGTGGAGTTTCCCTTATTGTTAAAAGATTGCCCCGGTGCTGAAAGAAAAAATAAAATAATGGAAGTCCTCGAAGACGTGGGCATTGCAGATCAAGCCAAACAGCGGCCTGAGGAGTTGAGCGGCGGACAGCGACAGCGGGTTGCCATCGCCAGAGCCCTTGTCAAGGGCCCGGAAATCATCCTGGCCGACGAACCGACAGCCAATCTGGATTCTGCGACGGGTGATACGATTATCAATCTCATGCTAAAATTGAACCAGGAGAAGGCAACGACATTTATATTTTCAACCCATGATCAGATGGTCATAAAACATGCCACCCGGGTCGTTGAGTTGCATGACGGCCGGACGGCGGCGAATGTGGTGTAGTGCCCTGTCTTCAGAAATATTGTTTCTTATACTAGCACTATGATTTCGTTTGGGATATTTAATTTTTGAAATTTGTTTCGGATTTCGAGTTTCAGGCTTTTCCGGGTTAGGTTATTCAGAGATATGAATCTGCAAGCGATTGCGCCTGAAGTAAAGACGTGAATCTTCGTAAGCTCATCGATCAATACCATGGCATGTTTAAAGGCTTGGTGTCCTACCGCTGTGTCATGGATCTGACCAGCTGGGCCAAAGGCAAAGAAACGATAAAGCTGAATTGCGTTTACCGGGCACAGGGAGATGTGCGCATTGAGCAGATCGGCGGATTCCACAACGGTGCCGTGTTGGTGATGCGGTCCAATGGAAAAATACGCGCCCAAGGCGGCGGTGTGTTATCGATTAACGGAGGCAGTGGCGATACGTAGTGATCGCGCTAACGGCGAAATCATCGGGAACTAAATAACAGCATGCGATTTCTGTTCATTGTTCAGGGGGAAGGACGCGGCCACATGACGCAGGCGATCTCACTATACCAGATTCTCGCGCGTCACGGCCATCAGTTATCTGCCGTAATGGTGGGCCAGAGTCAATCCAGAATCATTCCGCAGTTTTTTAAGAAACAGATTCAGGCACCCGTATTCACTTTTTACAGTCCGAATTTTCAACTCGACACCAAGCGCAGAGGCGTCAGTTTTTTCAGAACGCTGGTCTACAACCTAGAACGCATGCCGGCCTTTGTTCGGAGTTTATTCAGACTTCGTCGTATGGTTCGAATATACCAGCCCGAAATCATGGTTAACTTTTATGATCCGTTGGCAGCAATTTACGCAGCACTGTGGCGACCGAAGATAAAAATGGTTTGCATTGCCCATCAGTATCTGATGATGCACCCAAGGTTCGTCTTTCCCAGGGGAAAGCGCATTGCTCGCTGGGCCATGTTGATTTTTACCCGGGTATCGGCTTGGGGTGCCGGCAAGTGTCTGGCCTTGTCCTTTCGATGGATGCCGGACGTACCGGCGCATAATTTGGTTGTTGTGCCGCCGCTGCTGCGCGCGGAAATCAAGAAAATGAAGCCAACCACAGAGAATTTTCTCCTGTCTTACATACTCAACGACGGGTACGCCAATGATATAGCAGCCGAGCATCGACATTATTCCGACTTGAAGATTATGGGGTTTTGGGATCACAGAGATAGCCCCGGGGTCACGTGTCTGCAAGAAAATCTGAAGTATCGCCAATTGGATGACATTGCCTTTTTGGATGCGATGCGTCGCTGCTGCGGGTTGGTGTCAACGGCCGGATTCGAATCAATTTGCGAAGCGATGTATCTTGGCAAACCGGTGTTCATGATACCCGTTAAAAAACAAATTGAACAATACTGTAACGCCATTGACGCTTACCGAGCAGGGGCGGGTCTCTGGGGTTTTGACTTCGATTTAACTCGCTTTCTGGACTACATTCCTAAACATCGCGGAAACTTCAAATCATTCAAAAAATGGGTTCACAGTGCCGAAGGGGTGTACACCAGCCTGTTTAAGGATCAAATTCATGATGAATAGGCTACTGATGACGGTCGGGTGCCGGCGGCAATGGAAAATCAAAAAATGGCCGGCTTAAATTCTGAATTGGTCGTCGTTGCGGATATCCATCTAGCTAAAAATTGGGACGTGGTGCAGGACCGGGTTGACAAGGAGATAGATTTCTTGAACCCGAATAATCATCTCAAAAAATTAATCGCCGATTTAAATAAAGATTCTAATGTCGCTGCGGTTGTCTTCAATGGTGATTGTGTGGATCATTTCTTTGCGGATTATTTGGGATTTTTAGATTTTATCAATAGAAAACCTCCTGATGGACGGCCCAATAATTGGAGGTTATTTTATGGTCTTGTCGCTAGATTGAATAAACCTTATGTCCAGGTTCCCGGAAACCATGATTACCGGTTAGAGTCATATAATTACAGGTTTTGGGATGGCCTTCTGCGTGTTAATGTTCCGACTTGGCTTAGGAAAAAAATTTCTAAAGAGATTGGGTGCAGTTCATTTAGGTGGATTTTTGAGATTAACTCCGTCTTGGTTAATGAAAAAAAAAATGATCCGCTAAAAGAAACCGCTGTTTTGCAATCCCCTTTATATAAAACTTTGGGGGGTTACAACTGTATTTTTCTAAATACCTATTATGATGGTTTTGCGAAATTATGGAGTTTTTTAAGGCAGCTGAACAGACTATTGACCGGCCACAAGTGGGGCGTTAATGTTCGCGGTCCCCAAAATAGTGATATTGATTTTGTTAAGAATACGACAGCGGGGCCGGATTCTGATTCTTATTATATTTTTATGCACGCGCCGCTTATTAATCCCAAACGAAGTCAGATTGGAAAAAAGTATAGACTGTCCATAACCAATTTTAAAAAAACGGCTTCGAAACAGAAAATAGATTATGCGACCATCCTTGAGGGTCGGGGTGAATTATTGGACATCTTTCGAAAATGTGACAAAAACTTATCGATAATCACATCTCACGCGCATTATATTAAATACTTTCTCATCGAGAAAAAACATTTAACTGCCAAAGAAGTCACCCTGGATACCATTAATCAAGAAAGGGAAAATCCCTGCTTGATTAAACATGTGGTGACCCCGGCCTTAGGTTCGATTTCCAATTTCAGAACTCTTGATCTCTGGTGAATAACCTGTTGATTTTACTTGACAGGAGCATAAATATAGCGTAAATTGGAGTGCAACAGATTAGGAGGTATTTGTTGTGCTACAAACCTATATTCCATTTCTT
>Ga0209678_1000507_pt1 | contig 12381 bp, 8 predicted proteins | sample WorMetilvaeELBA1_FD_187404 | JGI IMG/M metagenome (GOLD analysis project Ga0209678, IMG submission 187404) | Marine gutless worms symbiont microbial communities from Max Planck institute for Marine Microbiology, Germany - Olavius ilvae ELBA.1... ...
GATTTTGGTTCATTTTACGCTTGATAGAATGCTTCTGGTGGACACAAACGTGATGACTTCAGTAACAAGTGAACACTTGCCCCGAATTGAACATGGTTAAATGTACACAAACACACCAGTATCTGGGTTATTGTCCCCTAAAAAAATGCCCAAAATGACCCCCAAGCGTTCCCACATCGACAAAATTTTGGATTTATGGGATAAGTGAACTGCACAGAAACATACAAAAACAGCAAATATAAATGTAAAAAAACTGGCCAGTTTACAACATTGTGTAAGGGCGATGACCGCAGCCGCTATATTCGAACAACTAAAACAGCAGATATCACAAAATATGATATTACGTCGCAGCACAGTGACCTTGTAGGCGATGTGCTGCACAAATAATATCATGTTTTGTGATATTTGCTGTTTTAGTTGTGCGAATACAGCGGCTGCGGTCATCACCCTTACACAATGTTGTAAACTGGCCAGTTTTTTTTTACATTTATCACTCTAAACGTTGCACGAACGGGAAGAAAATTAAATGTTTGCAAAATGCCTCACAGAACTATCTACTTATACCTTAAACTGCTTCCGATCTATCTTTAACAAAAGAAAAAATGTCTGTTATCAGCAAATCACTCTACGATGAAGTGTCACACCCCTCCAAACAAGTACATCAGGGTGACATATGGGGGCTATATGGGTTTTTATGTGGTACCCATATGGGTTAGCCCAGCAGGGTGCCTAGTACGTTTGCTCACGGGATTTTAATGGGACCTATATGGGCTACACGGCGTTGTTGCCCAGATGACCCCCAGCTATCTACTGAGCCATATACTGCACCTAAATTAGCTGAATTTTGCTTAAATTATACTGAAGTGGATCTGCAAGCCTGCGTTCCTGCTTTATGTGCACGTGCAGTTCCAATTCCCAAGCACTAAACAAGACTAGACAAGATTCTGCAATGTGAAACAGTCGTATCAGTTTTAATCTCGACTTCCTTTTTTTAGATTTAAGTCTTGCATGTGGAAATACACGAGCAACAATGTGCATATTCACTGCAAAGAAACTAGCTGCAACAATCAGTCAAAATGTGCAGTAGTAGGCAATGTATGTGGATCAAAATTCTAGTGAATAACGTACAACTCTGAGTGAACCACTCCATACAGCAATATGTTTTCACACAATTCGACAATCAAAATGTCACAACATTGAAAGTGATAAACTTTCACCCACAATTTAACCACCCGATACAAAGGTGAGCACCGTGTCCAGACACGTTTTACTAACGCCAGTCATCATGTTTTCGTTGGATACGCCTCCAGTCCTCCACAGGGGTACTGGCATTATAGGGCTGATGAGAGGCATGGCAACCCTCACCCAGGGTAACCAGGAGCTATTAGTGGCCAGAGACAAAGTTGGAAGAACCCAGGTGAGCTTGGGATAGCAAGTCCATGGAATGTGACATTTTCCCTTCAGTGCTTTGACACTGTTGGTTGGGCGATAAGAAGGGCATCCGGCCTGTAAAAAACTGGATGTTGGTTTGACTGGAGCTTTGCACGACTTATAGCTCCAGTAGTCCAGTTGTCACCACCATCATCATCCTTTGCTTCAATAAACACCGGCTAACCCAGATTCATCTAGAAAATGGCCGTCAAAATGCAGAGAGAGACTCCCCCACAGTCGGTAAGTCAAAAACAGCAGCATTAGAATAGCGTTGTTATATGAAATACGCAAAAAAACTAAACCAAGAAAATCATAAACATTCTTCAGCCTAGGCTATGTGGAAACTATCTCCTCGCCATGATTAGGCTTCCTCAGAAGAGTATTTCTAGCCAATCGCTTGGCAAGTACTGACAACTTAACCCGAACAACCAAAAGACAACACATACTAACTTAAACAAGCGGTATGGGAGGCCGCCAAAATATGCCCCTGCCTTGCACATGCTGCATGGCTGGTGTAGTTGAGACCTTGAAAGTGGTGTCTGATTCACGTGTGACTTGGGCTACCTCTGTGCCAATTTTAGTCTTCCTAGGCCTCTCTGTTCTCGATTTAGGCCCGATGTATGCGACAGACAGACAGACAGACACACATCATCGCTTAATGTATCCTACCTAGAGCGGGGTACAATACATAAACAGAGGCCCTAATAAGCAACAACACATTAAGACAATAATAGACAGTCTGGTTTAGTCACCTTTTACGATATCCGGGTCTATTCTTACAACTCCAGAGCCTGCACGGGGCAATTAACGCCATGATATAGAACCTGAAACTTGACATGCTAAACTACAACAACTCCAGCAGTTTTCAGGGCTATCCAGGGATGTTAACAAGGACTTGGGACCCAAGGCCAAGGCAAAAGACAAGGATTTTGGCCTTAAGGACCAAGGCCACGGACTAACATCAATGCAAATGGCGAGCTGCAGAGCACTACAGTGAATTTCCAATCAACGCATATAACACAAGCATCGTCAGTTGTTTTGTGGCTAAAAACTGTGCATCTTGTACTTATAGTAAAAGTACGGCTGCGGTACCATAGATGGTTCTCAACTACACCAGCCATGTAGCAACATGCACAGACAGTAAATCTGAAAAATCACTGATTAACCCTGCCTTAAATCAGAAATTAAAATCACGATTTAAATCAGAATCAGAGGTGCTCTAGTTGTCATCCAACTTGTTTCATAGTTAGCAGTGGCATCGTCGTCAGCTCAGGCATTCATCAAATAAGTTCTCAATCTCGTGCTGAAAATGGTATCCCTTGCTAACAGTACACTACCAGATCGAAATGGTGCAAGCTTCATGTAGTCGACCATGCACTTGTGAATGCCGGCAACAGTTGCATCAGCATCTGCAAAAATTTGCACATAGAGATCATAATCACACACTCTTGGCATTATGAACATGTCACATCTAATGCATTTTCAATATATTGGTACTTTCACAATCAAAGTCATCAAAACTTCAAAAGTGATGTCATCTAATAGATTTGGACCTATGGCTACGCCACCAGTGATCCATAGTAACTACCTCATACTTCTCTTGAGATACAGTCATTGCATATATTGCTCTAAAATTCGTCAGCTCAGGTATTGCTTCATACTTCATCTCCATTTAACGCTCCCAACAATGGGGGGGGGCAGATTTTTCTCTCTCCGTTTTAACGGCCATTTTCCACGTGAACCTGGGTTAGCCGGTGTTTATTGAAGCAAAGGATGATGGAGTTGGTGGTGACAACTGGACCACTCGTGCAAAGCTCCAGTCAAATCATCACCACCAACAAACCAACATCCAGTTTTTTACAGGCTGGATGCCCTTCCTGTCGCCCAACCAACAGTGTCAAAGCACTGAAGGGAAAAATATCACATTCCTATCACATAAAATCACATTTTATGTGATTTTATGGACTTGCTTACTCCAAGCTAACCTGGGGTCATCCAACTTTGTCTCTGGCCACTAAAAGCTCCTGGTTACATTAAGGGAGAGTTGCCATGCCTCTCATCAGCCCTCTGATGCCAGTAAATGGGGGCAGATTTGTTGTGAATAAAACATCTTTCAGGCTAAGCTGAAGTGCAACTACAGCAACATTTATGCAATTCTTCTGCCACCTTATAGCAGTGGTCACAGCAGACAAGTAAAAAAAAGTAGGAGGTTGAGTAGGACTAAAAAAATGAAAAGTAGGAGGTTTGTAGGATCGTTTTGTCCCTTTGGGAACTAGTATACATGCTTTAAACATCATAAGTTTTTTTAAATTGTAACATGCCATCAGTAAATATTATTTGGAAGCTCTGGTATTATGAGCTCCTTGTTTAACAACATGTGACATGTAGCATGATAAATTAGTAAAAGTGTCAGCAATTACCATAAAGATGTTGTTTTATTTTTTTTACAATTTTTTTGTAAGATCCATTTTTTTTAATTCCACAAAATACAAGCACTCAAACGATGTCATGTGCACAAAAAGTCATGATAATACTCTTAGTCACATGTACTCTAGAGTTAGTGGATTGTTTAATTGTCTGTGTTTATAGTTGCCCCGTGCGGACTACGGGAGTACGGGGTTGTAAGAATAGAGACCTGCTCCGTTTCCTGACCGGATGACGCAAAAGGCGTCTAAACCAGGCTCTCTCTGTCCTCTCTCTTAGCCAAGGTTTTTTGAGGGTTTTGTATTGTTGTTTATTAGGGCCATTTTGTGGGTTTCATTGGTTTGTGTTTTGTACGTGTTTTGTCTCTTGATTGTTCTGGTTTGTCAGTACCAGTGCAAGTGACTGACTGCAAAGACTCATCTCCGAAATGACCTGCTCATTCACTCACTGTGTTTAGTTTAATAGGCTCCATCATATAGATGCTCACCACCTAATCATCCTAAACACACTACAGAGAAAACAGCTATGTGGTGAATCATGCTGTCATCATCATTTGGATAAAGTGCCCCATTTTATACAAAAGCTCAGTTAAGGCCTCTCAATTCTTTCTGGAAAGCAATGATAATATAAATATCGCTAAGTAAGGTGAAAACTCACCAGTTTTGATGACATGCTGCGTTTATACTGCCATAACACCATAAAATCGTGACACTTGATCATAACAGACAAAATTACACAAAACAAGTATTCGATGAAACATGGAAATTGCAAAAAAGTAGGAAATACTAGGACACCAAGCAAAAGTAGGATTTTATAGGACAGATCTAAAAAAGTAGGATTTTATAGGAAAAGTAGGACCGCTGTGACCACTGTTATAGTTATTCCACATTTAAATGCTGCAGTCTTCATTCGTATTCATGAAATTCAGTGGGATGTACGTAGAGAATCAGTGAACTACACATTTGCAACACTAGTCAGTTTTGTGCATATGGACAGCCATAACCTGATGACAAAACCTAATCCTAACCCTAAGACTAAACCTATTGCTAACCTAACCATCCCAAAACCACTACTTCACTGCAGTGATTATCCTTACCTAGATACATGCAACCATATTGTGTCAGCTAGTTGCCACAAGCTAGCAGGCTGGCACTGGCTGGGCGCATCCATCTGCATATCTGGCCGTGGACGGTTACTCAATTTGGGATTTGGCTACACAAATGGCCGGCCGAATGCACAGACACTTGAAACTTTGAAATGTGATTTTCCTGAAGAAACCTCTGTATCTCCACATTTTACGCTTCACATCTGCAAATATGATCTGCATTTTATCCACATATTGGCCCTTACATCAGCACATCTCAGGGGCGTATGCAAGGGGGGCCATGGGGTCTTGTCCCCCCCAATGGCTGCACGGTGGTTCACAATTAACAATATTATAGTGTCAGGAAAGGCGATCCTGAGTGGTGAAGATAGTAGAAAACCTTTGGGTGGTCGGGGCTCCACCAAACCCCACTGGGGAAGTTTACAACGCTCCCCCAGAATTACAGGTCACTACTCTGCTGCCTACCACCAGATGTGCCAGCCCACATCCTCCAGCACTGTGTCAACCTCTCGCAGGGCAGATGCCCTGCCCCCGACTGGAAGCATCCACCTGGCCGGCCAAGGAAGACCTGGATACAACAGGTGGAAGAGGATCACAGGTGAACAATCGACTCACTGTGGTCATCGGCGCAGGATCGCTTGCTGTGGAGGTCGCTATGGCCCTCGCTGGTCAGGCGCAGCAGTGAGTGAGTGAGTCTGAAAGATCATAGTTTACCGTCCCACGAAAGGTATGTCCAAACAAGATATAGAAAATACTTTACAGTTTACTTTAACCAATGAATGACTTTAAATGTATATAGCATTGGACAATTTTAGACTACTGACCCTTCGGACTAGTGAACTGTTCCCTCTCCAGACCCCTAGTTTGAGGGGAGGGGGCTTGCTGCCCCTCCCAAGAACCCCACCCCGCTCGGCGCTCTCAGCCTTAATTTTTGGCCCTTCGGTCTTGACCAATGAAAAATCCTGGGCACACCCCTGGCACATCTGTATATTCTCCTATCCGGACTGCACTGGCAGATCATATGCAACGTGGAGACGATAGGACACTTGCAGTGTGATGGTTGGTATAGACTTACTGTGGCGGTTGGCGGCGTAGAATAGTGGTTAGAACGCTGGTCTCAGCCGGCGAACTTTCCCTATCCTGCGCCAGACTGCTAGCTGGGTGAGTGATTACCTTGCGTTAAGCCATCCGCTATCGGTCAGCCAACATTGCCAACTCAGCCATCCATCCCTCAGGGGTCGGTAAATGAGTAGTGATCCATGTAATTATAGTTACATGGATTACGGGGTGAAGACCTAGCGTGGTTGACTGAGGCGTAGTATGCCTGCTGGCTGCAACTGTGGGCCCAATAGTCCATTAGCGCGGACTCTGGGCTGCCACTGCGTGCGCCGCGGTGCTACAGTCATTGCCAGTCAGCTGCCACTTCCGAGGTTGTAAAGTGCCGCTGTTCAGGACTGTAAGTGGCGCTATATCAAGTGAGTGAGCTAGCTTTACTGTGGCAGACTACTTTCAAAATACTGGTACTTTTGGCCTTCTAATACTAAGAGTAACCCTAAACTGAATCCCAATAGTGAACCGAGTACAGTTCTAACCGTACTAACCCTAATAAGTAATGACTGATACTATGTACCGGTACACGGCCGGCCGTGTGTATAGTCTCATGTACTCCATGAATCAAAAAAGCAGAACACTCTACTCTTGCCCATAACTTTGCTAAATATTGACCACTTTCAAAATTATTCACCTGCAGACTCAGCAGTGACTGCCTAATAGAATGATCACTAAAGATCCCAACCCGCCTTAAACGTGTCACTACAACCTTGTGAAACCTTAAGTGTTGAAAAAATTGTTCTAATTTACTAACATCTGTCGCAGCTTGTCCGTCATGAGCTTATGAACAGGATTATCAGTTTCCCAGACGTCTGAAGCGATTTAGTTATATACGTTGCAATATCATAGTATTGGTTTTGATAGATTTTTCTGGCTGTGATCTTTTCTGCATGTCGTGTTTACCCAAACAGTTTGTGCATCATTCGCTGCATCCATTCCAAAAGTGCAATAATCTCAGAGACCATGCACAAGGTAGTGTAGCAATGCATATGATGTCTGGTGGGTTCACTTCATTATTCGTTTACTGCTGAGTCTGGTGGTAAAAGAATTTTGAAAATCAGTCAACATATTGCAAAGTTATGGGCAAGAGTATAGTGTCCTACTTTATTTGACTCACAGGGTGCAAACAGCCAGGCCTAACTGTGACACGAGCAGACAGGACCGATTACCGATTACCGCCCTATACTAACCCAACCCTAAGACTAATCCTAATCCTATCCCTGACCATAAAAGTAACCCCAGTGCTAACCCTAACCGTCACAAGATCGCTATATAACCACAGTGATGTTCCTTACTTGGGTAGTGGTAGCCATACTGTGTTAGCTATAGGGCTTAGTGGTATTGCTGTGAAAATGCATGGTAAATAAGACTATGGTTTTGGATATTTTTCTTGAAAATTTAATAGAATATGGGTTGTGATATTACCTAAAACTACAGAAACCTATGAAAAACTAAACTACAAAAAATAATCCTAACCCTATCACCAACCATACCTCTACCATAACCCTAAACCCCTAACCTATACCCTATTTATTACTGAGTTTTCGGTAAGTTTTTGGTATCGGTAGTTTTCGGTAATAATATCAACACTGGAAAATTAGACCCAGGATTAGGTCTGTAAATGCCTTATTATAATCAGATTGTCCCGTCACCACGGGCGAAGTGAAGCGAAGTTTATCATGGGCCCGGGGACATTAGCGAAATAGTGGCTGTTTGGATAGCAGCCTGTCATCATCAGCAGTCTTCTGCTTTACTTCTTGGTTTTTGACATCCTTTCTCTGTGTCTCCATCCCTCTCTGTCCTCAGTTGCCCGTTTGAGTGCAACAAAGCCACCATCATTTGTCAAATCATGTGTAATTTGGATTCTTCTTCTCCCTCGTTGGTTTGTCTTTCATTCTGTCTTCAATAATTTCATGCAAATGTCCGTCGTGTCACAGAACATGACCAATCCATCGATAGGGTTGCCAGATGTCCGGTTCTGAACCGGACTGTCCGGTTTTGGGGTGACTTGTCCGGTTGAAAATTTCAGCTGAAACCGGACACAGATATACAGATATATATATATTCATATGTATACAGATCCAGACCCTCAATTTTTGGCTCCTGCACAGAGCTTGGAAACAGGTCAAGAGTGTCCGGTTTTCGATGTGGCGACCTGGCAACCCTATCCATCGGTGTTTAATTTGCCAAATAGAGTTTAGATTTTGCCTGTCTTCATTTACTTTCCTGAGAACTTACTTATTAGTAATTTATCAAGCCAGCTGATCTTTTCCATTCTTCATCCACATTTCAAATGCTTCTAATCTTCAGCGGCCTGCATCTATTAAATAGTTTTCAGGGCAAATAACCATAAGTTCTGTAACGTGCTGTGAATTTCACGAAAAATATAATCAATGATCAAAAGTTTCAGATCGGCGATCTGAATGTAAGCTTGGGAAAAGTGACAGTGTCAGATCCGGATCATAGTGAAAGTGTCTGTGAATGCCCTGGTTTAGGGTTTAGGGATAGGGTTCAGGTTTATGGTTAGGGGTTAGGATTTAATGTTATAATTACATTAAGCTTAGCAATGCAGTGTATTGTAATCGGTCCTGTCTGTTTTAAGGTTGCCAACCGTCCCAGAATGGCCGGGATCGTCCCGGAATTGACCCACGGTGTCCCGTGTCCCGGGCGAGGCTCATTTTGTCCCGGAAATGTGAAAATTAACCACCGGGCATGGATATATGGCTGTTCACTAATGAGTGTGTTGTATTTTGTATCGTGTTTGTCAGTCACACACGACTTGACTTGATTTGAGTGTGATGTCACTGACTAATGAGATCGTCATTATACGTCTAGCGGCAAACACAATAAATAACGATGAAATGTAGCAGGCATAATAGTTTACATAATTACAATTACCTATTAGTCTTACGAAATAACTGTTCAACATGCTACATGCCTCCAAGTTATTACTTTTGGCAATAAATAAATGCCATGAGAAACTTCAGTAAAACTGCCAAAAACACAAAACAGTTATGTTACACTTGCTTGACAAATTTGTGCATTAAATTGCAAAATGTCATCAGCATGATCAGCTTCAGGTGGACTTCGTCCCCCGACTAACCCTGACCAGGGGCTTTACCCCTGGACCCCACTGAGTGCTTCGCCCTCAGACTCACACTATAGCGACTCCTAAGCAGTCGTGTGTTGGTACAGAAATTTAAATTTATTGTTATGAAAATCAGTGGCGTCAACGCGTCTCTAACATTGGGGGGACGACCTTCCCCTTCCCTTCTCCCCTCCTCTCCCCTCCCTTCCCCTCCCCACCTTACCCCTCCCCTCCCTCCCCACCTCTCCCCTTAGAAGTAGGACCCCTTAATCCAGCTACGGGGTCTGGGGGAGCGCTGTTAGCTCCCCCAGCGGGGTCTGGGGCGGAGCCCCAGCCGAAATCGAATTTGGTGCATTTTAGCCTTAAAATCCGTCATCTGGTGGCAACAATTTTAATGATTGTCCTAAGAGTCTTGCCTAAAATTTTTCTGTGGCCCCACTACTCGGGGGCCCCAGGAGCTCGGGGCCCCGGTTCATTGAACTGCCTGTTATGAACCCCCGGTTCCTACGCCACTGAAGTGACTTATCGAGCCATTTCTGATTACTTTTTAAAACTTAACGTTGCTTTCTTTTCACACTGGCGATTAGAAGCTCATATTCCACTACATTGCCACCCCGAATATTGGTGGGGACATTCCCATTGATGTCCCCACCAACCAAAACATTGGTGGGGATACGTCCCCGGCATCCCCGGTGGGGTTGACGCCTATGATGAAAATGCACAAAAACTGTTGCCACTAGAGCTGCTCCTTTTGGCTCAGATATATGCACCAAATCGTTAGTCGGCTGGGGCTTTGCCCCAGACCCACTGGGGGAGCTTACATCGCTCCCCAGACCCCCTAGCTGGTTTAGGGGTGGGGCCCACTGGGAACGGGAAGGAGGGAGGGAGGGGAAAAGGAGGAAGGGGAGGAGAGGGAGGGGAAGGGACGGGAAGGGAGGGGAGGGCGTCCCGGAATGCCCAAATCCAGAGTTGGCAAGCCTAGTCTGTTTGTGTGTGTTTGTTTGTTGGTCTGATACCACGATAACTCGAAATTGCATGCAACAATACTTACCAAACTGGGTTTGTAGGTAAAGGTAGTGACCATCTCCAGCTGATTAAATTTTGGCGGTCCTGCGCTCCCGGGAAGGGGTCTGCAGTGGATCAAAATTTTTTGGCTCTGCCTTACTCTGGCTCTGTCTTACTTTTTGGCTCTGTCACTGTCACTACAGAAATCTACGAAAAACTAAACCACCAAAAATAATCCTAACCCTATCACCAACCATACCTCTACCATAACCCTAAACCTCTAACATATACCCTATTTATTACTGAGTTTTCGGTAAGTTTTTGGTATCAGCGCGCAGTGTTTGCATCACTCTGAGCACTTTTTTCATTTTTAACATAGTACGTTATTGGACTTTGGGTTAGTGTGGCGATCTGACACTGTCACTGGCCAAATATAATACACACTGTCTACTCGTATGGGCCCGTACAACCACCTGTCGACTATTCGTACGGGTTTCTAAATATAGCTCAAACTTTGTTGCCGGTGTTTACTCCTGACGTGACCGGAAGTGGCAATCTTCTTACTTACGTACCCCACCCAAACCCCTGTTTTGCTCTCGGGTCCCACTTAGATCGTCAGTGCATGGTCCCCCCGCTTCGCGGTTATAGCCTAGGCCTTTTATAAACCCGCCCCTGTCCCTAGGAAGATAACTTATATAACACTATGTTGAACTTTATTTCGGTGTCGTTTTGTACTGCATACATTATTTTTACTTTTAGGGTTAGGGTCAGTTTTATGGTTAGAGTTAGGGTTAAGGCTGTTATGGTTGAAGTGATCTAGTTGAACTTTATTTCGGGATCAGTAACCTAAACCATTCGATAAGTGGCACCATAACTAGCAGTCGGCTTCCCGACGGGAAATGTTAGGGTTAGGTTTGCTCATCGAATAGTGACACCCCTGTTGTGTAAACGGCCCGTACGAATAGCCTGTCACTTATCACCATACAGGTCGTACGAATAGCCTGGCTATTCGTACGGACCGGTATGAATAGCCTGGCATTTTAACCATACGGACCGTAAGAATAACCTCGGCCAATATAATAAGGCGCCGCAGGCTGGCGCTCGCCGTGTACAGTTACTCCATTTGGCCAGCCGTATGCAGACATTTCGTTAAGTAATTAACTGATTTATAATGGGGCACTGGAATTTGCGGACACGGCTAAAAATGGAAAATAGCCGAGACGATTTTTGGCACGGTAGACGCCTTGCGGCCTTGCCGCACTCTGGCGCCGCCACTAATTGCGTCTAACATGAGCTAACTACAAATATACGATAAATCTCACAGCGAAACACATTATGCCTGTAAAGTTATTAATTTATCTTTAGATTTAACCGCCAATAAAACAACAAATAACATTGACTTCCGGTAAATTTAAAAGCAGCATCGTTGCGTTAAATAAGTAAAAAAACCAATACGCTAACAGAAATTTGCGAATTTTCATTACTCGATTTACCACGCAGCCTAAACATTTGCAGCAACTAAAATTATTTAGCAGAATAAAACGAGACCGTTGTCAATACGATTACAGTCGCGTGAAGTAAGACAGTTGTACATACACAGTTGCATTGCGTGATATAACTTCATACAGGGTGGGCCAGCTAAAGTGAAGCCACTTACATTTTGCTGGTAACATTTGAATGCATAGGTAAAATTCAACGATTTTTGGCACATGTAAACTACATACAACAACAAGTGGTGTGATGCAAATTTTATGCAAATTTTGTCATAATAAACACTTAACACGCTAGATGGCTCCACATACGATCAACACGGCTGTCGCAGATAGACAAGTTGGAAAGTGCTATTTTTTTTATAAAAACAGGTAGTTATTCGCAGAATATTATTATAAACGCTTTTTTACTCCTTATTCCGGTTATATCAGATTTATTGCTAAATTTACTTTCTGATGTTGCTAAAATATAGGCCAAATCGCAATCGTCAACACGTATTGTTTCTTTTTGCAAGAAGCGCCACCGACTAGCAGTGCCGTCCCCTCTTCGTTCTGGCACGGAGTTGAAAGTGTGATTCGTATAGGCCTATATGCGTGTAACTAGCGTATCGCTCAGGCCTACGTTCGATTGATGTTCGTTCTATGGACGTTCGAGCCTGAACGATCGCACGCAATCAAGAAGTCGAACGTCCGGTGGAAGATTGCAAACGTTCTGATCGTGAATCAAA
>Ga0209678_1000508_pt1 | contig 12333 bp, 6 predicted proteins | sample WorMetilvaeELBA1_FD_187404 | JGI IMG/M metagenome (GOLD analysis project Ga0209678, IMG submission 187404) | Marine gutless worms symbiont microbial communities from Max Planck institute for Marine Microbiology, Germany - Olavius ilvae ELBA.1... ...
GATATCTCTGGCTACCCAAAAAATTTACAGTGACCGCCCGAGTTATAGAGTTGGGCAGGCGAGCGAGCTTCACCCTTCGGGCTCGCTCACCTGCCCAGCATCTATCTCTCGTAATGGTACCAGTTTTATACGATTCCGGGCCATAGAAGGAGTCAAATTGGCAAAATATCATGTCGCGCTCAGCCGTTGCAGCGACTATTCCCATTTGAACCAAGCCTTCGAGGAACTCAAATACAAGGCCGGGCTTGTAAATTTTGAGATGCGCCTGCCGGGCAAAAAGGTTCTGGTCAAGCCGAACATCCTCGGCTCATTCCGACCCGCGCAGGCTGCAACGACCCATCCGGAGCTGGTCAGAACAGTCGTGAATTGGCTCTGCAGTGCCGGTGCCGAGGTGATCGTCGGTGATAATTGCGGTGTTGGCGGATACGGCTTAAATCGACTATCCGCCAAACGCAGTGGAATCATCGATGCCGCTGGTGGGAGGTATCGGAACCTCGCCAAGGAGGTGAGGGCAATTGAAGTTGATTCCCGATTTTTCAAAAAACTGGTTATTTCTCAGGCAGTACTCGATGTGGATTTTATCGTCAATCTTCCCAAGCTCAAAACCCACGCGCTGACGCTTATCACCCTTGGGGTTAAGAATATGTTTGGGATTTTGGCCGGGACGAGCAAAAGTCGTATTCATAGTTCGGCGCCGGATCTTGAAGATTTTGGCGAAGCACTGGCGGATATCTATCAGATCCGCCCGCCTGACTTGACCATCATCGACGGCGTGGTTGGAATGGACGGCAATGGCCCGAGCCACGGACGAATTCGCGACATCGGCTATCTGGTAGCGGGCCATAACGCCCCCAGCTGCGACGTCGTCATTGCCGAAATGGCCGGGGTGGAAGCGCAGAGGGTACATCATTTGAGATGCACGGCTGAGCGGGGTCTGGGACCCAAAAAATTCGCAGATGTGGAAACGAGCGGGACCTGGGAACAATTTCCCCAATTCCGCCTTCCCAGTACACTCGTCCAGACGAGGTTCGTTGGCTCGGCCATCAATCGACACCTATATCGACCTATTATAAACAGCCGGCTGATGCTCAAAGAAAAAAAGTGCACTGCCTGTAAAAACTGCGTGGCGGCCTGCCCCCGATCGGCCATGCGATGGAATACCGATCGTCCGCAAATCGATCAGGAAAAATGTATCCGGTGCCTATGCTGTTTTGAACTCTGTCCCGCAGGCGCCTGGGAAATTAAAGGGCCGTTGCGCCGACTCATGGGTAAGACAATTTGAGCATTAAATCCGTTTGGGGGATAGTAAAAATCCGGGCCCAGAGGGGTGGAGTTTAGCTTAGACTCCGAATGGAATGGTGGAATAATGGAACATTGGGAATCGAAAGCGGATGATGGTCTGATGTTATATTCTGAACCGTGCCATCTTTTTAAAAATCGATCCAATTCCGCCAAACCCAGCATTCCAATATTCCATCATTCCGTGGCATATCTTCACGGCATAGCCGATTGTCTCTGACCTGGTCCGGTGGACCAGATTTGTTGCGACAAAATAAATTATTATTGAAAAAATCAAATCATTGGAAAGGAGCAGGCCGATGAAAGTAAAAATTATTCAACCCTTTATCAGTGCCCAGGCGTTATTTACCCACCAGCTTCGCGGGATGGCAAGGTTTTCCACTCAGCTTGGTCCGCTTGTGGTAGCTGCCTTGACGCCCGATGAATTCGCGGTAGAAGTTATCAATGAACAGATTGAGAAGATCGATTATGAAGCCAGCGTTGATATTGTCGGCATCTCTACGCTCACCGCCAATATCTCCCGTGGATACGAAATCGCCGATCGGTTTCGGCGACGCGGCGTCACCGTGGTTATGGGCGGAATCCATGCATCCTTTTTACCGGATGAGGCCATCAGCCACTGTGATGCGGTGGTCATGGGAGAGGCGGAATACGCTTGGCCGCAATTGCTACGTGATTGGAAAAATGGAGAACTCAAACAGTTTTATCGTTCCAATAAACTTTCAGACATGGCTGATATTCCAACACCCCGCAGGGATCTGGACCTCACCGTGGGCTTTACGGATAAGATTGAAGCCTCCCGCGGTTGTCCCTTTGATTGCGATTTTTGCTCGACCAATCTTCATTTCGGCAGCCAGCACCGAACCCGCCCGATTCCGAATTTAATCGACGATATCAACAGCATCTACCGCACCCCGGTTCATGGTTTGATGTTTACAGATGACAATATCGTGGGCAGTCCGAAGTACGCGATGGAGCTGTTTGCGGCCATCGAGCCCCTGAATGTAAATTGGGTGAGCCAGTGCGCACTGAACATCGCTGACAATGACAAGTTGTTGAAAGCGGCTGAAAAAAGCGGTTGCAAGGCGTTGAGCGTTGGTTTCGAAACGCTTTCCGAGGTCAATCTCAGAGAATCCCGCAAACTCCATAATAAAGTCAAAAAATACGATGAACAGATCAAAAGGCTGCGCGACGCTGGAATCAGATTGGTGGCCAACTTTGTCTTCGGATTCGACAGTGACGACAAATCGGTTTTTGAGAGCACGGCCGAGTTTGTCCTGCGTCATGATATGCAAGCTTATTTCACAATTCTCACGCCCTATCCCAAAACACGACTCAGGGAAAGATTGCTCAAAGAAGGCCGGGTCCTGCATTCCGATTGGTCTCTCTATGATACGGCCCACTGTGTCATAAAACCGAAACTCATGGAACCGGAGGAATTGGAAGAAGGCTTAATATGGGCCTATCAACAGATCTATTCCGGAAAAGAGGTCTTGTTGAAAGATCCAAAGGCCCTGCATAGCGAATACCGGCTCAGTAAAATGAGTGATTTATTAATAGGAATCGTCCGACGCAAGAATGATAACCATGGATCTGCCGAAGGTGTCAAGAAACTGTTTATCGATGCCATTTTGGATCTCAAATTCAGGACCCAGGTACTTCAAAATGCAGAAGAAGCCGTCAGAAATCGAGCCTATGAGATTCGTGATGATGAAATGAAGATGGTCAAGCACATTGTACAAAACACGGAGAATCTGGAAAATCTCATGTCTTTAGAAAAAGAGCTGGGTCCGGATCTTCTCGAAGAGTACAAAGAATTGGGGTATTTTGTTTAATCCAAAATTGAAAAGTAACGAATCCGTGCCCAGAGGACCAGGTTTTCAATGTCAGAATAAATTCAGTGCCGCGGGCAAATCATTTTATGAACTGTGACAGCGATATTGTTTGGCTGAACGAGACGGGCAAGGGCCGTCGGGCCATCGTGGGGGGCAAGGGTGCTTCCCTGATGAAGCTGGTGCAAATGGGTTTCGTAACCCCGCCCGGATTTTGTATCACCACCAATGCCTACCGGCACATGTTCTGTGTTCATGACGTGTTGACCGAAACCCTCAGGCGGATCAGATACGCCAATTTGGCAAGGGTTTGCGAATTGCAGCAAGTCGCTGATTTCGCTCAAAAAACGATGATATCCGCACCGTCGGCTAAGGGTTTGGAAGAAAAAATTCTCACAGCTTATGCTAGACTCGGCCATGGCTTCAGCGAGAAAATACCCGTAGCGGTGAGGTCTTCTGCCACAGCAGAGGACTTGCCGTCGGCCTCTTTTGCCGGCCAACACGAGTCTTTTTTGAATATCTGCGGTGATAACCATCTCATTGCGCACATCAGGAAGTGTTGGGCCTCGCTTTGGACCGCCAGGGCAATATCTTACCGGCACGACAGAGGATTTGATCATGCCCGGGTGTTGCTGGCGGTCATTGTACAGCGCATGATCCCGTTTGATGGGGCCGGCGTCCTTTTTACGGAAAACCCGCTCGATGGAAAAGAAGACCGCATATTGATTCAAGCAGGTCGGGGATTGGGGCAAGCGGTTGTTGCCGGAAACGTATCGGCCGACGAATATGTTGTGGCCAAGGACACCGGCGCTATTATTACGAAAAAAATGGCTGACAGGGGTAGGGGGGCAACGATAGGCAATCGGAATTTTCAGGAAAAACGGCTGCCGGACGAACCCGGTGATACCCAATGTTTGCCGGATGCCCAAGTACGGCAATTGGCTGATATCGGAAAAAAAATTGAACAATCCTTCGGTCTTGCCCAGGATGTGGAATGGGGTATTCGGGGAAAAGATGTCTATATACTGCAAACCAGGCCGATCACTTCCCTGATCAAGCGCATGGGAGAGACCATTGAAAAGGAAAGGCAGATGCTGCGAAACAGTGCACCCCACACGGTGTGGAGTGACATGATGGTTTCTGAAATCGTATCATTTCCCAAACCCCTGAGCTCGGAGCTGATAAAGAAATTCTTATCCCGAAAGGGTGCCCTGGGTATCTTTTATGAAAAAGAGCTGGCCTTTGGCAGGCCGTTTTCAGGCCCGGTTCTATATTTTATCTGCGGGCGTCCCTATTTTAATAGAACCGAACTCATCAATCCTTATGCCTTTATGGGGATGCCGTTGTTACCGTTCGACGGTCATAAAGCCCGCAATGACCCGGCTGTCGCCAACTCGCCGTATCCTCAGTTGGACCGCGGTTTCTACGGTTTAAAGCTCGTCTTTTACGTTTTAAAGGTTCTCCTGCTTTTACCTTACGCTTTGTTCAAATTGCTGACACGGCTAATTTGGATCAAGAATCTAGCGGACCGGTTTCATAAGGAATTCACGGACAGTATTCTTCCAGCCTATCTTAGATACATTGATCAGCTTAAAAAAACCGATTTAAAAGACCATAACGATACCGAGCTCGTGGCGTGCATTCAATCCCTGATTGACAACATTGCTCGAGTTTCGACCATGAGTCATTTAAGATGTGAATTCTTAGCCGAACTCGGATCCTACGTTCTCAAAGGCATGGTTGGGCAAGAGGCCAACAATCTCATTGGAGGAATTGAAGGGGATAAAAATTTAGAGACAAACATCGCGTTATGGAAAGCTGCGCAGGAGGCAAGCCCACCGGTAATTGACCTCCTGCTCTCAACACCCCTCAATGAGCTGGAGGACAAACTAGGCACCCTGGAGTCTGGAAAGCGCTTTTTACAAAAACTAGCAGCCTTTTTTGACCATTATGGCCACCGGGCTCACAATGAATTTGAGCTGGCAGACCCCAGATGGAATGAAGATCACGAATTTGTACTGGAAATCATCCGCGCGTACGTGAAAGCCATGCAGATGAATCCGGTCGAGCATTTTAAAACACTGAAAAGAATACGGGAGGATACGCAGAAAAAAATCCACGCCCATTTGGATACCGGCGGTTTAAGTAAATTAATTCCGTTCAGAGCCAAAATTTTTCGCTTCGCCTTAAAATTGGCCCATATCTACACACCGTTGCGCGAGTCAACCAAGTTTTACTATCTCTTGGAGCTGGAACAGCTCAGGCGGCACCTATTGGCGCTGGGCACGCGATTATCGTCCACCCGATACAAATGTCTCAATAATAGAAACGATATATTTTTCCTGTTTTCCCATGAACTTCAAGGAATCGTACAAAAAAAACGATCGCCAAAACAAATCAAGCATCTCATCGCAGAGCGGAAAATGGACTATCTGGTAAAAAAGAGAATCCCGGTCCCGTCGGTCATTTTCCGAGATTCCCTGCAATGCATCGGGCAGGAGCCTGAATCCGAGAGTTCCGAAGTGCTCTCGGGAACCGGGGTTTCAAGGGGCAAGGTTACGGGAATCGCCCGGATCATCGAGCACCCTTCCCAGATAGGCAAACTGAATTACGGGGAAATTTTAGTTGCACCCACCACCGACCCCGGCTGGACGCCGGTGTTTTTCATCGTCAGCGCACTGGTCATGGATACCGGCAATGTCCTCTCCCACGGTGCTGTGTTAGCCAGAGAATACGGACTGCCGGCGGTGGTGAATGTGCCCCGGGCCACCGCAATCATTGAAGATGGTCGCAAAATCACGGTGGATGTTGAACAGAACAAAGTCTATTTACATTGAATAAGACGGCCAAAATCATCGCGGCTTTCGCAAAATGCTGGTTGCGCTACTATCTGCAAGGCAGGCCTTTGTGGGCCATACTCTATGTGACGCGCAAGTGCAATCTCGCCTGCCGTTATTGTTTGTTTAAAAATGATGGGAGCACCGACCCTCCGATCGAGGACATTGACCTATATTTGAACAAGATAAAAGAAACCGGCTGCAACATCATCTCGATAACCGGCGGAGAACCCACCCTCCGGAAGGATCTGCCTGAAATAATCGCACGCTGTAAAGAAAAAAATATTATATCCTATCTCAATACCAATGGGCATCTGCTGACCGCTGCCAGTGTCGACGAACTGGGCGCGGCTGGTTTGGATATGGTGAATATCTCACTGGATTCGGTTTCCCCCAACCCAAACTCGAACAAAGATTATCTTCGTATGAGGGACAAAATCGATCTTTTGATTGAGGGCCGTGAAAAGCACGGTTTTGCCGTCATCTCCAATCAGGTGATTACAAAGGATAATTTGCATGAAATCGAGCCCTTGATCGAGAAGTTAAACAAAAAGGGGATATACGTTGCCCATGGCCTAAAATACCCCCTGGCGGACGAATTTGACAACCCATCGGATCTTCGAAGACTGACCGCAGCGCTGAGCGCGCTGAACCAAAAAAAGCGCGCCGGCTACCCCATTATCACATCGAAAAATTACCTGGATTTCCCTGGAAAATGGGCCAGTGGGCCATCTTCCTGGAATTGCCTGGCGGGCTCGGCTTTTTTCGTTGTTGATCTGGATGGAAGCGTTTTGGGTTGCGACCGGCTTCCGGCAACCGGGATGCACATCGGCGATCTTACGAAAAGAGAATTCAACCGGGTGCGAACTGAAACCAGAGCAAAGAAAGATTTTCCGACGTGCAGCAAAACCTGTCTGATCAATTGCGCTTTCGAAACGAGCCATATCTGCTCAATACCTAGCATCTTCTTGAAAGAGCTATTACGCACGCTGCCGGCGGTGAGCTCTGCCACGCTGAAAAACCCCCGCAAGACGGCAGGCGGGATCTCGCAGAGAAGTTCATGAAAATCGATTTGATCCACCCGTCGCTTGAAAAATCAGGCACATATTTCGGCGTTGAAGGCCCCAAAATAGCCTCGCTCAGCCTGACGACCCTGGCCGCGGCAGCCCCGCCCGGGGTGGAAATAAGAATTATAGACGAACGGGTTGAAGAACTGGACGTCTCTGATGCGGCCGACCTGGTAGGGATTACTTTTATGAGCCGTCTTGCCACGCGGGCCTATCGGATAGCAGAAAAATATAGAGAAAAAAAAGTGCCCATTGTCATGGGGGGCATCCATTCTTCCATGCGCCCCCGGGAGGCGTTAAACCATTGTGATTCAGTTGTCATCGGTGAAGCAGAGGACCTGTGGCCCAGGCTTTTGAATGATTTTCAAAACAGCCGGCTGAAGCGGATTTACCACAATCACCAGCTTCCCTCACTGGCCGACCTGTCTTTGCCGCGAAGAGATCTTCTGGCAAACAAAAAGTATGTCTCCATCAATACGATCGAGGCCACACGGGGCTGCCCGCACGATTGCGGATTTTGCTACTCGCCGAATTTTCACTTGAGAAACTTCAGATACAAGCCGGTCGAAAAGATGGTTGAAGAAATAAAATCCCTTAAGCGAAAGGAGCTGATATTCATCGATGACAATATCATCGGCAGTCCGCGTTACGCCAAGGCGCTTTTTACCGCCATGATTCCCCTCAAGAAATTATGGTTCAGCCAGTGCAGTATAAATATCGCCGAGGACGATGAGCTGCTCGACCTTGCCGTAAAGTGCGGCTGCCGCGTCCTGCTGATTGGATTTGAAACCCTGTCCAACAAAAATCTTGCGGTAAGTTCAAAGAAATGGAGCCGGGCGGAAAGCTACAAACGGGTAATCAAAAAGTTACACAATAAGGGTGTTGCCATTCTCGGGTCCTTCATTACGGGCTTTGATGATGATGATAAAAATGTTTTTGAAAATATCCTGCATTTTTCCATTGACAACAAGTTGGAGTTCATTCAGGTCAATCCGCTGGCCTTCTATCCGGGAAGCGAGCTGTATGAGCAGGAGCTTCAAAGGGGATCGAATCCGGGTCGTTTGATCGAACCGATCTGGTGGCAGAAACCCTTTCCCTATGTTTACAAGGTCCACTTCCGGCCCAACATGATGTCACCCGAAGAGCTTGAAAATGGCTGCGTGTGGCTCATGAAACAATTTTACTCCATGGGTTCCATCATCAAAAGGGTCAGAAAGGCCTCCCTGCCGCTGATGTTTAATTATTGGCTCATCAACCTCGGTTTGAAGAACATCGGGTCGACCCTTCCCGTTAAGGGCTACAATCCAGTTAGACCTGAAAATTGAACCGCTTTTGGAGATTCACCAATGCAGAAATTGAAGGAAATCGTCTGGTTTGATGAGATCGGCTCGGGCCACATGGACCGGTTTGGGGCTAAGGGCGCGTCTTTGATAAGACTTTCCAAGGCGGGTCTGAAAATTGCGCCCGGATTTTGTATAACCACAACGATTTTCAAGACTTTGTTTGGCGATGGCCTGCAAGAACCCATAGATCGGCTCAAATACGCCGATTTGGATCGGTTTTCAGAGCTTGAAAAAATCGCACAATTCGCCCAAAAAATAGTGCACCAAAAATCCCTGCCCGCGCCTTTGCAGGAGGCCATCCTTGAAGCCTATTGCAAACTGGCCGGTGATAAGGACAAAAACGTTCCCATCGCCGTGAGATCATCTGTGGTTGCCACGGAGGAGCCTTCTACTTCATACAATCTGCAAGACGGGTCTTTTTTAAATATCCGCGGCGGCCGGGAACTTATCTTGCACATCAAAAAGTGCTGGGCATCCCTGTGGGCCCCGGAGGCCGTTTCCGACCGGCATCGGCGCGGTTTGGATCCCGGCGCCGTATTTCCGGCCGTTATCGTCCAAAAAATGATCCAACCCGAATTTTGCGGTATACTTGCCACAGAGCACCCCTGCAACCGGCCGGCAGAGGGTATTTTGATTAAAACCGGCTGCAGTTTGAACGGCACAATCGGGCCTGGAAACCAATCCGTCATCGAATACATTGCTGCCAAAGATACAGGTGACCTGCTGTCAGAAGCAGGTGAAGACATCCGTCGACGCCCGGGTGATGATCAGGATGGAGCGGAGCCGCCGCGGGCCGGCTCATCAGCTGAAGGCCTTCCGCGTTTAGCGGATTATAGAATTCGGCAACTGGCTCAATTGGCCCAGGAAATTGAATCATCATTTAACTGCCCGCAAGAGGTGGAATGGGCAATTTCGGGCAACGATATTCATATCTTGCAAAGCCGGCCGGCCCCGGATTTGAATCACAGAATCCATGAGATCATCGAAAACGAAAGGCGGATGTTAAAAAAATGCAGTCCCAAGTCGGTCTGGAGCGATAAGATGGTCTCCGAGACGATGACCTATCCGAAACCCTTGAGTATGGAATTTATTTCACGGTTTGTGTCCAGGGATGGCTCCTTCGGACTTTTTTATGAAAAAGAACTTGATTTTGGCAGACCATTTTCCGATCCGATTCTCAGTTTTATCTGCGGGCGCCCTTATTTAAACCGAAAAGAGCTCATCAAACCGTTTAGTTTTATGGGTTTTCCGTTGAAACCCTTTGCTTACGAAAAAGTGCGGCAAGATCCCAGCGGAGCCAACTCCCTTTTTCCCCTGGTAGACATAGGATTCTGCGGCCTGAAGCTTATCTCTTATTTTGTCAGGGTCGCTGCGATTTTCCCCTACACGCTTCACAAACTGTTTACCCGGGTATGGCGTTTGAAAAACACCATGGATACCTTTGATAAGGAATTTTCCAACGACATACTTCCACCGTACCTTGAGTATATCGACGAACTCAAGCAGTCGGACCCAGCCGATTATAGTGAGGCTGAGATTGTATCCCGCATCCGGTCGCTCTTCGATCACCTGACCCGGGTGGCGACCATGGGTCATGTGAAAAGTGAATTTATCTCCGATATCGGCTATTACATACTCAAGGCCACGGTGGGAGCAAAGGCCAATAATCTTACCGGTGGAATTGACGGCGACAAGCACCTGGAAGCCAACATGGAGTTGTGGAAAACCGTTCAGGGGGCAAGCCCTCAGGTCGCCGACATTCTGCGGACGGTGCCTTTCGAAAACCTGCTGGACCAATTGAACAGTATTGACTCTGGCCGAGACTTTCTGAATCAGCTGAATATCTTCTTGGACAATTACGGCCACCGGGCCCATAACGAAGTCGAGCTATCCGGCCCAAGATGGAAAGAAGATCCGGAATTTGTATTTGGAATTATCCGCACCTACCTGAAGGCCACGGAAATAAATCCGCTAAAGCATTTTCAGCGCATGAAAAGAATAAGAGAAGCAGATGAAAAGAAAATTCGCGACCAGCTCACCTCCGGTTTCTTCAACAAGCTCGTTCCGGTAAAATACGCGGGCTATCGCTTCGCCTTGAAATTGGTTCATCGTTATTCACCCCTGCGAGAGACAACCAAATTTTATTACTTATTAGAAATCGAACAGCTGCGGCGCTACTTGCTGGAGCTCGGATCGCGGCTGGCGTCCGATAGATACCGGTGCCTCAACAATAAATCCGATATTTTTTTCCTCTTTTCCGAAGAACTTCAAGAAATCGCAGAAAAAAAGCAATCCGTGCAGCAAACCAAACGTCTCATCAGGGAACGCAAAATGGATTACCGGTTAAAAAAGAAGATCCCGGCGCCGTCGGTTATCTTTCATGACGATCTCGAATCTATCGGACAGCAAAGCCAACGGGAAGCCGCCGCGGTCCTTTCAGGAACGGGCGTGACCAAAGGCAAGGTGACGGGTACGGCTAGAATAATTAAAAATCCTTTTCAAATAGACGACTTGAATCCAGGAGATATAATGGTGGCGCCAACCACCGATCCGGGCTGGACGCCATTGTTTTTCATTGTCAGCGCCCTGGTCATGGATACCGGCAATGCCCTCTCCCATGGAGCGGTCTTGGCCAGGGAATATGGACTGGCGGCGGTGGTAAATGTGACCGGCGCCACAGAATTCATTAAAGATGGTCAACAAATTACGGTCGACGTGGAGCAAGGAAAAGTCATTTTGCATTGATTCGATATTCAAACATCTTTAACACCTTCTTACGATTCACAACTGGAGCTTGTATGAAATGTGCTCTGATTAATCCCAACATCAACGGTGAGATGTTACCCAACACGGGACTGGCCTATGTCGCCAGTGCCATAGCATCGGGTCATGAGGTATTCGCTATCGATCTTGCCTTTCATAGAAACCACTGGCAGTCGTTTCTGAAAGAACGATTGATGCAAACGGACCCTGACGTCATCGGAATTTCGTGTTTAACTTTCAACTACGTTGAAGCCCTGGCCGTGTCTAAGTTGGCCAAGGAGGTCAGCCCTCGCGCAACCATCGTGTTTGGTGGCACCCATCCGACGATCATGCCGGACGAAACTTTAAATAACGAAACGGTGGATGCAGTTTGTATTGGCGAGGGTGAACTAACATTCAACGAATATCTCAACACGCTGGAGTCGGGGCAAAGCAGCCGCGGTATTAAGGGAATTTGGTACAAACACAATGGCCGCGTGATCAAAAATGATCTTAGACCGTGGACACCGGATCTTGATTCGATCCCCTTTCCCGACTGGGACCAATGGGAGATTGAAAAATATCTGGCTTTGCCCACGCCACTGCATAAGACGATTCCCTTGCTCGCTTCAAGGGGCTGCCCATACGAATGCACGTTTTGTGCGAATCAGTTTCTGAGGGACAGCATTCCCGGTAAATATGTCCGTTTCAGAAGCGCTCAAAATATCCTTGAAGAAATCAAACGTAATCAGCGTCGATATTCAGCCATGGGATTTCAGATTGTTTCGTTTATTGATGACATATTCGGAATGAAAAAAGATGTTTTTTATGATTTCTGCTCCCGATACAAAGAGGAGGGTCTTGATCAAGACATTGTCTGGTTGTGCAACACGCGCGCCAATCTGGTCGATGAGCAATGGGTTGAATCGGCGGTGAATGCCGGCTGCTTTTACCTCAAGGTGGGCATCGAGGCCGGTGATTCCGATTTCAGAAATAAAATATACCGCAAAGCCCTGAGTACCGAGGAAATCAGGCGCTGCCATAGAATAGTGAGGAATCACGACCTGCTGACTCAATATAACTTTATCTGGTTATATAGAAAGCCCAAGTGAATTAATTTCGTAGAAGTAAATCAGCCTGGATTCCATTTTTAATTTGTCTACAGGTTATTTTAGCTGATGAAGCGACTTGTTCTACAATTCGCATGAATTTT
>Ga0209678_1000509_pt1 | contig 12321 bp, 10 predicted proteins | sample WorMetilvaeELBA1_FD_187404 | JGI IMG/M metagenome (GOLD analysis project Ga0209678, IMG submission 187404) | Marine gutless worms symbiont microbial communities from Max Planck institute for Marine Microbiology, Germany - Olavius ilvae ELBA.1... ...
CGAGCTCTCAAACAATTATGCGATGTCATGAATCAGGAGTCATACGTCTACCCCGGCACCCGAATGAAATTGGTATTTGCCGCGCAATAAGTTGCAATTGAAATTACGCGAGGTCAGGAGCCCTGAATTTGCAGGCACCAAAGAACAAATAACAAGCAACAAATTCCAAATAAATTCCAATTTCCAATATTCAAGGTCTCAAACACTGGACTTGCCAGAAGCCATTGGCCGTGGGCTTTTGACTCTCAGCTCAGAAAAGATTCACTGTGGCTTAAAGGACCTGCCTCTTCTTCTATGCGGATCGGTATCTGTCATAAGCCGACAAATCAAAATTTGGATTTTGGTTATTGTAATTTGTTTGTGATTTGTCAGTTGAGATTTGTTATTTATTCTCTTCAGCAAAGACGATGAACTATCCGAAATGCTATTTCAACAAATTCGCGAAATTTAAATCAAAGGAAACAATATGGTAGAAATCCGACTATACGGCAAACTCCGACGTTTCGATCAGGATAACCCGGACGGCATCATCCGGGTCACGCCCGAACCCGATGAAACATTAAGCAGTTTGATAACTCGTCTAGGCATTCCGGTGGATGATATCTATTCGATATTCTACAATGCCAAATTGCTGGCGGCCCGCTCAGGGATGGCAAGCTGGATCGGCTATCCCCTGGTACATGCCTCACCCTTTGGCTGGGACTTGAATATAACGTTGAAACCTTCAGATCGAATTGGATTGTTCGGCCGGGATATGGCAGCCCTTGTTGTGTAAGTAAGGAGAAAGTTTATGCTGGAATAAAGTCTGCAATTTCGGTCGAATCCGAAGTGAATTCCCTGATTAAGAACATGAATGCATCCATAAAAGAAGCCAACGCATTTATCAGCACCATGACCCATGGGTAAGTGGAAGTCGGAATGGGGTCTTCGACGAGCTCCCCTCGACAAGCTCGGGGCTTGATCCAGTCGAACGGCAGGCGAGACAAAGTCGGAAAATTGAAATGCGGATTGCGGGTTTCAGTAGGGACGATAAGTTTAAATGAGTACGCGAAAGATCACAAATCGGGTTATGGCACTTGGCATCCCGGAGCAAGCCGCCATCAGCCAGCGGTTCTTTAAGACCGGTCCGGGCGAATATGGTGAAGGCGATGTCTTTCTCGGGATCAAAGTGCCCGTCTTGAGAAAATTGGCCAAAGAATATTCGGATTTACCTTATAAAAACGTCAAAGCAATTCTGGGCTCAAAATATCATGAGCTGCGACTGATGGCCCTGTTGGTCATGGTCGATCAATTCTCCAAGGGCGATCAAAAGAAGAAAAAAAGCATTTACAGCCTGTACTTAAAAAGCACCCGCTTCATCAACAATTGGGATTTGGTGGATTCGTCGGCCCACCACATTGTCGGCCCTTATTTAATAAATGTGAGCAAGGCACCACTCTATAAACTGGCCCAATCCGGCCTTCTGTGGGAACGGCGCATTGCCATCATGTCGACCTTTTACTATATTAAAAACAACAAATACTCGGAAGCGCTGAAAATATCCGAAATGCTTCTGGCCGACAAAGAAGATCTGATCCACAAAGCCGTGGGATGGATGCTGCGCGAAATCGGCAAACGCGACCTGCCGCGCGAAGAAGCTTTTTTGAAACAACACTACCGCAACATGCCGCGCACGATGCTGCGCTATGCCATTGAAAGATTCCCCGAGCCGAAGAGAAAAAAATATTTGCTAGGGCAAATTTGAGATAACTTTAGCGGGACACAGATTTGCACAGCGTTTCACAGATAACTCGAAATGTGCATGTTATCGCTGGAGCTTACCCGTGACTCATTCCAGTGACGTTGGTGTAGGGTGGGCTTTGCCCACCGTTAATAAATGAAATTGGCGATATTTGGTGGGCACAGCCCACCCTACGATTAGGAAGAATCGCGGCGTTAAAGGATACATTAGGATGATAAGACAAAATTTTTATCTGTTCTTTATAGTCACCCCGTTAGTCGTTCTGGCCTGTGCCGCCAACCAGAGCGTCGACGGTACAGCGAATGACGGCCAATTAATCACTCCTCAAAATCTTAACTCCATCGCCGGCCTCGAGTGGAATCTGACGCAGATGACAAAAGACAAATCAACAATCGCACTGGTAAAAGGCTCACAGACGACCTTTGCCTGCACGCCGGATGGCGGGGTAACCGGAAAAGCAACTCTTAACCGCTATTCCGGCAATTTAACACTGCAGGCTGATGGTGAGATTGTCTGGAGCAAGGCCTTCATTATGACCCGCATGGCCGGCCCGCCAGAGCTGATGCGGCAGGAGGCGGATTTCTCCCAGACCCTGGTGAAAACAAGCCGTATGCATCTGAAAGATTCTATCCTGGTGTTGACTAGTGAAGACCGATCATATCGTCTGGAATTTGAGCGAATCAAACAGTAGAGACTTTATACCCGATTCAGGTCGGGCGCCATTTTTTTGACAAACGGCCTGGTTCTGACTGTATCTCCACGTCCAGGAGCCTGCCTGCCGACAGTTTCGGCCACAGACGATCGATTGCTCCGATCCCCCGCGGTTATTGGCTCTCCGGCATATGTCACATTGCGGCAGCACCACAAAAACTAGCAGCAGGTACAGTTTTTGCGTACTTAACGGGCAGCTAGATATCGAATAGCCAATCCATTAAAAGAATCATCAATTCATATCTCTCAAAGCGCTATCCGTTCTAAAGAATGGTGGAGCCATGAAAACCTTCAAAAAATGTACTTGCTGTGAAAGCCCCTGGTTTACCCGGGAAGATTTTCTGGAAGACGCAAGTGTCGAGCTGATCGGTTACCAGGCAAATTTTAGCTATCTAGAGTTAGGGTTTTTCCTATTCAACCATTTGGACTGCGAGTCTACCCTTGCAATTCCAGCCGATCGGTTCAGGGACCTGTATGACGGTCCGGTGTTCACCCAAAGGTTGACCGGCACTGAATTCTGCCATGGTCTTTGTGAAGACATCAATCAGTTGGATCCCTGCGACAGAAAATGCGAATGCGCCTATGTCCGGGAAATTATGCAGCTCATCCGCGCATGGCCTAAACGCATGCGGCGTCTCGCCAAAGTTGCCCAGGGATAGCCAGTCTGCGTACCCTGTGCAAGGCACCGCATTGTCGATTCACCTTCAAACCGTCCCCGGTCATGCCCCCTGCCTGCTTTCAGCCTGCCTAATTGCGCAGTACTCCTCCGGATATCTCGTGTGAAACTGCACTGAAGGTTTCAGGTGTCAGTGTTCAGGTGTCAGGATATAGCGCCTTAACTCCCAGCCACCGGAAATCTTATATGAAATCGTTTACTACAAAAATGTAGGGCGGGCCACCGTGCCCGCCAAAATCGGTCGGCACGGCCTGCGACGAGCTAAGCCATGTCGTGGCCGACCCTACGGAGCTATGGTACCACAGTTTCTTATGGGATCAGACTGGATGCTGGCGGCCAGAGGTAGCGCTCTTATGAAACTGCGTTAAAAGCGAACCGCAGAACCGCAGAATATTGAATATCGAATGTCGAATGATGGAATCGCTTCGCTTGATCGTTTTAAAAATAGACCGTTTGACAAAAAGCTCACGACAGGCAGAATACATCATTCGATGTTCGATGTTGGACGTTCGATGTTGGACGTTAGATGTTCGTTATTTTTCCGGGTTGGGTTGAATTTACTTCACACTTTGTTGGGTTTCTCCGCCTGCGGCGGATCAACCTACAATTTACCGGCGGTTTTTAAAAAATCGAAACCCAACTTTGGTCGATTGCGATGCCGAGCCCCGGAAATTGCCGTACGCCAAAAATCCGGCGAGGCGCCCTTTCTATTATGATGACATTTTGATATACCTGATTAACGGATATATCCAAATTAAACCCTATTGCACTTCATGTAAGGAAGGGACTACCCAACTAATGTTCACCCACGCCATTACCAGAAAACCATGTAAAAATTTTGCCGGCGGCCTGACCACCGCCGTCAGTTCGCGGCCGGCCGATTATGGATTGATGCTTGAACAGCATGATGCATACCTGGCGGCACTGTCAGCGGCAGGGCTTGAGGTAATCGTTCTCGACCCGCAGCCGGATTATCCGGATGCGCACTTTGTCGAAGACACTGCCGTGGTCACCACGGAGGTTGCTGTCATCACAATTCCGGGAGCTGATGCCCGCCGGGGCGAAGAAGAATCGATTGTCCCGGTCCTGGCCGAATTTAGAAAAATCGAACGCATTCAATCCCCCGGAACTGTGGACGGCGGCGATGTGCTTCAAGTGGACAGTCATTTTTTTGTCGGCATTTCGGAGCGCACGAACCAGGCGGGCGCCGCGCAGCTCGGCCGCATTTTACAGGACTATGGCTATACCTGGACCACGGTAGCCGTCGGTGCCGGCCTGCACTTTAAATCCAGTGTCAATTATGTCGGCCGGAACACATTGCTCGTCACTCCTGATTTCAGCGCCAGCCCGCAGCTAGAAGGATACGATCAAATCGTGTTGGACGAGGAGGAAGCCTATGCAGCCAATACCTTGCTGGTCAATGCGCATCTGCTGATTCCTGCCGGCTATCCTGCTACACGCAGACAACTTGAAAAGCTGGGTTTGGCCATGACTGAACTGGAGGTCAGCGAGGTACGAAAAATGGACGGCGGTTTGACCTGCATGTCGCTGAGGCTTTAGGGCAGAGGTCAGAGGTCAGAGGACAGAGGTCAGGTGACAGAGGTCGGATGACAGAGGTCAGGTGACAGAGGTCAGAAGACAGAGGTCGGAAGACAGAGGTTTTCGATTGCGGATTTTGGAATGCGGATTGCGGATTTAGAAATCAGAGGACAGAGGTCAGAGGACAGAAGACAGAGGTCAGAGGACAGAAGACAGATTTTTGAATTCGGAAGTCGGAATGCGGCCTTCGACGAGCTCAGGCGAGACAAAGTTGGATAAGGGCAAAGCGCACGGCGTAAAGGCAGAGGATCCGTCTTCGCTCTGCGAGCTTGGGGCTTCGCCCTTCGGGCTGCGACCCCACAAGACGCCGCGGCACGCAGAGGGCGGAGTTGTAGAAGTTTCGAAACATGAACCGATTATTTTGTTACGGGACGCTTCAAGTCCCGGAAGTTATCCAGACGGTCACCGGACGAATCTATACGGGGAAATCGGCCACTCTAGACGGGTATGCCAGATACAGGGTAAAAAACACCGAATATCCGGGCATTATTCGCGTTGCAGGCTGCAAGACCAAAGGCTTTTTATATGAAAATGTCAGCATTTTTAATGATGTCCTGGGACCGATCATGCGCGGGTTCGTTGGATTAGGACGCACCCGGCCGGTGGACTCAGCCGAGGCGAATTCGAATGACAGTACAGCAACGCAATCGGTATCCTGCTTTGGTGCTGATTTAATTAGATTATCGGGAGAATCAAGAGCATGAAATGTCAAATAAGAGGTAATCGCCCAAAAAAATATTCAACCGGTCACTTGCTTGCGGTGCTGTGCTTCAGTTTAGTTTTAGGCCTGCCCACGGTCGGCATCGGCGGGGGCCTGTACCTCAATGAATTCGGTACGCCCAGCATGGGGGTTGCCGGCGCGGGTGCCAATGCCGTGGCGGTCGATGCCTCCACCTCCTTTCACAATGCCGCGGGCATGACCCGGCTCAAGGGCAAGGAGTTAATGGCAACGGGTGGGTTGCTGAACGCGACCGTCGAGTTCGACCCGGATGACGACACGCCAATCCCCGGAAGCGACGGCGGCGATGCCGGCGGTCCGGCACCGATCATCGGCGGGTTTTATGTTCACAGTCTGTCTGATAGGTGGAAGCTGGGCGCCAACCTCATCACCATCACCGGGGCCGTGCTGGATTACGATGATGACTGGACCGGCCGTTATTTAAATACGGAGGTCACCCTGCTGACCGTGACGTTTTTCCCATCGATTGCCTACCGGGTCAACAACTGGCTTTCACTGGGCGGGGGGCCGCAGATCATGTATGCCGACCTTGAAATGAAAGCCATGGCCCCGCCACCCTTCGGCAGCGGCGAGGTCAAAATCGACGGCAATGACGTGGCTTTCGGCTTCGGCCTGGGGGCCCTGTTCGAGGTCAGTGAGCGCACCCGGTTCGGCCTGGTTTACCAGTCGGAAATCGAACCGGAATTTGACGGTGATGTGAGCATCGACCCACCGGGCATCTCGGTGTCAACGGACACTACCATCACGCTGGCGCAATTTGTCAACCTTGCCGGCTACCATGAAATCAATGAGCGCTGGGCTTTGCTCGGCACGGTGGGCTGGGAAGACTGGAGTGCCTTTGAAGATGTCAATATTTCCACTGACCGGGTTGACCAAAAAATACCGCGCAATTGGAAAGATACCTGGAAATTTGCCGCCGGGGTTCATTTTCGTCCGGTTGAAAAATGGCTGCTGCAGCTTGGCTTCGCCTACGACACCTCCCGGTGGATTCGGATGACCGCACACCGGATATGCCCATTGATCGCCAAATTCGTTATGCCACCGGCGTTCAATATAAATGGAGTGACAAGCTTTCGACCGGCGCCCAGTTGGTGTACGCCGATTACGGCAATGCCAAAATAAACAACGATCTGCTCAAAGGCGATTATAAACGCAACGACATCCTCTTTTTGGCACTAAACGCCAACTGGAAGTTTTGACGGACTTAATTCTGATCCTCGCCTAAATACTGCTCCCGGAGGGCTGTTTTGCGCACTTTGCCCAGGGCGGTTCGGGGAAAATCAGCGGCAAATATAACCTGCTTGGGCCATTTATAGCGCGCCAGCTGCCCCTCGCAATACCCGATCAGTGCTTCGGCTTTAATTTCCGTGCCCGGCTTGGTCATCACGAAGGCGTAGCCCACCTCACCCCAGGTTTCATCCGGGACGCCGATGACGGCGATGTCCTCAACCGCCGGATGATTGCGCAGGACCCTTTCAACCTCAGCCGGATAGACATTCTCACCCCCGGAAATAAACATATCCTTGGCCCGGTCGATCAGGTAGAAGTATCCATCTTCGTCCATGCGCGCCAGATCTCCGGTGTGCAGCCAGCCGCCCCGGATTGTGTCTTCGGTCTTGACCGGATCCTGCCAGTACTCCGTCATCATGATGGACCCGCGCACGACAATCTCCCCCACCTGGCCGGAAACACACACCCTGCCCTGACGATCGACAATCCGAACTTCGGCGTGAAACACCGGCTTGCCCACCGAGCCCGGTTTGCGCAGGACGTCCTGCTCGTGGGCCCATAGGAGTATGGAAGTCTCGGTTTGGCCCATGATCTGGCGCAGCGAAAATCCGGCCTCTTTGAAGCGGGCCATGAGCTCGGGGGTTAATTTTTCGCCGCCGATGGCGCAGACTTTCAATGATGACAGGGCGCTTTTGCGCTCTGTTTCAGCTTTGACCAGCGACTTGTAAACGGTCGGAACCCCCAGAAATTTCGTTACCTGGTATTTTCGAATGTCCCGGTACGTCCGGCGGGGCTCAAAGCTTTTATGAAGCACCAGGGTGGCGCCCTTGTAAATTACCGGTGAAGCTTGAATAAACAGCCCGCCGGAATGAAAAAGGGGCAATACGACCAGCATAATGTCATCGAAATGAAGCTTGAAAAAAATATCTGCATTCAGGCAGTTAAAAAACGTTTTGCGATGGGAAAGCACGGCACCTTTCGGTTGCCCGGTGGTCCCGGAAGTATACATGATCACATGGGCCTCTTCCGGTACGGCGGGCGCCATCAAATCGGTCAGAAAAGGCTGTTGACCCTCAAAAGCGGCGGCTTCGCCGCGATAATCCAGGATGGCGCCGGCAATGGGGTTTTCGACAATAGCGGCCAGGAGCATCAAAGGGCGGCGGCGGTTCAGTTCCAGGCTCGAGACGGTATCACAAAATTCTTCCCCGAATACAAATAGCCGGGGCCGGGAATTGGTGAGGGTATATTCCAGTTCCGGTGCCGCCAGCCGATAGTTGATCGGCACGAATAGGGCTCCCATCCGGGAGCAGGCCAGGAAGAGTTCGAGAAATTCCGGGCAATTGTTCAGCATCACCGCTACCCGGTCGCCCTTTTCGATCCCCAGGGACTGCAGCCAGCAGCAGGCCTGGTTGACTTTCTGATGCAATTGCAGATAGCTGATCGTGTTTCCTTCGAAGATAACGGCCGTTTTGTGCGGATGCAGTTCGCTCCAGCGCTTTACCCACCAGGCAATGTTCATTGATTTGATCATTTTCTTACCAACTTCCCTCTACTATTTAACAGTGCCGCCAGCCGTTTTTCCCCAGGCTCAATGCGCTCTGCCCCATGCGCCATGCCCCAAGCGCCCTGCCCCACGCTTTAACATTTTTGTCCCTCCAACCTCTAACCTTTGACCTTTAGCCTTTATCCTTTGACCTTTGAGCTCTGTCCTTTGACCTTTGAGCTTTTAGCTTTGACCTTTGAGCTCTGTCCTTTGGCCTTCGATCACAAACCGGCAATTCTCATCCCCCATTGCCAGGCATTGCACTTCGGCGGCGGTGCATTTCCCGTCAAACAAGACATCAGCCATCCCTGCCAGCACCCCCCGGATAAGGTGGCAGACACCCCGGGAAGACGAGCCATAGGCCTGGGCAAAAGGTGAATCGTTTACCGCCACGCAAAGATGCTTCAACTCCGCATAATAGCTGACAAGACTGAAATTCCCCCAGCCGATCTGGTTTCCCATATTCATCATGAATTCAATAATTTCCTTATTGGAAAAATTGTGGAGCGCTTTATATTTTTGGGCAGACAGGCTGCCGCCCGCATAGCCGCCATCATAGAGAGCAGCACCGCCTTTTTGGCCGCAGGTCTCGACCAGGGCTTTTTGAAAACCGGCAAGGGTCTCCGGCCGAATCAGGAGATAGCGCACGCCTTTGTAAAGCAGTGAGCCGGAAGCCGACTCATAGACCAGCTCGTCCAGAATTCGATTTTCAGACATTTTAAATTTTCGTCCATTTTAAGGATTGAAACTCAACGACACATTTTACAAATCCGCGCCGAAGGGTAATGTCGATCAATGCGGGTTATATCATATTTGCCGCATTTCATAAATACTTATTAATACTTGTAAATATGAACATTTAGGTCTTTTTCAGCAAGGGTGGAATAAACTTTTAGCATCAATCAACCCAGCTATCGATTGCAAAAAGGCAGGTTGTAGTATATTAGTTTTGATAGGCATCAGGCAAGCTGCGCTAATAATATGGAAAATGATTTAAGAACCGGGTCGTTATGGAACCCTATCTAAATCTTAAAGAAGAGGAGTTAAAGGACAGCACCGATCGCTACCGTGTAATTTCTGAAATCACCTCCGATTTTTTTTATTGTCTGACGATACAGCCTGAAGGGCCCATGCAAATTACCTGGATCGATGGCGCCTACCAAAAACTCCTGGGCTACAAGGCCGATGACATCACCGATTCGGAAATGTTTACGACTATTGTCCATCCGGAGGATTTGCCCGTCCTCCAGCAAGCTATCGGCGTTCTGATAAACAACCGGCCCCACATCTTCGAGTATCGGATTCAGGCAAAAACCGGTGAGCATGTCTGGGTCCGGGACCGGGCTCACCCGGTCTGGAGCGATAGCAAACAGCGCGTAAGTCATATTATCGGCGCGATAGAGGATATTACCGAACGCAAAGAGGCTCAAACCCGCCTACGCGAGAGTGAAAAACGGTACCGCCAGTTTTTCCATGAAGATCTGTCCGGCGCCTACATTTCCAGACCCGATGGGCGCCTGATTGATTGCAATCCGGCCTTTGCCAGAATTTTCGGTTTCGCCTCGGTGCAGGAAGCACTGGAAACGCCCATGGCGTCAATCTATCACCCAACCGATACTCGGGATGATTTTTTAAACCTGCTCCATAAAAATAAAAAATTAATAAACCGCAAATCGATCATGCGCCACAGGGACGGCTCACGTCTTGACATCATCGAGAATACCATCGGCATCTTCGATGATCGGGAAGACTTAATCGAGATAAAAGGCTTTCTGGTGGACGTTACCCGCCAGAAGCAGCTTGAAACGCAATTGTACAAAGCTCGTAAAATGGAAACGGTCGGCACCCTGGCCGGCGGTATTGCCCACGAATTCAACAACCTGTTGATGACTATCCAGGGCAATGCCTCTCTGATCCAATACGAACTGAGCATAACAGACCCCCATTATCAGATGCTGATAAAAATTGAAGAGGCGGTCAATCGCGGTGTCAAGCTCACCCAGCAGCTGCTGGGGTATGCCAAAAAGGGTAAATATGAGGTAAAATCCCTCGACCTCAACCGTCTGGTACAGCAAACCGCAGATGTATTTGGCCGAACGAAACAAAATATTGCCATTCAATACGAGCTGTCGGAAGGTATGCCCGCCATCCTGGCGGATCAGGATCAAATGGAGCAGGTGTTGTTGAATCTTTTGGCAAATGCGGCGGATGCCATGGGCGATTGCGGCGAACTGACTTTAAGAACTTCAGAGGTAACCCATGATCAAATTCAGGCATCCCTCTATGTTCCGATGCCGGGCAATTACCTAAAATTGACGGTTCGAGACACGGGCAGCGGGATGGATGAATTAACCCGCAACCGCATCTTCGACCCGTTTTTCACGACCAAAGAAATAGGCCGGGGCAAAGGCCTGGGACTGGCCTCGGTATACGGCATCATCAAGGGCCATGGCGGATACATCGAGGTTGAGTCCGAAACGGGCCGCGGGAGCACGTTTAACATATTTTTACCGGCCTACACAAAAGATAGTTTGGAGACGCCGGCAACAGGTGAAGCAAGAGCGGCCCGGGGCAGTGTTATTCTGATTGCCGACGATGAGGATCTGGTCCTGGAAGTGGCGGTAGGTTATCTAAAGAAACTCGGGTATGCGGCCCTGACAGCCAACAACGGCTACGAAGCCGTTGAAATTTACAAGAAAAATAGAGATAAAATCAAACTAGTAATCCTGGATTTGATTATGCCGCACATGGGTGGCGGCCAAGCCTATAATAGTATAAAGCAGGTTAATTCGGAAGTTAAAGTACTGCTCTCAAGCGGCTACAGTATCGACGGTCAGGCCCGGGAAATTTTGGATCGGGGGTGCGACGGATTTATTCAAAAACCGTTTGGTATGCAAGAACTGGCTGATAAAATTAAAGCCATACTGGCTGAAGATAGCCAATCTGGATGAGACGGAATTGTAGATTGAAAATCGAAGATTGAAGATTTTTGGTATCGCTTCGCTCTGTCGTTTATAGTAAATTCGGCAGAAAACCTCAACTTTAGGCATATTTGGAGGAGCCATTGAAATTAATAGATGAAGCGCTAAATGAAGGCCGCAGTCAGCTGTCGGAATATGAATCCAAACAGGTTTTGGCAGCTTATGGCCTGCCGGTCACCGATGAATGCCTGGTAAAAACCCCTGAGGAATTAATCCCGGCAGCAGATAAAATCGGGTACCCGCTGGTGCTTAAGGCCTGCTCGGCCGACATTGCGCACAAGACCGAAAAAGGACTGATCCGGGTGGATGTCAGAAACGAGGAAGAAGCGAAAACGGCCTTTAATGATATCGTGCAGCTTATGAACGGTGACGGTGATGCCGTCCTGGTTCAGCAGATGGTCAAAGGACAGCGTGAACTGGTAATCGGACTGACCCGCGACCCGCAGTTCGGGCCCTGCGTTATGTTCGGACTGGGGGGCATATTTACCGAAATTTTGGAAGACACCGTCTTTCGGGTTGCGCCGCTGGAAAAATTTGACGCCATGGACATGATGCAGGAAATAAAATCCCGCAAGATCCTCGACGCTGTCCGTGGCCTGGAGTCCGTGGATCGTGAACGCCTGGCCGATATGCTGGTCACGGTCGGGCAAATCGGCATCGAGAACGAGAATATAAAGGAAATCGACATCAATCCCGTTATCATTTCCAAAGGCAAACCGGTGGCCGTGGATGCCCTGGTGGTGCTGGGGTAGGCCTGGGGTGGTGAATATATCCAGGATCTGCACTTACAAATTCATCCCGATTCTATCTCTAGGGCATCACGAGTTATAATTTGGGATTTTGGATTGCGGAATTCAGATTGCGGATTGCGGATTTGTGGAATCGCTTCGCTCAATCAATTATAATTGACAGCATACCTTACATCTAATAATCAAAATTCCCCGTCAACCCGAGTCCATTTCAAAATTATATAATATGGTTATATAGAAAGCCCAAGTGATAAAAATAATTGATTCATCTGTGACCGTATCTGTCACAGGTCTACGGTACAATGGCCTCAAAAACATAGAGGAGGCCTATTATGACAACATTTTATATCAT
>Ga0209678_1000511_pt1 | contig 12288 bp, 9 predicted proteins | sample WorMetilvaeELBA1_FD_187404 | JGI IMG/M metagenome (GOLD analysis project Ga0209678, IMG submission 187404) | Marine gutless worms symbiont microbial communities from Max Planck institute for Marine Microbiology, Germany - Olavius ilvae ELBA.1... ...
TCACAGCAAATTAACTGTTTAACTAAATCTGTTTCGAGATTCTGTGCAAAGCAAAGCGAGAAAATCGGCCGGACTTTGCTGAAAAAATCGAACCATGTAAAATAAATTGGCCCAATAAAATATCTGCGAAGGCGGGAATCCATTAAAATTGAGTCGTTTGCTGGATTCCGGCTCTCCGCTCCGCTGCGGCCGGTCGAAGATCCCGGATGGCTTTAGCGGGGAATGACGTAATTTGTCGCCGGGTTAATACATCAGTTTTCGCATCAGTAATAGCGGGGAGGATAATACGCACCCCATTTTGAGCCAATAATTTTTTTTCCGCAGGAGAGTTTACGGTCCAGGTCTTCAAGCTCGGTGAAGGGGCCGGCGAGGGAGTTGATCCCTGTGTAATTGGAGACCACCAGGTAACTTCCGTCATCACAGATGACACCGGCAGCTGTGTGAAGACCATCCCAGGGATCCTGATCCCATTTAACACTTCTCATAAATGTTTTGTAGCCGGCCCGTTCCAGCATAAACTGCGCAAAATAAGCTGCATCGGTGCATTGGGCCGTTTTGTTAAAAAAGGTGAAATAGACACCGCTGGCGGGGGTTTTGCGAAAATGGAAATACTTGTTGATGTAAAAGCTGATGAGTTCCGGTGAATTCAGGCGATCGGCAACCGTATAAAACAGTTTCCAGCGGGATTGCTGAACGGCTTTTGCAATGGTGTTCCAATCATTGACGTTAAAAATTTCTTTTTTCCTCAGAAAATCATCCATGATGTAGCCTTGCAGCTGCAAATCGCTATGCCGTTTGAAAAGCGTCGCGTATTCTTCCGATTCTGCTTCAGCCCTTATTCTTTGGATGATTTTATGAATAACCGCGCTGGGGATCAACCTGGACTCCCCATTCCAGGCGGCATCAAGTATTTTTTCCAATGTATAATGCGGATCAGACCCTGTCGAATTGCTTTCTGCCAACACCCTACCCGGTGCTGCAGGCAATTGCGACCCACAATTCCCACTAAAATCTTTAGTTTGATCAATATTGAGGCCCAATAAAATCCCGGACGCATCCTGTTTCTCGTCTTCGATCAGCCAAAATAATGCCTGCAGGGGTGCACAATAGTTTCTGTAGCCGGGCAATCCGATGGTAACCATGGCCTCAAACACATGATCAAATCGAGCAGGCGCAAGCTGATAAATTTTCAGGAGATTATCAAGGGCATGGCGTGCGGAGTCCGTTTTATGCTTGCGGATTTCAGGAATTTTCGACAATTCATCGGACAGATGATGATTTGAGTGGCTTAAAACAGCCAGATTATCTTTAATTGAATTCATGTATCTCCTTTGCATTGAGCATACTTGAATTCACAGAAAATGAAAGTTTTAAATTCGAGAAGCTAGGGTTGACACTGATTCAAATAGGTGGTACCGATTTATTCAACAGTTCGGCCAAGGGGGAAAATCAGGCGAAGCCATGTTATCCCCTTACCCACCGCGACTGCTGATGATAATGTTCACCGATTTTCTGTGGCTCGCCGTAACGATAAAGGAGGAGCTATGGCAATTTTGGGAAAGCTTTTTGGCGGCAAACGCGATTATCCCTCACTTGATCCTTCAGACCCGGCTGCCACGCAGTTAAATTCCGTGCGACCCCCACTTGAAAAATTGGCAGGCGAGACCAGCGATCCGCTCGAAGTTGTACCGGCTGAAGATTCTGTTTATATCTTCATCGGGAAGCCTCCAAAGAAATTTGGGGTTGCATGGATCGAGGATCGTGACAAAATCGTCAACTTCAAATCTCTGGTAGAAGAAAAAGGCATTTCAGAGACGCGCCTCAATCGCCTGAGCCAAGAACTCAGAAAAGCCTATATTGCTCACCAGGACAAACCCCGGTACACGACGACGATAAGCAATCGTGAAGTGGTGGTTATACCTTCAGAGTCCCTGTTGAACAATTTAAAAGGTGTGGTAAAGGAGAATGTCGGTTAGATATGCGATTAGAGCAGAATTATCGGATGTTCAAATTGGTCGAGAAGTTTGGATACCTGCGCCAGGCGGACAGACACAATTGCTCTTTCAGCGGCAGACTTCAGATGCATTCGAGACTCAGAAGGCGGTATAAGGCGGCAACTCCGGCATAAATTTATCAGTGAGTCTGACTTAAAAAGGGCACGTTCAGGCGGAACGCGCCCTTTCTTCTTCGGACGACTTGCATCGGTACTGTCACGTGATCAGGGATCAGTCGGTATCCTGTAATCATAAATCAAGACTCGACACCGTATTCCATACATTGATGGATTAGATATGATATGCCAGCCATATCTTCATAGACAGCGCAGCCTTGGTCTTGCACCGTTGTGGCACCCGCCCAAAAAACCGGATATCGCCCCTTGGTGGGCTATTTGCTTATTTGCACTAAAATATCCTTAAAAACGGAATCAAATTCCTCTACCGGTATTTTCTCCGGATTTTTTGGTATTATCGCATTAAGGGACCTCAATTCCTCGCTCATATACCCTTCAAAATCGGAGGACCGTTCTATTCTGGTCAATTCGGTATCATTTCCTTTTACTTCGATTAGATTATCTACGAAGTTACGTATTTTTCCCGTGGGCAGATATTCTTTCAACAAGTCCTGAATTAACATCGGCGGCTGGTTCATATTTTCAATTATCCATTTACAGCACAATAGGGTTCTTACCGCATACAGATAGGATTTGATCCGAATATCCCGTTCATCCTGAAATTTTGCGATACTGCTTCGTGCCATCGATAAATAATGGTGACAAGATGATTCAGGCATAAATGCTCTTTTTGAGAGCATATAAAAAGGACGAACGGCCGCTGCGACATTTTTATACACAATGGGGGAAGACAACCACTCGAGGAGCGGAGAATTGGACTTCCGTAAAAGCCGAAGAGACTTTTTAATATCCCAGCCACTGATATCGAGTTCCTCATTAACCGGAATTTCGATTACATCCTTTTTTTCAACGATGCTCAGGTACCAATCTCTAGGGTGCCCATAGATAAAACGAACATCATAATCACTGTCTTTAGATGCAAAGCCCCATGCACGACTGCCGGACTCACAGGCATAAATAATTTTAATATTATGCGTTTTTTCAATATTATCTAATTCTTTTAATATTCGATTTTTCATTTTACAAATTAGAATAATGCGACCACCAGCACAACTGGGGGTATGAGGAAGGCCCCTTGAAGGGGCCGTATTCACGCTCGGCTTGTAATCGCTGATTTATTATGAGAACAATTCATTTTCAACCATGTCACAGACAAACTGGTCCCAGAATTTTCGATCAACCGTTTCCGGCAGGGTGCTGTTTAGTGATAACTGCTCAACTTCTTCCATCAGTGATTCCAGCGCCGGGGCTACTTCGGTTAAATAGTCGAGCTCGCCCTGCTTTACTTTGATAAGAAATGGCGCAGTTTTCAATGGGAAGGCAATGTGGTTTTCAGTTAAAACTTCTCTTGTTTGGTAGGCTGCCCGAAATGCATGCGATACTGCTTTCCAATCGATGTTTTTGTTTTCAGCCGCCAATCTCGCACGCCCCCCGTAATCATTGTAGAACTTTTCGAGAATGGGAATGACATATCCGATGGTGGCCGATTCCTGAAAGGATTTGCCGCAAACCTGATATTGTCGCATGCCGTTGGGATCCGGGGCAACGTCATAGCAGTGCTCAATTCTGGGCAAATCGTCCCAGATTTCCCTCATTTTCTTTTCATTATCTTCCTTTTTTAACAAATCCAATACTTGCAATGCAGCATTTATTCTTGACCCCTTGATCCCATACTTGCTCGCCTGGCGACGGGCGTAATCGATAAAAGACTTAAGGTTTCTGGTATAAAAACGATGCCTGTTCTTAATTATTTCCTGCCAGATAGGGGATGATTGTAAGATCATTTCATCAGGTGCATGCAGCATATCCATTGCAACTGTCTGGCCATCGCAGGCCAGCTTGATAAAATAATGCAATGAATATATCTCGACGTCTATGTCATTTTTGGTGTTCCTGGAATCATCCTGTCCGGTTGAATGGCTGTGACATTTTGGGATACGGCCCAATAGCACTTCATCTTTGGTCGGCATGAAGATGCCCTTGTAATCAACATCCGAGTCTGCAGTTGCGGTCCCGTAAAGGTGGGCGCCAAATTTCATTTTGACAATTAGATTCATCTATGTCCCTTAAATTGAGGTTTCTGCAAGCTGAATTGCAAACAACCACTGCCGAACTTTTTGCTTTTATGCGCCTATATTTCTACTATAATGAGCTCATGGTTGAAATGACAATTATCTGTCTCTATATAGTGCCTGAACGAAAAGTCGGTTTTTTGGTAGGTTGGGTAGAGCCCCTTTCGATATCGTTGGGTTTCGTACCTCAACCCAACCTACGATAATCAGGCTCTTGCCAAAGAACAATTGTAAAGGGCGAAACCCAACAAGTCGAATTATTCGGGTTTTTGTTCAACGACTATCTAATTATGGCGACTTTTTAACAAACGATATATAGGGTGTCAGATATATTCAGGGTATCACAGATTTGCCAATTTTTCAGGTATAATCCAGATATCGAACTTATGCTTATTTATTTGCATCAGGCCGGTTAGTCAAAGAATATGAGCTCCTGACAGATATGGGGTTTGCTCCCGGTGGTTCTCTGCAGCGGAATAAACCAAGCCCTCAAAACCGCATGGGGTGTCGGAGGGGATTCGAACCCCCAACTACCCGGGCCACATCCGGGCGCTCTCCCAATTGAGTCTACCGACACCATTTCACAAACAAAGACTGCCGTGTTCACATGGCTGTGAGGGCCGGATTCGAACCGGCGATTTCCTGATTAACAGTCAGGCTCCATGCCAGCTTGGATACCTCACAGCAATCTGCCCTCTCCAGCATTGCCCCAGCCCGCCGCCGGCAGTCGGTTACCCCCGGTTGCTTGATACTTATGAGCAATTATTCGGCTTTAATAGATTCCCTCTCTGACAAGCAGGTCATAAACGCCGATACTGTCGAGATACTTCTTAATGAACTCCATGACGGTCGGCTGATAAGGCGTGAAGTTTCTTCTTTCATAAAACATCTTTGCCTCCCTCAGCGTCCTGTTGCCTTTACGGTTATTGCAGTTCACACACGAAGTTACCGTGTTTTCAAAAGTGTCCCTACCGCCTTTTGACTGGGGAATAACATGGTCAATGTTAAGGTTTCTTTTAGCCCCGCAGTAGACACACATGAAGTCATCGCGAACCATTACGTTTTTTTTGGACCAGGTTACCGCCTTGCGGTAAATCTGCCTCACCAGATAAATCAGACAGAGAATCAGCGGCACAGCGATATCCTCGGCAACGGTTCTGATAATTTTCTCCGAGTACTTTTCCACATTCACCTTGCCTTTGGCGATCAGTTTCAAAGCTCTCCGCACGGAAATGCTGTTCAGATAAGAATAATCCTGGTTTAAAAGTATGACCTTCATCTTCCACCGCCTCGTTAAAATACCCTGGGGCAAGTCTGCTCCACAATTTGCTTGTTCGAAACTCCCCTGTTCTCTTCCGAAACCCCTCAATCTCCGGGGCGCCCGGCGGGAATCGAACCCGCATACTAGAGCTTAGAAGGCTCTGGCTAATCCGCTTAGCTACACAAATTGAAAGCATTCAAAAAAAAACCCTCTCAGCATGCCTCGGGCAACCGAAAGGGTTTATAAAGTGCATGCTGAACATAGAGGTCAGAACATATGGTCCTCCGTACCGAATATATTTGCCGCGCCGGCGAATCCGGCATCAAGCAGTGAGGACATACTTCTGCCCAATGGATTACCACCGTGGCAATACCATAGTTTTCCTGTGGGTATATGTTGTTTGGATTCAATTACTTTCATATTACTTCGCTTCCGATCCTTTCCTCCGAAATTAAAAACCCCTTTCAGCATGACTGCCAAAAGGGGTCGTTAAAATCATGCTAAAAAGTATCAGGTCATGGCCCCTCCGGGCGCAATTCAGATCTATCCGTCCCCTGCAGGACATTATGAAACGGGCCTGCGAGCAAAAGGTTTGACCGGCTTAATCGCTCTGGTTTGATATTATGTTGTCGGCAATATATCGGCATAGTTATTAAATTCTTTCTTACAATTTGCTGCAACAATACACTGACAATGCAGTAAAGTCAACAGTCAATTTGCAGCATTTTTTCCGAAGCGCCGAAACACGCGGGCAGCCTGATAATTTTAGCCCTTTACGACTCCCAGTGGCCTCAATTTCACAATCGGCTCAATCAGATCCTGCTCGGCATCAATGACTGCATCTATATTCTTATAAGCCTGGGGCGCTTCGCTGAGATCGTACATCCCTTTGGTTTTACCCCGTTTGACCTTACTCCAACGATCATACACGATTCCATCCATGGCTTTATCGCATTGCTCAGGAGTCAGCGTTCGGGTTGCCTGCATTCTTCCCATTACACGCCCGGCACCGTGAGAACAGGACATAAAGGATTCGATATTCCCGAGGCCCTTGACAATATAAGAAGATGTTCCCATCGATCCCGGTATGATGCCGGTTTCATCCAGTTTGGCTGAGGTCGCACCTTTTCGGTGAACCCATACATCTTTGCCAAAATGAGATTCCAGGGCCGCATAGTTGTGATGGATATTGACCTGTTTGCCGAATTCAGCCGCATCATAAACGGATTGAAATGCTGCGATAAAGCGCTCCATGATGATGCGCCTGTTTTCTTTGGCATAATCAAGCGCAAAATTCATGTCTCTTATATAGTCCTGGCCCTCCTGGGTGTTAACCGGCAAAAACGCCAGGTCTTTGTTGGGGATATCCGAATGCCACTTGCGGTTTAACTCAACAGCCTGTCCGTTGTAAAATCTGGCAATCACATTGCCCAGGTGCCGGGATCCGGAATGGATCATCAGCCACACGTGGTTATCATCCCCGGCCTGAATTTCGATAAAATGATTGCCCCCGCCAAGGGTTCCAAGATTTCGGCAGGCAAGGTCGCGAACATGTTCGGAAAACCATTTCCTATCACGATAGGCATCGATGGATTCATCAAAACCGTCCGGGTTCTGGGCCTTCTTATGGGCCCGTCCTTCACCGCACGGAACCGTTTCCTTGACTTTTTTAACAACATCTCTGAGCTGGTCCCGGGTTGTATCGGAAACATCAATACTGGTTCGAACGGCGCCCATGCCGCATCCGATATCCACGCCCACGGCATTGGGAATAACAGCGTTTTGGCAGGCAATCACACCACCGATCGGCATCCCGTAGCCCTGATGGCAATCCGGCATCAGGGCAACATGGCGATATACGACCGGGTGCTTTGCTAGATCCGCCGCCTGGGCCATGGCCCCTTCTTCTATGTCCTTGCACCACGATTTTACCGGCACATTAAACTTATCTTCATCTCTTATCCATTCCATATTTCGATCTCCCATTTGTTCCGATCGTATTCACGTACTGCAATTTTAACATCAAGAAACTTTTTGATCACTTCAATATTGGTTGTAGTGTGCTGAGTGGGCGAAAGCGTTCTGAATTTCCCCCCGCCCGCCAATGCCATTGGCACCAGCAGCTGATCTGCAAGAAAGCGGCCTACAGGAACATTGTGGGCCAGGTATTCCTGGGCCGACTTTACTGCCCGTTTGGCAACTTTTTCGGCCGTAGTGCCCTTTTCACCAAACCCCGTGAAAACTTCGGTAATATTTTCACTTTCAAACTCAACGATCAGAATGTTGCCGGGTCCCTGGGAATTTTCAACTTCAACGGCTTTGAGCCGATCGCGGTCCCATTCAAGCTTCTCCATTACAACCTTGAGTTCCCGGTTTGCGATTTTGACCGGCAAATTGGCCACAGATGCGCGGGCATTTTGTTGAATGATATCCCCACGCTCAAGAAGATCAAACCGGTTTAAACCGGCCGGTTTAATCGACACCCTGAATCGGCCTCCGCCCGCGGGATAAAAACCGGGCCTTTCCAGCACAGCCTCAACCCTGGGCCCCATCCGATTAATTACCGGAAGAAAGGCCTTTTCAAGAAAGTCAAAGGGTGGGGCAAAGGGATTGTGTGTACCCCCTTCCAGTACAATTTCGGATGGTTCACCGGCAATGATAAGTGCCGGCAGGATCGTCTGAAAAACCAGTGTGCAACTTCCAGCGGAACCGACTGCAAAATGGAAATTCCCCGGCCGGATCATTTTGGGTTCAAACGCAAAGGCCAGCGAGCCGATGCGGTTGCCTTCTATTCCTGCCCCGCCAACCTCGACAGCCGCATTTACAGCCGTGAGATGCTGCCGCATGAGCCCCGGCTTTTTGCGCCCGGCCCGGATGCTGTGTATTGAAAACGGTTTCCCCGTAACCAGGGAAAGCGCCAGCGACGTTCGCAGGATCTGACCGCCGCCTTCGCCATATGATCCGTCTATGGTAATCATTCTCATTTCTCCTTATGATATCCATATTTTTCCAGTTTGAGGATTGCCCCGCCTACTTGGTCCATCGATTCATAAATACGGTGCCGTATTTATTCACTCAGGGCTTAGTGCTCAGTGAGCAATTCTGATGAAAATACGTTACGGTAATTTCGAATCAAAGCACTTAGCGGGGCAAATCCTCATCAGTTAAAGATTATAGTAAGTTTACAACCCGGTCGGCAAGTCCCTTTTCACCGAGCACGACGTTAAGCTTGGAATTTCCAGCGATTTTCTCGAGAACGTCCAGCTCACGCAGGCGCATCAATGTCGGGTTGCTGTCCAGAAGCTTGGCGGTATTTGACTGGCTGCGCATTGCAGCAGTCTCTTCCCGACGCATGATCAGGTTGGCATCTGCCGCTTTCCGGGCCTCGATGACTTTATTCATCATGTCTTTCATGTCACCGGGCAGGATAACATCCCGGATCCCGATGGATAATACATCGATGCCGAATGCTGCGGCACGGTCTTTTATGGTGTCCTCAAGATCTTTTGCCACCTTCTCTTTGTCGCTCAGCAGCGTGTCCAGATCAAAAGTACCCACCACCGCTCTCAAGGCAAGCTGAGCTTCACGATAAACAGCCTGTTTGCTGTCATCCACAACCGACACGGACTTAAGTGCATCGACAACCCGATATGTGATGACGGAATTCAGGCGCAAGGTCACCTTATCAGAGGTCATGATCTCCTGACCGGACACATCCACCACCGTCTCTCGCATGTCAACATGGTAGAATTTCACCTTGCCCATGTTTTTCCAGAACATATACCGACCCGGGCCGAGCGTCTCGACATAGGTGCCGTCTTGAAAATAAACACCGGCGCATCCCGGCTCCACGGTAGAAATATTCAGTTCACTGTCTACATTGGTGGACTTTGCAATCAGGTTGAAATATTCATGCTCGAAGCGAACCTGACGTGCGTCAACAATGTCGACCTGAACATCACGAACCTTTATCCACAGGGCATATAATCCCGGTCCCAGAACCGTTTCAAATCTTCCATCAATCCAGACCAGTGCCCGTTGATTATCTTTGAGATCCACTACGGTTGCCTGCCCCTCGAGAGCACCGGATTTGACAATAACATCCAGATCTTCATGCATGATCCAGGGGGTGCGCTGAGAGACTACGTCAACTTTAACCTTGAACAGCAGGTCGACAAACCAGCGGCGCCCCGGCTCCAGGAGACCCTTAAATTCGCCATCCTGGAAGTACAGGCCTTTTTCATAGGAACGAACTTTTGCTGTTTTAATTAAGAACATTTTTCTCTCCTTTCCCCTGATGCTGCTAGCGGGTCATGGTTATAAATACGCCGGGTAAAAAAACCGTCGGGAAGCAAGCCGACATCTTGCCACACTTAACATGCGGAGCGCTGTTTAAGCTTCGCCTGCCCTTCAGGCATTACTGCATTGGACCGAATCCGTTATAAATCCCGTTTTCATCCGGGTTTTATAAACCGGATACATGTCATGCTGCCGGCCTGAATTCTCAGATGAAGCGGTATCCACGCGCTGCATGGCATGCTGCAAGTGCTGTTTCACCCGAACATCAGCTTTTGACGTTGACCGATGCCATCCCTTTAAAAACCGGATTCGCATTCAGGCCAGCCGATTCCGGCTCAAGGCTCGGGTAAAACCGGTCGGATACCAGCTTACTCCCCTCGGACCTTTTAGGTGATCGTTACCGCGATCATCGGGGGTCGTAACCCTTTCGGAGCAGGAGTTGAACCTGCGGCCCACGGATTGTTATTCCGTTGCTCTACCAACTGAGCTATCCTGGTCTGATACCAAACCTCGTTAGATTCCATGTTCGATACACACGACATTTACAGCAAGATCGTAAAAAATTTTCACTTTCATTGACGAATGCAGTGCGTCGCTGGCCCGGCGGATATCAGCTTTTGAAAGAACAATTGCCGCCTGATAGAGCAACTGGCATGCCATTTATCCAATAAAAATTACATATCAGATCTATTCCTTTGAAATTATTTAACATAATATTTTCTTGGTTTTATTTTTGTATTTGACTTAAAAAATCATATCCATTATATTGTTTATAATATTTTATAAATTTATAGATTATCATATATGAAAAAGTTAGTTGTCATAGGATTGCTCGGGCCGACCCTGGATATGGGGAAACGGTCAAAAAGATGGGAACGGTGGCGCCCCACAGTGGCGCTGTGCCAGCACGAGGATTTACTGGTAAACCGTTTTGAACTGCTCTATCAGAAAAGGTTCAAATCGCTCCAGGATCGTGTTGTAAAAGACATACAACATATTTCTCCGGAAACTGAAGTAGTCTCACATGCGGTTGACTTTCGGGATCCGTGGGACCTTGAAGAAGTCTATGGAGCTTTGCATGATTTCGCAAAGGCCTATGCCTTTGATCCGGACAACGAAGAGTATCTTGTTCACATAACAACGGGAACCCATGTTGCGCAGATATGTCTTTACCTGCTCACCGAATCAAATTACCTCCCGGCCAAGCTGATTCAAACAAGCCCTTCTCCAGGCAAAAATAAAGATCATGATGTCAGCGGTGAATATCGAATCATCGATCTTGACCTGTCGAAGTACGACCGGATTGCCATGCGGTTCAGACAGGAGATGGATGATGATATTACCTTTTTAAAATCCGGTATCGAAACCCGCAACGAAGCGTTCAATGCTTTGATTGACCGGATTGAACAGGTTGCCGTAAATTCAACAGATCCGGTTCTGATCACCGGGCCGACGGGGGCCGGAAAATCAAACCTTGCCAGACGTATATATGAGCTGAAAAAGTCGAGACGACAGCTTAAAGGTGATTTTATTGAAATCAATTGCGCCACCCTGCGGGGCGATGCTGCCATGTCAGCCCTGTTCGGACATAAGAAAGGCGCGTTTACCGGGGCAGCCCGGGACCGCGACGGTCTTTTGCGGGCAGCCGACAATGGAATGCTGTTTCTGGATGAGGTCGGCGAGCTCGGCCTTGATGAGCAATCAATGCTGCTGCGCGCGATTGAAGAAAAAAAATTCCTTCCTTTGGGCTCCGACGAGGAAACGGAAAGTGAATTTCAGCTCATCTGCGGCACGAATCGCGACCTTAATGTCATTGTGGCCAACGGTTGCTTCCGGGAAGATCTGCTGAGCCGAATAAACCTGTGGACATTCCACATGCCGGGGCTTGCGCAAAGGTCGGAGGATATCGAACCGAATCTGAATTTTGAGCTGGACCGATTCGCGGAGAGAAACAATGTCCATGTTACCTTTAATAAGGAGGCCAGGAAACAATTCCTCGCGTTTGCGACTTCTTCCGATGCGTTATGGTCGGCAAATTTCAGAGATCTTAACGGGGCAGTGACCCGCATGTCCACCCTTGCTCCGGGTGGCCGAATCACCAAAGAAGTTGTTCAGGAGGAAATTTCAAGATTAACGCTTATGTGGCGCGCTAAGGCGGCAGACAACTACAGTAGGATCTTAGATGAAGCGATTGGCGCAGACAGAGCCGAGGATCTTGATCGTTTTGAGAAAGTTCAGCTGGCTGATGTTCTTAAAGTATGCAAAGAATCGAAGAGTATGTCGGAAGCCGGCAGAAAGGTTTTTGCAGTTTCCCGTACAAAGAAACGAAAAACGAATGATGCAGATCGACTGCGCAAATACTTATCGCGTTACAACATTAAATGGGGTGATTTATAATTAGTGTTCGAACGGGTATCCAGAACTCTTTGATATTGCTGATTAATATCGCATAAAAGGAAAACGAAGATTTTCCAGTTTAATGCATTTTTTACTTGCATTAAAAACTCGTAAACGGTAGTTATCTT
>Ga0209678_1000513_pt1 | contig 12241 bp, 11 predicted proteins | sample WorMetilvaeELBA1_FD_187404 | JGI IMG/M metagenome (GOLD analysis project Ga0209678, IMG submission 187404) | Marine gutless worms symbiont microbial communities from Max Planck institute for Marine Microbiology, Germany - Olavius ilvae ELBA.1... ...
ATATCTCTGGCTTCCCAAAAAATTTACAGTGACCGCCCGAGTTATAGAGTTGGGCAGGCGAGCGAGCTTCACCCTTCGGGCTCGCTCACCTGCCCAGCATCTATCTCTCGTAATGGTACCAGTATCATACGAGCGGAGCCGCTGGCTGCGGATTTCCAGTCTGATCAAATGAAAACTTTAGAATTTGAAAGAAAAAGAGGAATGGATTCTTATTTTAAGGAAATTAATTGGACAGGATCAATAGGATCTTCAAGATAATGCGGCCTTCGGCCGAAAGGCCCCTCGCCGAAGGCGAAAACAATCCCCACAATCCTGTATATCCTGTCTAAAGAAAAGAAATAAAATCGAATCCATTCCTAAGAAGTTTCATAAGAGCGGCGGCCGCCGGCTAAAGGACAGCCGGTCCGATCGGAAAAGAAACTGATCAACGTCGAATCCTCCTCCGGCGGACTGTAAGCATCGAACGTCCAACATCGAACGTCCAACATCGAACGCCGAATAATGCATTCTATCTATTTTAAAACGACTGAGCGAAGCGATTCCATTCCGCATACGGCGGATCAATCGACATTCGTCATTCGTCATTCATTGAAGTTTCACACGAGGGTTGACGAAATTGCACCAACCTGAATTTGCTGCTGGATCGTCAGCCGAAGCCGTCGAAACGAGACCGTATTCCACTCGACGGCTTTGGTTTCAGCCGAATTTCGCATTCATTATAATGCAAATGATGATCGCTCAGTCGTCCAATTTTTCGAAGTATTCTTTTTCCGCACCGCATTCGGGGCAACACCAGTCATCGGGCAAGTCTTCAAAGGGTGTGCCCGGCGGGATATTGCGCTCGTAGTCGCCGGCTTCCGGGTCGTAGGTATATTGTTCGCAGGGGCTTTCATAACGGGATTGCTTGGGGTCGGCCATCGTGTTCCTCCGTCAGTTTAAGTGGTGTAAAATTAATCGTCTACCGTCCAATCGACCAACAAAATACAACACGTTCGGTCGTTTGCCGATACGGCCGGCCGAATTTTGTAAACTGAACGGGAATTCAGGGATTTAGGAATTCAGGGATTAGGAATTGAAGGAATTCTATCTTATTTTACTTATTGATTTTATCGGATAATCCCTCAATTTGGCGCAAATTGACTTTTATCGGTTCCAAAAAAGTTGACTCATTTTAAAAAGTAAATTACGAGTTCTGATATTGTAACCCCATCCCGTCACTCCGGGCAGGCTCGAATCCGGAATCTGGAACCGGTCAGTTGAGGGCGAAGGATCCTATTACGGGTTTTCATCCGCATACATGCGACCCGCTTCGGCCCGCTGGCCGATAATCGCTTTGACGATCAGGTAATTATTCGGGGGGCAGCCCTTAACATGTCTGGCACTCTGATTGTCCTGCATGCACAATCCCACGGTGACGATATCCTCGGCCGGAACATCGGTCGGCCTCTGAGCGTCACCGGTCAGCACGGTGACCCCCGGCAGGTACATGAGCTGGTCGGCATTGCGCATGGATACTTTCAAAAACCCTGGCATTTTCAACCGGCAGATCCACCGTGCCCGGGAGCGACTTCAGATCGATGACTTCATAGCCCAGCTCGCGCAATTTCAAATATCCCGATTGTGCGATGACCTTTTCCGAGTCGACGCCCACCGCCGCGGATTCGGCAATCACCGCGCGTGCGCCGCATTCGGTGACAATATCCGCCACGGCCCGGGTCACTTCGGGGATCGTTATGCACCCGGCTTCTCTTTCCACCGGAGGCGCCACCCAGCTGGGATTGATCAGAACCAGGTCGTTGGGTTTGACGATGTCCCGGATTCCACCGATGAGGTCCAGTGACTGTTGGACGGCTTTTCGAATTTGAAGGTATTCCGGCCGCGGGTCGGTTTTGACGATCGAAACCTTTGTTTTATCCTGTGTAATCGACATCGCGCGCTCCTTGTTCCCGGAGGATCCGTAATCAGGCTACGGCTTTAAATTTTGCTTTAATCGCTTGACAGACCGGACAGCGCTCCGGGGCTTCATCTTCGGCAATATAGCCGCACACCTGACACACGTGATACTCGGTCTCGCGTTCGGCAATCATATCGTTGATGGCCTTTTTGTACAGTTCAGCATGGCGGCTTTCCACATCCCGTGCATGGGAAAAGGCCTTCAACGCCGCATTCTGACCCTCATCCGCCGCATCTTTGATCAGCTTCGGGTACTCTTCGGCATTGGCTTTGATTTCGTTTTCAAACGCCGTTGCCAGGTTTTCTTCGGTGGATCCGATTTTGCCGCGCATGAGCATGAGGAATCGGCGCGAATGGACCGACTCCGCATCAGAGACTGCCCGAAACAGGCGCGCGGCCTGGGTGTAGCCCTCCGCATCTGCCTTTTTGGCGAAAACTTCGTTGCGTGCCGCCGCCTTTGATTCGGCTCCAAATGCATAGGCCAGGTTCTTTTCGGTTTTTTCAGACATGGATTTGGCACCTCCTTTTTGGACCGGGGTTTTAAATAGTTGTGAGGGCAATATAGAGAATTTATATTGGCGGGTCAAGAAAGATAAGGGGTGCGAGTTACGAGTTACGGGTTACTGGTTACGAGTTACGGGTTGCGGGTTGCGGGTTACGAGTTACGGGTTGCGGGTCATCTGATTTTGGATTTTGGATTTTGGATTGCGGATTGAAAACGCGGAGCGGGTCATCTGATTTTGGATTTTGGATTTTGGATTGAAAACGAGAAGTAGGGCATCTGATTTTGGATTGCGGCTTTCAGATTGCGGATTGAAGGGGTATAGGAAATGGGCGCAAGGGGCATGGAGCAGAGCGCATAGGGCACGGTGCAAAGCGCAGAGCGATGAGAATCCTCAATAATAGTTTTATGAATCTATCCTCTGCGTGCCGCGACGTCTTGTGGGGTCGTAGCCCGAAGGGCGAAGCCCCAAGCTCGGAGAGCGAAGACGGGCCTCTGCGCTATGCCCTTTGCACCATGCCTTCTGTAACTGTACCGATTAGCTCACCCTAATAACCAATAACTAATAATTACAGATCTCGTAACTTACTTTTAAAATGAGTCAAATTTTTTGGACACTAACTATGTCTATTTGCGCCAAATTTAGGGATTTAGGAATTGAGGAATTGAGGGATTAAAGGATAAAATCAATAAATTAACAGAGATAGAATTCATTCAATTCCTAAATCCCTAAATTCCTGAATTCCTGAATTAGACCCGTGTCCAATTTTCATGCAATTAAGCGGCGTACAAAGGTTCACAGCCATTTTTGCAAACTGAATGACGAGGTCTGAATTATTGGTTTCTGTCTTCTTGTCTAGTCTGGAAGTATAGCCAGGATGTATTGAGCAATGAGTACCAGAGAAATGAGGAACAAGATGCCCTTTAGCCATCGGCGGTAGGCTTCGACGTCAATTCGCCGCCTGAGCTTCATTCCCACGAATAAAATCAACAGGACGATCAGCGCCAAAGGCAGAGTGGCGATGGCAATTGGGCCGGTGAGCACTCCTGAAGCGGCAAAAACCAATGTCTGGGAGAGCTTTCCGCAAAGAAAACAAAAGTTGAAGGTCTGGATCATGGCCCGGGGTTTGAGCTCTGCTTCCAGGGCGAAAATGATCAGCGCCGGCAGCATGACATTGACCGTGCCGGCCAATATTCCGCCACTGAATCCAAATATCGCCATGGCCAACCCCGGACGCTTTCTAATCCAGCCCATCTGAAGACCGAAGCGGTTGACATATAAATAAAGCAGGATGACGATTGCCATCAACAGCTTGTAAGGCGCCGGATCCGTCGCGATTAAAAGACGGGTCCCCAGAATACTGCCGAAGGCCCCGTAGACTGCCAATGGCCAGAAGCGGCCGATACTGTCTTTCCAATGTCCCCCGGCAATCATGTTCATCAGATTTACAGCCAGGGTGGGCAGCAGTACCAGCAGCATGGCGCTGCGCACGTCGACCATCAGGGCGATCAACGGCGTCGTAATCATCGGAAATCCCATGCCTAGAGTACCGTGAACCAATCCCCCGGCCAGCAGAATAAGAATAAGCAACCAAAGCTGGAGGGAATCCAATGAAATTATATTGAAAATAATTTCTGTCATCAGTCAGTTAAAGTTGGGTTGGATTTATAAAAAATCAAGCGCAAAGCCATGAACTTAGCCCATAGTATGGCGTTGAATTTAACTGATTGGTTTGGGAGACATCATTTGCCGGTATTTGGCATCATGGATGAGGCGGCGGTCCATCTGATTTTGGATTTTGGATTGCGGACTGCGGATTGAAAGCGTGGAGCGGGGTATCTGATTTTGGATTGCGGATTGCGGATTTCGGATTGCAAGCTTGGAGCGGATTGCAGGTTGCGAGCTGCGGGTACTGGTTCTCTGAATTTGGATTTGGGATTTAAGAATGCGTATTGAGATTGTTTGGCGGTTTATAGTTGTCGGGATGGGAAGATTGGGATAAGGGTTGCCGGGTAAGGAGTTCACAGTGGAGTGCAGGGTTATGGGTAGGTAGCAGGTCCATAAAGTCGTGCGAGCCAAAGCCTGACTAAATGCGATGGGAGGTCAGTTTCCAACCCAAAGTGGTCTGGCCTTTGTCCTTTTCCGACTTTGTCTCGCCTGAGCTCGTCGAAGGCCGCATTCCCACTTCCAACTTCGACCATCTGTCATCTGTCATCTGTCATCTGTCTTCTGTCATAGATAAAGTGCCCGACAGCATCCAGGCTTTCATAATTAATGCTGTACAGGGAATCAATTATCTTGTTTTGAAAAAAGGCGTCGGTCATGGATTCGCCCTCATACAGCAAGTCCACCAGGCTGTCGGTCGGAATTTTTTCGAAACAGTCCTGGCAGGTAAAAAATCCTTCAAATATGAAAAGCTGTCCGCCGTTTGCGTAAGCTTTTTTAAGTGAACTGCGGGTGGCGGTGTGAGAGCAGGTAATCCATGTTTTCGGCGGATTTTCATAATCTTCTTGGTGCTCAAACAATTTGGTAAAATTGAAATTGCTGTGGATCAAAGGGCCGATGAAATTTTCCTGAAACGTTTGATCCGTCATGGGCCGGCAAGAACCGATTAAATCAGATAAATCATTGTTGAATAGCACCCTGTCCAAACATTCTTCACAGAAACACTTTCCCAGAACGATGGTTATCAATCCCGAGGCCAGATAATACCGGTAAACAAAATCCGGCTGGGATAAATGGGGACAAACCAGCCAGGTGCTCTTATTGGAATTTTTGACGGCAGCTTCTATCGGCGGGGAATACACCAGCTTATCTGCAAAGCCGGGTATCCCGGTTGCCATGGCGCCATGTTTCCATTGCGGCGTATCAATGATGAAAAAAGATTTTTCATTTCTATCTAAATTAGCTCCCATAATATTTCCCTCCAGAGACGTTCCAACACTAAAGCGTGCGATACCCACTTCATAAAGCAAGAACGATACCAACTTAAAGAAAAAAAATATTGGTTTGATTCCAATGGGTTGGCTCTAAAGGGAAATGAATCTGCCGTTAACCAGCGCCAATAATTTGATTGGGGGGTGTCAATATATTCACCGCTTCAGCATGTCCGCGGCCACCAGTAGAAATTTTTCGACGTCATTCAAGGCATCTCTTGCATGAATAACGGCCGCCAGCCTGGCCGGGTAATCGGTTATTATGTTGTCAACGCCTAAATTGATAAAGTGGGACATCCTTGCCGGACGGTTGACCGTCCACACATGGATTTTCATGTTCCTATTCCTGGCTGCCCCGATTACATCGGGATTCACTATTCCCGCAGCCAGGCTCAAAAAGTCCGTACTGACGCGAAACATATTTCCAATGGATTTTGCAATAATGAAACCGGTTTTTAAGTCAGGATTCAATTTTTTTACTTCCTGCAATCCGTTATAATTAAGGGACGTGATAACGCATTGAGATCCAAACTCGTGGTTTCGAATAATCTCAATCACACTTTCCACCAACCGTTTCTCGTGGCCGTTAAACTTGAGCTCGATATTCAGCTTGATCTTATTGCGTGACATTTCCATTGCTTCGATCAGGGTCGGAACGTGTTCGCCCCTGAAATCCGGTGAAAACCAACTGCCGGCGTCCAGCGGCTTGATTTCAGAATAGCGCAGTTGCCATATTTTTTTATTCACACCGGCGATGCGTTTTAGATCGGTGTCATGCAATAGAACTATCACCCCGTCTGCGGTTTCCTGCACATCGATTTCGGCATAATCCGCACCGTCTTCGATCGCCTGCCCGATTGCACTGAGCGTGTTTTCCGGTGCATCCTTGGAACTGCCGCGATGGGCCGTCACGGCCACCTGGTGATCCAGCTCGATACCGTCAATAATGAAAGCGGAGCTGATGATTGCTAAAATGAGGGCCAGGATCACAGCGGTCCATACTATCCCGGTCTGGGATTTTGGGCTGAATTGTCCGGCCGTATCCTCCATTGAGGCCATGGCTCGCGGCAGCTTTTTCCGCCCGCTGAATTTCCAATAAAGACGGGCGATCACCAAGCTGCTGGTGGAAAAACCGATAAATGTCAATGCCGATGCCAGCAGTCCATATAGCCCCAAAAGAAAACAGACGACGGCAACGGTAGTGGCCGGATTGCTGCCGACCCGGTTCAGAATGAGTCCACTCAAGGCATCAAACAGAATGGTGCTGAGCAGGGCCGCTCCCAAAATCAGCAAAACCCATCCCAGAACGATCGCGGCGATGCGCCCCTTGCGACCGTCTGCCAGCTTGCGGCTGTTGCGCAGGGCTGCGGCCGGTTTGTCGCCCTCAAGTACGCAAAAAGGCACTGAAAAAATCCAGTGGATGTACAGCCGTGCAATCACCAGCAGTGCGCCTATTCCAAGCCCACCAACAATGGCAGCACCGACCCAATAAACCGGCGGTTTTTCCACCAGCAAATAGTTAAGATCGTGCTGGGAGCTAACTATGTAAAAGGTTATGCCGGCCATGGCCGCCAGCGGCGCGAAATACAGCAGGCTGACAATGACCTGCCGGAGTCCCAGCTCGATCAGGACTTGCATAATTCTCAGGGTCTGCAACAGGGTCTGGTAGGCCGTTATCTTCCGGCCGGCATTGAAGTGGGCGGCTATTAGAATCATACCGGTCTGCTCTGCAAAAAAGATGGCCAGGGCCAGGGCCCCGGAAGTAATGAAAGCCATCAGGCCGACCGGGGAGAGAATAAAGGAAATGATCTGCTCGTTGCCGATCACCCAGGCCCCGCTGGAAGCCACCAGCCGGTTGAAAATCCAGGCCGAAGCCGGGAACAAGATTACGGTGGCGATAATTTTGAAAAATATATCGAAAATCAATAGACTCGATAGATTATGGCTGAAATCTCCTTTTACCTCAGAGAATAATTCAGCTAACGAAAATTTGCTCTTTGGATCCGGCATTGTTTAGTCCTTGTACGGTATTCGGCAAACGTTGTTCGGCATTCGGTATTCGGTATTCGGCATTCGGTATTCGGTGTTCGGCGTTCGGCATTCGGCGTTCGGCATTCGGTATTCGGCATTCGGCATTCGACATTTCAAGGGCTTTAAATCACGTCTTTAGCCTCGTTCGCTTTTCAATTTCGCCAAGTTTCATAGTGGTGCCGCCGGCCGTGTTGGTCCTGTCTGATCGAGGATAGAATCATTGTTCATATGGCATCGTAGGATCGGCCACGGCTCGACTGAGCTCGCCGAAGTCCGTGCCGACCGGTTTTGATCCAGTTAATAACAACCACTGCTGGATAAGCTTAACATTGGCTGCCGGTTGTCAACCCTTTAAATACAATGGTTGCCAGCCATGGCCCAAATGTTTATTGTTATTTTCGCTGCAATCCCTTATAATTGACAGGTGAAAATGGAATTTATTGCGGGAGGACAAACGTGCTTGAATGGTTGAGAGATAAGACAGCGGCAGGCCGGTTCGGATCGAAGAATATTGCGGTAGTTTTGAGTGCGGTTCTATTATCCTTTTTTCTACTGTCCTGCGGTGGAAGCGGCGACGGCGGTGACGAGACCACCGAGACGGTGGTCTTCGCGCCGGTCGTGTTTATGGCCGATAACGATACCCCTGGTGTCATAGAGCTATATGCCTCCTTTGATGACGGCACCAATATTGTTAAACTTTCAGGAACCCTGGTAGCTGGCGGTAATGTCGTGGACTTCAGGGTGTCGTCCGACGGCATCTGGGTGGCCTATGTGGCCGATCAGGACACCAATGACGTGTTTGAACTTTATGTGGTGCCCGTGGATAAAACCGACAGCGACGACCCGGTCAAGATTTCCGGTGACCCCATGGCAGGAGACGGCATCAAGGAAAAGGCGAGCGGACGATATGCCTTCCAATGGGCCCCCGACACATCGCGCGTGGCCTATCTGGCCGACCAAACCACCGCCGGTGTTGTCGAACTATACAGCAATACGCCCGACGGCAACAGCGGGACGACCATTCGACTCTCTGTTCTGTTTGGCACCAATCGCGATGTCGAAGATTTCGCCTGGTCGCCGGACCTCGACAACCATCGCCGGATTGCCTATCTGGCAGATGAGCAAATCGTAGATGTCATCGAACTGTACACCACTGAGCCGGATAATTCTTTCTCCATAAAAATAAACGACGGGTTGGGGCCCGGCCGGAATGTGACGGATTTCGAATGGGCGCCGGACGCCTCGCGAATTGCTTTTATTGCCGATAAAGTTGTTGGTGTTTTTGAATTATATACAACCTTTCCCACCACGACCATCGATGTCCTTGTCTCAGGCAGCTTGGCGGTCACCAGCGATGTTTTAAACTTCAAATGGTCGCCGGACAGTGCCCGGCTGGCTTACCTGGTTCTGTCGGCTACTCCTGATTTCCAACTTTTAACGACCCTGAATTCTGTCCTGGCTAGTACATCGATTTCCAGTGATATCGAAGATGGCGAAAAAAGTAATTACGGCTGGTCCTGGGACAGTTCGCTGATAGCCTTTATAGCCGATGAGGATTTCGTCGATCAGTTTGAGCTTTACACTTCCGACCCGGTAGATGTTTCGACCAAAACCCAGGTTTCCGGAAATCCGGTGAGCGGCGGCGATGTGAAGGCTTTTAAATGGGCGCCCACCGAATTGCTGATTGCCTATACGGCCGATCAGGACACCAACAACAAAATAGAGCTCTACACGACGAACCCGCCACCGAGTATAGAAGTGGAGAAGGTCTCCGGGACGCCATTCGCCGGGGATACAGTTGAAGATGACTTCAAATGGTCACCCGACAGTTCGCTGATTGCTTACCGCGCTGATCAGGATACACTGAACCAAATTGAGCTATATTCGGTAGAGCCGGATGGAAGCGACAACGACAAGGTTTCCGGCACCCTGCCAAGCGGCGGTGATGTTGATGAGTTTAAATGGGACGATCTCGGAATAGCCTTGGGCTATCTGGCCAACCAGATCTCGGTCACGGTGAATGAATTATTTGCCTCCCTGCCGAATGGTGCTGAGAATACCCGGTTGTCGAGCAACCTGGTTGATTCAAACGGTAACCCTGAAGCCGACGGCAATGTTTCGGCCTTCGAATGGGTCCCCTAAAAATTTCAGTGGAGTTTTTGCAATTTATTCCGTTATCTGTTAGACTAAATTTTTAAGATCGGTAAGAATATTAGAAGGTTCCCAAGTCTACCAGGGAGGATAGCAGAAAATGGTTACCGGGACGGATACAGTATTGCTTGTTGATGACGAGGAGATCGTCGTCGGGGTCGGCAAACAAATGCTGGAAAAGCTGGGATATACGGTAGCAGTTGCCAGGAGCGGTCAGGAGGCAGTGGAAGTCTACAAGTCCAGCCCGGAAAAGGTTGATCTTGTATTGCTGGACATGATCATGCCCGGTATGGACGCCGGTGACACTTACGACTCACTCAAGGCGATCAATCCGGCGATCAAGGTATTGCTATCCAGTGGCTACAGCCTTGATGAAAAGGCCGAAGCCATAATTGACCGCGGCTGCAACGGGTTTATTCAAAAACCATTTAACATGAAAATACTGGAAGAAAAAATCGGGGGGATCCTGAAGCCGTCAGGCTGACACCAGCGCCCATCCCTCCGGGCGAGTCGACTACACGCTATTCCAGCCGGGGAAGTTTTTATTTTTGATTTGACGGGTGGACTTCAGCGGCATTTTCGGGCGGATCATTTAGAATTATCGACATCAAAATCCTTGATTAACTCCACCAGCGTTGCGCCCCACCCACCCGCTTCCGGCGGGGCATCGCGAAACGATGCCACCATTGGATTTTTTTTTAGTATCCCCTGTACCCGCTTTTTCTGAACGCCTTTGCCCTTGCCATGAATGATTCGAACCGAAGAAAAACCGGATTTGAGGCATTCTGCCAGGTAATCTTCCAGCAGGTCCGGGATATCCCGCGGCTGAAACATATGCAAATCCAGCACATCTTCAATCGGGAGAATTACAGGTTCCATCTGTCGTTGTCTTCCAATTTATTAGATTTTAATCGTTGCTATAATACCCCAACCCGGGCAAGCCGGAATTGAAGATTGAAGATTGAAAATTGAATATTTGTTGAATCGCTTCGCTCTATCTTTTTTATTTAAATCGATAGCGGTCCTAAGATATTCAATATGGCTATGAAATAAATCCTGCGCAAACATGATTTGATTTCAATAAATAGGCACTAAGTGAGCGAAAAATGCTCAATTAGGTGTTATTTGTTAATCGTTATTTGAAAAGGTTGAGAATCTGATTTTATTTTTCTATCCACATTGACATACAAAAATCGATCTGATTCCTTTCAAACCAATAACCAATAACAATTAACGAATAACTTTCAATTGATTTTGCCAACCCTTATAACCCACGCTTTGAATTGCGAGGCCCCCGGTGCATGATTCGCAAAGCTCAGCAATCATAGCATACTTCTGGCTGCCGGCGCTTGCCTACCTCCTGGGGTCCATACCCTGGGGAGTGCTTCTAACCCGGGCCTTTACTTCCGTGGACATCCGGCGGCGGGGCAGCGGCAACATCGGTATGACCAACGTCAGCCGGGTCGCGGGCTCGACTTTAGGGCTATTGACATTTGTGGGCGACGTGCTCAAAGGTGCCGTGCCTGTTTATCTATCCGTAATTTTGGCAGGCAAACAACAGGGCACTGCCGAACTCCTGCCGGTTGCCGCCGCGCTGGCGGCATTTTTCGGCCATCTTTATCCGCTGTATATGAAATTTAAAGGCGGCGGCAAAGGGGTCGCAACCTGCGCCGGCTGTTTCGCGGTTCTCGCCCCGCCGGCCTGTCTAAGCGCAATGATGATATTCATTCTCATGCTATTTTCAACAAAACGGGTCTCCGCCGCGTCCCTTTCCGCGGCGGCGATTTTACCCTGGGCGGCGTGGCTTTCCGCCGGCACTTCATATATAACGGCCACCGCCGTTCTGATGGCTGTTCTCATCTTCTGGCGACACACCGATAATATCAAACGACTTATATCCGGAACGGAACCGAAGTTAGGAAAGAAGCCCTGACCCGGGCAAGCCGGAAATGACGAATGACGAATGACGAATTGTGGTATCGCTTCAGGCTTCGCCTTCGGCTACGACCCGACAGGTCACTCTGTCAATTATTTACAGTCGATCATTTAACTTTTAGCCTATTTCAAAAGTTGACGCCAAAATTTATCTTCGCAAACGCCTGTATACCAAAGGTTTACAAAGAAAATGAAAAATACTTTGCGCTTTTTGCGTAAAACTGAATTGATAACGGCCTAAGCTTTTTCCAAGACTACGCTCGGAAAAAGGGGCCCCTGCGGTGCAGCTACAGCGCAATTCAAAGAATTTAGGTGTCAGGTTTCGGGTGTCAGGGAACCGAGTTGCTAAATCCTGACACCTGAACACTGACACCTGACACCATCCGTAACTTACAACATGTTGTCAGAAAAATCCTGCTAAGGGCCTAACTAAGATCCTTTATAGCAAAAATCCGTCGTCCATCAACACTATCCGCTCTGAGCTCCGAATTCTGCTTTCCCAATTACGCATGCCGACTCCAGAAAGTTCCTCCTGTCCCTATGCCCTTTACGCCATGCCCCATGCGCCATGCCCTATGCCCCATGCGCCATGCCCTATGCCCCATGCGCCATGCCCTATGCCCTATGCGCCATGCCCTATACACCATGCCCTATACGCCATGCCCTATACCCCATGCCCTATGCGCCATGCCCCATGCCCTATGCGCCATGCCCCATGCCCCATGCCCCATG
>Ga0209678_1000514_pt1 | contig 12240 bp, 12 predicted proteins | sample WorMetilvaeELBA1_FD_187404 | JGI IMG/M metagenome (GOLD analysis project Ga0209678, IMG submission 187404) | Marine gutless worms symbiont microbial communities from Max Planck institute for Marine Microbiology, Germany - Olavius ilvae ELBA.1... ...
CCGGCCCATCCGGCCGATCCGGCGGGCCACGTAACCGGTCCTGCCGAGCGTCGTCCCGAGGTCAGGTCGGGTCCGAGAGACCTTGAGCGGCCACATGCGATTGCCCTGCCCTTTGAGGGGAGGGTTGGGGTGGGGGATGTTTTCGGTGCCGGCCGCGCCGGCCGGGCGCCGTCTAGTGGATCGCGCTCAGGCCGTTGCTGGCGAGGCGTTCGCGGTAGCTGGCGAGGAACGCCTGGAAGTCGTCGACGACCGTGACGCGGCGCAGGTTGGCGCCGATGTCCTCGGTGTTGGGCTCGGTCGCGGCGAGGATGCGGAAGTCGGCGGCGTACTCGGTCAGCTCCATGGCCGCGCCGAAGTCGCGGCGCAGCTCGGCCAGGCCCGTCTGGTCGCCCGCCAGGTTCAGCGCCACGGCCAGGTTCAGCACGTAGCGCCCAGCCTGGTCGCTGAGCTCATCGCCCGGCTCCGGCGGGTCGCCGACCAGGCCGAGCAGCGTCTGCGCCGCCGCCGGCCAGTCGTTGAGCTCCCAGAAGATGCGCGCGCGCAGGCGATCGGCGTCGACGGTGTCGTCGCTGGCGAGGAAGGCGAGCGCCTGGTCGACGTCGCCGATCTGGGCGTTGGCGCGCGCCGCCAGGAGGTTGCGCTCGCGCTTCAGCTCGGCCGGCATGCCGGGCACCTCGCTGTCGGCGAGGCCGAGCAACGACGCCTTAGGCTTGCGGTCCAGCAGGCGCAAGAGCGCCAGGCGGGCACCGACGCGCGCCTTCTCCGTACCCTTGAGGCGATGCTCGATCCGGTGCGCCAACAGGTCCCCGGCCTGATCCAGGAGGTCGACCGCGACCAGCCGGTCGGCCAGGCGCCGGATCATTTCGTCGCCGTCCGACCCGACCGGCGCCAGCTCCCGGTACTCGTTGAACAGCGCGATCGCGGTGACCGGCGGCAGCTCGTCGGCGCCGCCGGCCATATAGAGGTTGTGGAAGGTCTCGCGCATCTGCCCGGTCAGGTCGGCGGCCTCGGACTCCTTCGGAAAGTGGCTCGCCGCCACCTTCAGCGTCTCCAGCCCGCCGCGCACGTCCAACGCTACGAGCTGCAGCTCCCCCAGACGGCGCAGCACGCCGAACTCGAAGGCGTCGCCGCGCCAGACGAAGCGCAACTGCTCGAGCGCCTCGATGGCCTCCTCGGGCGACATCTCGCCGGCCTCGGTCAGCGCCTGCACGCGGTCGAAGCCGGCGACCGCGCGGGCCCGGGTGTCCTTGCCCGCGATCGCCCGCTGCCAGATCCTCTCGGCCGCCTCCAGCTCGCCCTGCTTGGCCTTCAGGCGCGCTTTCAGCACCTTGGTGCGGCCGCGCTCGGCCCGGGTCAATCGCTCGTTGTCCAGGTTCTCCAGCCAGAACTCGGCGCGGCCGTAGTCCCCCGTCGCCACCGACGTCTCGGCCGCCAGGAACAGGAAGCGTTTGCGCAGCCGCGTCGGGTAGGTGGTGATGAACGCGCCGGTCTTGTCGAACAGCGGCGACGCTTTCGCCCAGTCCTGTCGCTCCGCCGCCAGGGCGGCACGCCACAGCCCGATCTCCGGCTCAGTGTCGAGCAGCGCGTCTTGCAAGTCCGCGGCTGCGCCGCGTTCCTGTCCCGCCAGGTAGGCACTGGCACCCTGCAGGGCGACGAAGGCGGGGTCGCGGGCCAGTGCCGGGTCCTCGCGGGCGATGTTGCGCAGGACGCCCAGCGCGTCCTCCGGGAGGCCGCGCGCGAAATAGAACCGCGCCAGCTCGACCCGCGACAGGTTGCGCTCGTGGTCGCCGGCCTCGATCAGACGGCGTATCAGCTCCTGTTCCGCGGTCACGAAGCTCCTCTGCTCGGCGCGGCTCCAGGCGTCGAACTCGAACAAGCGCTCATTGAGGATCGAGGTCGCCGCGTACTCGTCGGCGGCCACCCTGTCGGCGGGGTCGGACAGCGTCAGGCCCAGCGGCGCGACGACCTCGACGCCCAGCGCGTCGGCGCGCACGACCAGGTTGTCGCTCCAGGTCTCCGCCGCCACGCCCTGCGCCGTGGCCAGCACGCGCAGATCGATATAGTTGTGCGTCCTGGCGACGCCCAGGCCCGCCCGGGGCAGCGGCACCACCCAGAGCTCGTCGCCGACCTCGGGGTCGAACAGGCGCAGCACGCCATCGGCACCATCAACCGCGATGTTGAGCCGCTGCATGCCGTCGCCGGTCTCGTTCGGCTTCGCCTTGAGCGGCAGCTTGGGACGCAGGATCTCGGGCCGCAGCGCGACGCGCCACGTGTTATCCGCGAGGCTGAGTTCCGGGTTGAAGCCGGCGACCGGCACGACCCGCAGGATGGTCGCGTCGCGGTGCCCGATCTGGTCGATGTGTTCGATGATCGGCGCGCCAGCCTTCGTGAGCGCCGCGACGTCGACGCGCCCCGGCACCTCGAACACCAGCCACAGGAAACCGGCGCGCCGGAAGGCGGCGGCGGGAGCCGGACGGTCGAACGGAAACACCAGGGCGCCGCCGTCCTCGGTCTGTTCGTAGCTCGCCGCCAGCTCCGGGACATCGGCCGGTACCGGCGGCAGCGAGCGCGGCGGCAGGTCGGAGACGCGGGCCGGGGCGGCCTCCTGCACCGCCGCGGCGGCCGGCCGCACGACAGGCTCGGTTGCCGGCTCGGTCGCCGGCGGCGCGGCCTCGGTCGCCTCCGCCGCCGCCTTGGCGATGCTCGCCGTCAGCGGCACCGGCGGCCCGGGCGCGTCGTTGGCGGCGTGCGCGCCTGGCGCGGCGGCGGTCCCGGCCTCGGCCGTGGGTTGCGGCGGCGGCACGACGATGTCGACCGGCACCTGAGGCGCCGCCACGACCTGGTCGGCCGCATTTTCGTCGACGCCCTGCTTAGCCCCCTGGCGTTGCGGCGGCGCCGCCTCCGCCGTGGTCTCGCGGTAGACGTCCAGCACCACCTTGGTGCCGTCACGGAAGTGGCGCAGCCGGGCGCTGCCGGACATGGTCAGCTCGACGATCGGCCCCTCGGGGCCGGCGCGCTGGGCGATGCCGCCGATCGCCGCCGGCGGGTCGCGCTGGAGGGCGCCGAGGTCGATCTGCCCGGGGCGGCGGAAGGTCAGCGTCACGGCGGCACCGGCGCGGGCGACGTCGTAGTCGACATGGCCGGGCCAGTCGAACACCAGCCGGCTGTAGGCCTTGTGCTCGCCCGCGCGCACCCGCACCCGCAGCGCGTCGGCCGGCGCCTTGGCCTTGGCGCTGGCGCCGTCCTTGATCAGGTCGACGACGACGGAGCCGTTGGCGACGAAATGGCGCAGCCGGAAGGGCGCGCTGAGCTCGAAGCGCAGCGTGCGTCCGGCGGGGTCGCTCTGCGCCTTGGCGACGTAGTCGCGCAACAGTTCCAGCGCGGCGTCAAGGTCGACCTCGAACGGGCGGTCGAACTCGACCACCAGCCGGCCGTCGGCGATCTCCGCCGAGTAGTCGACCGGGGCGCTCCAGTCGAACACCAGGCGGCCATAGCCGTCGTGCGGCCAGGCGCGCACCGGCACGCTGTCGACGGCGCCGCTGCCGGCCGGCCAGAGACCCGCCACCAGCAGCAGCGCGATCGGCACCAGCGCCCGCATCAGCCGTCTCCCCGGCCGTCGCGCACGACGATCTCGACGCGCCCGGCGCCGCCCGCCGGGCCGCGGCGGCCGATGACCGCCACCGGGACCGTCGCGCCGCCCCGGCGCATGGCCTCGGCGACCGCCGCGGCGCGCACCAGCGCGCGCTGCCAGTCGGCGATGGGCGGCGCGCCGGTGCCGGCGCTGCCAGGCAGGCGCACGACGATGTCGATGCGGTTGCGCAGGCCGCCGACGACCTGCCCCAGTTGCTCGGCGAGGGCAGCGCCCTGGGCGCTCGGGCGGGCGCCGTCGAACAGCGCGCCCAGCGGCAGGGCGAGCGCCAGCGCCGCCGGCCGCCGCTCGATGACGGCCTCGAGCTCCGGCGCCGCGGCGAGACGTTCGTCCAGGATCGCGGCCAAATAGTCGAGATCGAGGCCCCGTTCGGCCTCGCCCAGGTCGACCGTGACGCTTGCCGCGGCCGCCGGGTCCTCCAGCGGGGCCTGGTCGATATGGCGGTTCAGGCCGTCGAGCGCCGCCTGCCACTTCTCGGCCTCGATGTCCTGCATGGCGAACAGCATGACGAAGAACGCCAGCATCACGGCGGCCAGGTCGGCGAAGGTGATCAGCCACGGCCCGTCGATGGGCGGCCGGATGCGCGGCGCCGCGGTCATCTGCCGCCACCCTTGGTCAGAGTCTCGATCGAGAGCCGCAGGGTGCCGTCGGCGGCCGGAATCAGCGCCGCGGCGAGCCGTTCGGCCGGGGCGCCCGCGGCGGCGAGCGCCCGCGCCACGGCAGCGGCGCGCCAGGCGCCGTCGCGCGGCGCCAGGGCGACGATCGTCTCGTAGGCGAGGCCCCGCGGCGGCTCGGCGAGCAGGCCCGCGAGCCGGGCCAGCAGCTCCCGGACGGCGGCGCGGGGCCGGTCGCCCTGGGGCTCGAACACCGCGTCCGCCGGCAGCTCGACAAGCACCGTCGTGCCCAGGCGGCTGAGCGCCACGGGCTGCAGCGGGAAGTCCGTCGCGACCAGCTCGTGCAGCCGCTCCTCCAGGCGCTCGGCGCCGATCAGCGGCCCGGCGAGCGAGCCCAGCGTGCGCGTCGCGCCGGCGTCGGCGGCCCGGAACGTGGCGTCCAGGCTGCCCATCACCGCCGCGGTGCGGCGTTCCTCGAAATTGGCGATGCCGGTGAGCATGACGAACAGGGCCAGCAGCAGCAGGAACAGCGACAGGACCGGCATCGTCGTCGCCGCGCCGGTCGCCGGGTTACCCGGGGCGCCGTCAGGGCTGTCGTCGCCGGCGTTGCCGACGCCCGCCGTGACGGCACCCAAAGGCCGCGGCGCGGCAGCGTGCATCGAGCCCTCCTCCGGGTCGCCTGCCGCCGCGGCGAGACCGCGCCGGCCAGCGTCCATGGTTAAGGGCTAGTGAACACCCATCGCGGTTAAGACATCGCTAAGCGCGGCCGCTTGAACCGCGCGTTTCCGCCGGAAATCAGCCCTCCGGGCCCGTCGGCATGTCCAGCGCCAGGCGCTGGGCCAAGCTGGGCCGTCACCTCGCGCGCGCGGCTGCCGTCCATGGCCGCCAGGATCGGCGCGCTGGAGCGCGACTTCATGCGCTCCATGATCGACAGCAGCACGTCGAGCTCCAGGTCCTGCAGGATGCGCGCCGCGTCCTTCGGCTTCATCGTCTCGTAGATCTTGACGAGCGACTGGATCTCGGCGTCTTCCTGCTCGTTGTACTGCCGGATCAGGGCGGCGATCTGGCCGCGCAGCTGGTCGAGCTCGGCGATCTTGGCCTCGACGCGGCCCTCGGCGGCGGCCAGCAGGTCCTCGCGCACCTCGAGCTCGGCCTCGAGCTTCTCGATCTCGGTGCGCCGGTGCGCAAGCCCTTGCAATATCTTCATTTCTTCGCCGGTGAGCTGCTCGGGCGTCAGCGCCGCGGGCCCCTCCTCCTCGGCCATCGCGGCGGCGTCGTGACCCTCGGCTTCGGTCGCGGCGTCGGCGGCAAGGGCGTCTTCGGGCGCTTCGGCCGCCTCGACGTCGGCCTCCGCCGGCGCGGCCGGCTCCTCGACGGCCTTCTCGGCGGCGATCGCCGCATCGACGCCGCGCCAGACCTCGCCCAGCCGCACGGTCAGCATCAGCGCCGCGGCAACGATGGTCACTGGCAACAGGCGAACGAAGCGGCTCATCGGCGCATCCCTTTCGGCACCTCAGGTGCCTTGCGAAGTCAACGGAGGCTCTGCAGGGCGTGCAGCAGCTCGTCTTCGGCGCCCGTCGCGGGCTCCGGCGCGCTCGGCGCCGCGGCCGGCGGTGCCGGACGGTCCCGCGCGCCCCTGATCCCGGCCTCCAGGCGGCCGCCCAACGCCTCGGCGCGTTCGACCAGGAAGCCCAGCTCGTCGACGGCGGCGCGGGCACGCTCCAGCCGGCGGTCGAGCTCGGCGGCCTCGCTCTCGGCGTGCTGGCGCAGGCGCGCGACGCCGGCCTCGGCCCGCGCGGTGGCCTGCGCGAACTCGGCGATCGTTGCCTCCAGCTCGGCACGGCCGTTGCGGATATTTTGCAACCGCCGGTTGAGCATCGCCGCATAGACGATGGTGGCGACCAGCAACAGCGCGATCAGGCCGTCGAGTGCCAGCCCCGCGGTCATCGGCTCAGCCCCCGTCCAGGCGGTAGCGGCCGTCGATCTTGACGGCGATGTTGCCGGAGCGGCGGCCCATGCGGCCGATGAACAGCGGCACGTCGCCGCACAAGAGCGTGATGTCGCCGCCGATGATCGAGTTGAGCATGAGGCGGGTGCCGACGCGGAAGTCGAAGACCTCGCCCAGCGTCAGCGCCTGCTCGTCCAGCACGGCGCGGATGTTGACGTCGGTCATCCACAGCTCGCTGGCCAGATGGGTCTCCCAGATCGAGTCACGGCCGAACTCCTCGCCCATGAACATCTGGAGCAGCAGTTCGCGCACCGGCTCCAGCGTGGCGTAGGGCAGCAGCAGCTCCAGCTTGCCGCCGCGGTCCTCCATGTCGACGCGCAGACGCACGACGATGGCGGCGTTGGCCGGCCGGGCGATGGTCGCGAAGCGCGGGTTCGTCTCCAGCCGCTCGAAACCCATCGTCACCGGGCTCAGCGGCTCGAAGGCGGCCGACAGGTCGCTGAGCACGAAGCCGATCATGCGCTCCATCATCTGGCGCTCGATCGTCGTGTAGGGGCGGCCCTCGATCCGCATCGCCGCGGTGCCCCGGCGGCCGCCCAGCAGCACGTCGACGATGGAGTAGATCAGCGCGCTGTCGATCGTCAGCAGGCCGTAGTTGTCCCACTCCTCGGCCTTGAACACGCCCAGCATGGCGGGCAGCGGGATCGAATTCAGGTAGTCGCCAAAACGGATGGAACTAATTGATTCTAAACTAACTTCTACGTTGTCGGAGGTAAAGTTGCGCAAAGACGTGGTCATCATCCGGACGAGCCGGTCGAACACCACCTCCAGCATCGGCAGGCGCTCGTAATTGACGAGCGCGCTGTTGAGAATGGCCTGGATACCGGTCGCTTCGTTGGCGACCCCGCCTTCGGGATCGAAGCCCAGCAGGCTGTCGATCTCGTCCTGGTCGAGGACGCGACTGATGGCATCCTCATCGTCGCCCATCGCCTCCCATTCGGCGGCGAGGTCGTCGTCGAAACTGCCGGCGTCCTCGCCCCCGGGGGCGTCGTCGTCCAGCTCGGGACCGTCGGCTTCTGTGGTGTCGCTCATGCGGCGCTGCCGTTACTGGACCAGCATTTCGCGGAACAGGACGTCGCGGACCTCGGTCGAGCCGGTCGCGGCGTTGACGCGCAGCAACAGCTCCTCCTTCAGCTGGTACATGCCGGCCGAGCCGCGCAGGTCGTCGACCCTGAGTTCGCGCAGGAAGACCTGGAAGCTGTCGACGATGCGCGGCAGCACCTCTTCAAGGTGCGGCACCGCGTCCTTGCCGGTGACCTCCAGCGCAACGGTGATCTTCAGGTAATTGGTGCGCCGGCCGGTGCCGTAGAGGTTCACCAGCATCTCCGGCAGCTCGTAGTAGGTGGCGGGGCCGTGATCTTCCTCGACGTCCTCCTCGGCCATTTCGTCGCCGTGGTCGCCGCCGCCGCCCAACAGGGGGTCCAGGAGGCCCGACAGGTAGGCGCCGGCGCCGACGCCGATCAGCAGGATCACCGGCAGGATGATGAACAGCAGCTTCTTGAGGCGCGACTTCTTGCCCGGCGCCGGGCCTTCGAATTCGCCGTCTTCCGACTCGAAGGCGATCTCTTCGCCGTCTTGGACTTCTTCGTCTTCTTCGTCCGCCATCGGGCCCGCCGCATGTCCGTGGGAAGCGCCGGCCCGGGTGGCCGGTCCGCGTCGCTGACCAAAATCGGCGAACTCGGTTAAGAAACCCTTTGCCCGCGAGCGGCTTAGGCGGCCTTGCCGGCGCGGGCCGGCGGCAAGGCTTGCCGGGCAAAGCGTGCCCCGGAATGGCAGTTATGGCGCGGCTGTCGCTGCGGGTCGCGCGGCCAAGCGACTGATTTGCCACGACTCTCCCGCGTGGCACGTCGCGTGCTTCGGAACGGGGCGAACCCTTTCGCAGAAGCAGTCAGGCCCGCTCGATGGATAACGCCTCATACGTTGCGCTCTCACAGCAGTTTGCCTTGCGCAACCAGATGGACATCATCGCCAACAACATCGCCAACATGTCGACGCCCGGCTATCAGGGCGAGACGCCGATGTTCGTTGAGTACCTGCTGAACGAAGAGACGATGGAGCACGAGATCTCCTTCGTTCAGGACCACGGCATCGTGCGCAACACACAGCCCGGCGAGATCGTCGGCACCGGCAACAAGCTGGATGTCGCGCTCAACGGCGAAGGCTATTTCGCCGTCGAGACGGCGAACGGCATCTTCTGCACGCGCAACGGCTCCATGCGGCTGGACGACGAAGGCAAGCTGGTCACCTCCACCGGGGCCACGGTCCTGGGCGAGGGCGACGTGCCGTTCTTCTTCGCGCCCGACGAGACCGACATCACGATCCTGCGCGACGGCTCGGTCCGCACGGAGAACGGCCCGATCGGCCGGCTGCGCGTCGTCGGCTTCGCCAACCCCCAGAACATGAGCAAGATCGGCGACGGCCTGCTGACGACGGAAGACGTGCCCCAGGCGGCGACCGGGGTCGAAGTCGTGCAGGGCATGCTGGAGCTGTCGAACGTCAAGGGCGTCCTGGAGATCACGCGCATGATCGACGTCAGCCGCGCCTACCAGTCGGCCCAGAAAGTCATCGAATCCGAGGAAAAGCGCCAGCAAGAGGCGCTCGACACCCTCGGACAGCCGGTTTAGCGAACAAGGAGCGAGAGCCATGCGGTCTCTGAGTATTGCCGCGACCGGGATGCTGGCACAGCAGCTCAACGTCGAGGTGCTGTCGAACAACATCGCCAACATGAACACGACCGGCTTCAAGCGGTCGCGGGCGGAGTTCCAGGATCTCCTCTACCAGACGCAGCGACGCGTCGGCTCGACCTCGTCGGACAGCGGCACCGTGGTGCCCGCCGGCGTGCAGGTCGGCCTGGGCGTCAAGACCGCGGCCGTCTACATGGTCGCCGAGCAGGGCAACCTGGAATCGACCGAGAACACCTTCGATCTGGCCATCCAGGGCGAGGGCTGGTTCAAGATCAAACTGCCCGACAACAGCACCGCCTACACACGCTCGGGTTCGTTCCAGATCGGTCCGGACGGCGAAATCGTTACCGCCGACGGCTACACCGTCGACCCCGGCATCAACATCCCCGCCGGCGCGATCGACGTCACGATCAACCCGACGGGCGAAGTGCTGGTGAAGATCGCCGGCCAGGTCACCGACACCAACGCCGGCCAGATCACGCTCTCGAAGTTCCCCAACTCGGCCGGCGTGCAGGCCGTCGGCGACAACCTGTTCCGGGAGACGCCGGCCTCCGGCAACCCCAGCGACGGCACGCCCGGCTCGGACGGCTACGGCACCTTGCTGCAGGGTTTCCTGGAGACCTCGAACGTCAACACCGTGGCGGCGATCACCAACCTGATCCGCGCCCAGCGGGCCTACGAGATGAACTCGAAGGTGATCCAGACATCCGACGAAATGCTCAATACTCTCAATAGGATGCGCTAGGAATGAACCTGCTGAACCCGCTCACGCTCGTGGCCCGGCCGGTGCAGATCCTGCTGCTGGCCGCGGCCCTGGGCCTGATCCATCTGGCCGCCGCACACGCCGCCGACGCCGCCGCCGATCCCGGGGCGCCGGCCGCCGAAGTGACCCTGCGCCGCAACGTGGTCGTCGAGACCGTGCGCCTGGGCGACCTGTTCGACGGCGTCGCCCGGCCCGAGACGGTGATCGCCTACGCGCCGCGCCCCGGCCGCCGGGCGGTGTTCGACGCCAACTGGCTGTTCCGCACCGCGGTGCGCCAGCAGCTCGACTGGCGCCCGTCCAGCCGCATCGACCGCGTCGTCGTCGCCCGCGCCAGCACCGTGGTGACGGCGAACGACGTGGCCAACGCGGTGCGCGACGAGGTGCTGGCCCGCGACGGCCAGGACGACATCGAGGTCTCGATGTCGAACCGCGCCATGCAGCTGCACATCGCCACCGACCTGCCGGCCACGGTGGGCGTGCTCAGCCTGTCGGTCGATAGCCGCACCGAGCGCTTCAGCGCCGTCGTCGAGGTGCCGGCGGGCGACCCCAAGGCCGAGCGCCTGACGGTCAACGGCAACCTCTACCGCATCCGCCAGGTGCCCGTGCTGGCCGAGAACAAGCAGTCCGGCGACGTCATCGAGATGGTCGACATCGACTGGATCGAAGTGCGCCAGGGCCGCATCCGCCGCAACACGGTGACCTCGGTCGACGACCTGATCGGCAAGGAGCCGCGCCGCGTGGTCCGCGCCGGCCAGGCCATCCGCATCGCCGACCTGCGCACGCCGCGCGTCGTCACCAAGGGCCACCTGGTGACGATGACCTACGAGACCGACACGATGAAGCTGACCGCCAGCGGCAAGGCGCTGGACAACGGCGCCCTGGACGACGTCATCCGCATCATGAACAGCAAGACCCGCCTGGTTGTCGGGGCGACGGTGGTCGGCCCCAATCGGGTCGTCGTTGCATCCTCCCGCCAGCTGGCGCAGCGTTGAGGAGGCCCCCGAGCATGATCGCCAAGACCCGCCTGACCAGCCTCGCCCTCGCCGCCGTCACGGTGACGGCGCTCAGCGGCTGCAACATGTTCACCCGGCTCAGCGAGATCGGCGAGGAGCCCGCGCTGACGACCATCCAGAACCCGACGCTGCAGGAGGGCTATCGCCCGGTCAGCACGCCGATGCCCGAGCCGCGCCCGGCCTACCGCAACCCGAATTCGCTGTGGCGCACCGGTGCGCGCGCCTTCTTCAAGGACCAGCGCGCCTCCTCGGTCGGCGACATCCTGACGGTCGTCATCGATCTGGGCGATTCGGCCGAGCTGAGCAACGAGACCGAGCGCAGCCGCGTGGCCAACGAGGACGCCTCGCTGAACGCCTTCCTGGGCTACGAATCGAGCGCCAGCCGCATCCTTCCGGAGGCCATCGACCCGGGCAACCTGGTCGACGCCGACGCCACCAGCAATACCGAGGGCGCCGGCTCGATCAGCCGCGAGGAGGCGATCGAGCTGAACGTCGCGGCCATCGTCACCCAGGTGCTGCCGAACGGCAATCTGGTGGTGCTGGGCCGGCAGGAGGTGCGAGTCAACTTCGAGCTGCGCGAACTGCAGATCGCCGGCGTCATCCGCCCGGAGGACATCAGCTCCACCAACACCGTGAGCTTCGACAAGATCGCCGAGGTCCGCCTGGCCTATGGCGGCCGCGGGCACATCACCGACGTGCAGCAGCCGCGCTACGGCCAGCAGATCTACGACATCATCTTCCCGTGGTGAGGGCTTGAGGACACGCCGCAGGAGGCGGCGGCGCACTCAGCGCACAGGGTCGCAGGCAGCGGCCAAACGAAGGGCCGGTCCCCGCCAGGGCCGGCCCTTTCTCGTGGCGCCGCACCGGGCGCAGGCAAGGCTCAGTCGTCCCGGTGGGTGCGTTCCATGCGCTCGTGACGCTCCTGCGCCTCCAGGCTCAGCGTCGCGATCGGCCGGGCGATCAGCCGGCGCAGGCTGATGGGCTCGCCGGTCTCCTCGCAGAAGCCGTAGTCGTCGGTCTCCAGCCGTTTCAGCGCGGAGTCGATCTTGCCGATCAGCTTGCGGTACCGGTCGCGGGTGCGCAGCTCCAGCGCCCGCTCGGTCTCCAGCGAGGCCCGGTCGGCAATGTCCGGCTCCTGCAGGCTCTCCTCCTGGAGGCTCTGCAAGGTCTGCCCGGACTCCTTGAGCAACTCGAAGCGCCAGCCATCCAGCTTCTGCCGGAAGAACTCACGCATCATCGGATTCATGAACGGTTCGTCTTCCGACGGTTCATAGTCCGGGGAAAGTAACGTTGCCGACATTCGCCGCCTCAGCTTGATTCTCCTGCCTCGCACCGCTTTCGCGCGCGCGGAATATAGCCAATTCCGCCGCTGCTACAAGCGGCTAGAGCGGGATCGCATTAGGCGGAAGCGTAGCCGGCGTTTGCGAAGAAGGCGGCGCATTGGGTTGGCGGGAAGCGGTCGATGATGCGGGCTATGGCGGCGTGGAGCTCGTCGCTGGAGCGGGCCTG
>Ga0209678_1000515_pt1 | contig 12226 bp, 7 predicted proteins | sample WorMetilvaeELBA1_FD_187404 | JGI IMG/M metagenome (GOLD analysis project Ga0209678, IMG submission 187404) | Marine gutless worms symbiont microbial communities from Max Planck institute for Marine Microbiology, Germany - Olavius ilvae ELBA.1... ...
GGATATCTCTGGCTACCCAAAAAATTTACAGTGACCGCCCGAGTTATAGAGTTGGGCAGGCGAGCGAGCTTCACCCTTCGGGCTCGCTCACCTGCCCAGCATCTATCTCTCGTAATGGTACCAGTTCCATAAGAGGATTCAAAGCAAATCTGAATCCATTGCGAATGCCGGCGACATCTTTATTTATTGGAAAGATAGATATCCGTCAACAATTTACGGGCACCATCATTTAAAAAGGCCCGGACTCGAAGCGGCAAAAAATTGGCGATATATTGAAGCAATCAGGCAAGAAGCTTTCTGGCGGCTGCATCGGCAATCAGCAGCAGCAAAAAGGTCATCATCAGGTAAGGCCATAGTGGATTAGAGGATGGTACTAAATTCGTCTGGTCATGAAAAAGATCGTTGGGGATGGTGCCGATTGACAGCACCCTGCCTTTGGTGGTTGAGGCCAGGTCTGACAGCAAATTCGCATCCACAGCGGTGCTGTTAAACTCTTCCGTGTAGGGAATACCGAAACCGAAGGTCCGGGGCGTGGCGGCGAATTCGCCGGAGTTGCTGTAAACGCTGAAGTAGTAGGCACCAATCTCATCGGCCGCAAAAGGGGCGGCATATCTGCCCGGCGCAATTTGCTCCATCGCAATCGTTTGATCTCGGCCTGAGGGCAGCAATACATTGGCGTTCAATTCCAAATGATTTACAAACCGGTTTTGATCGGTGGCGACATCGACCAGGAAATATCTTTTTTGGCCCTTGCGGTCTATGACTGCCGTAATCTGCTTGCCCGTTTCTTGGCGTTGGACCCACTTTACCATCTGGGATATGAACCGACCATAATGCTCCCAGAGCACCCAGTCTTTGCCCCAACGAGCGGACAGATCCGATGTATAGGCAACACTGCGGCCCAGGCCGTATTGCCAGGCCGCCAGCAGCGGGCCCTGCTCGGTGCCGAACAACACTTTGGCTCCCGCCTTGGGATAGGTTATTACCTGGCCATAGATCATCGGCAGACTGTCATGGACCAGACCGCGCAGCATTTCATCAGACCTTTTGATCACCGGCTGCATGGGTTTTTCCGTGATGGTTTTTTTGCTGATGATTTTCGTCTCGCTGGTAAATATTTTTGGAATGCTGTTGGGGTCATCGGTGTAATAGGCCCTGCCCGTGCCCCATTCGGCAATGGACTGCATTAAGGCCAGGTTGGCGCCCTGCCCGATTGACACGGTTGAAATTGAAATCCCGGAGGTGCGCATGGACTTGACCAGCGATTGAAAATCCGCTTCTTCCGTCTCACCGTCGGACAGGACAATCACATGTTTTCTCCCGGAAGGAATTCGGTCGAGAACCTGTTGAACGTCTTGCAAGGCCGGATACAAATCCGTGCCCCCGCCTTCCACTACCCGGGACAGGTATTCCGCTATTTGTTGGCGTTCATCGGCCGTGGTTATCGGAACTGTCCAGCTGAACTCGGTGTCAAACGTTACAATGCCGACGCTGTCGATCGGGTTTAGCATTTCGATGGATGAAAATGCCGCGATTTTCGCCAGTTCCAGCTTACTCTTATCTTTATAGCTGGAGGTCATGCTGGATGATTTGTCAATCACGAAGATTAGATACAACTCGGATAGCTGGATATCCGTGGGCGTATCCATAAATACCGGCAAGGCCTTCTCGACCGGCGTCTTCTTATAATAGCCAGCCCCGAAACTCGTGTCGCCGCCGAGCATAATCAGCCCGCCGCCGGTATCCTTGACGTATCTTTCAATTTGCTCCATGGTTGAGAACGTGGTCGACCGCCCCGAGACATTGTCAAGAATAATGGCGTTGTAATCAACAAATCCATGCAGCGAGCCCGGGACATTTTTTATCTGCTTGTGGTCAATGTCCAATCCCTGCACCCGCAGCGCGTCGATCAGGTGAGTTGAGCCTGGCTTTTTATCGGTCAGGTACAAGATTCGCGTTTGGCGGGTACCTTTCGTGAAGGAAAGGCCTTCATTGTTCTGGTAAAATGTATCGTCTGAAAAATTGATCACCGCTTTGTAAAGGTAGAGGCCGGGGTCGGAAAGCATATCGGCGAATATTACGATGTTGGTCCCGGCCTTTAATGCGACCGGCTGCCGGGCGAGCAGATTTCCATCTTTAATCAGAACCAATTCACCGCTGTTTTCTTCGGAACTGACGACGACCAGCCTGATTTCAAAAGGTGTCTCTAAAGCGACATTGGCAGGCGTGTCCAAAGATTGGATAAAGGCTTCGTTCTTGCCAAACCAGGTGGCAAGCGGCACCGGATAAATTTCAATGCCGAGGGATCCGGCCAGATAGCCCATGTTGCGCGATCCCAGCATATTTTCATTGCCGTCGCTAAACAGCACTATTTTCTTTTTTCCCTGGCGGGGGAGCCTTCCGATGGCAAGCTGCAGTGCATCATGGATGTTGGTGTTGTGAGGATTTACGATGGATTTGACGTTCAGGGCCTCGATTTCGGAATTCAAGGATATCTCGATGGAAGGATGCTGGCCGAATACGATCAGACCGGCCTGATCTTCGCCCTGCATTTGGGCCGCAGCCTGTTCAATGAATGCCTCGGCTTTGAGCCTTTGATCAGCCGGAATGCTTTCCGAAACATCCAGGCAGAAAAAAATATTCACCTGATCGGAGTGTCCCAGTTTTTTGGGGTCCGCCAAAGCCAGTCCCAAAACAATTATCAGCAATGATCGCAGGACACCGACAGCGATTTTCGATTTGGACAATCGCCCCCCGCTTGATGACCGTTTCATCATCAGCCAGATGAACGGTACCAGGAGGCAAATAATCAGATATAAAGGTTTATCCAGCGTATATGTCATTCTTTTTTAGAAAAGCTTAATTATAAAATTGATGCCATCCTTTTAACCAACAGACCACCGCTTGAGAGTTATTGGTGATTAGTTATTGGTTATTGGTTTGAATGGAATCAAATCGATTTTTATATGTTACTAATTAGAGAGATAAAAGATCAGAATCTCAGCCGTTCCTATATTCGAATCCGCCGGGGTGGAATAACGATTAACGAATAACAAATAACACCAAATTGAGCGTATTTAGCTCAATTAAGGCCTGATCTTCAGCCATGCGAACCACTCGACCATCAACAATGCACAACTCAGAATGATAATAAATGTCCACAAAGGCTGCCGGGCGGCAATTTTTTCTGAACTTGAAGGCTTCCCGTTTTGATCGGGCCGGGGCGCCGGAAATACCGAATTGATGTCGGACTCGGACTCATCAGCCAGGTTTACGGTAAAATAGCGTTCTTTGCCGTTTTCAGCCACCGTATATATGCCGACTCGGCCCGTATTCAAATACCTGAAAGGATTTGTCTTCACCTGGTGTTTGTCCCATTTTTCAAATGGGGCCCGGGTGTAAATGGTTTCCGTATTCGGATTGACATAGATCTCAAAGACGTCTCCGGCCCGGGATTGCATGATCGAAAACTCAAGCTTGTGCGGATTGAGCCAGTTGAAAATATTGCTCATCATCACCGGAAAAGCGACTTTCACGGGAAGATCGGACCGGGTGATATCAAAGCCCAGTAGAACAGCCCGCAGCCCCTTTTCTTCAAAAGCAAACATCAATCCTGTTTGGGCGGAATCAACCAGCGGCTTCAATTTATCAGCCTGCAGTTTGGCACTTTCCTCTACGATCAATCCGCTTAGATTGATGTTGGCCATCAAAGGATCCTGGCGATTCCAGGTCTGAACCTCGGGCAGACGCACCCGGCCGGTATCGACGACCGGGATGGATGGAGAATAAGCGTCAATCAGCAGAAAATTTCCCCGCTTGGTTGCCGGAAAATCCTGGCGGTCGACAATAACGATATCGTGGCGGGCGGTCTGCTCGGACCATGAGGAAGGGATGATTTCTTTGACGGCGTTGACCCTGAAATTCGGGTAGGCTGCCAGCAATTTTTCCAAAAAGAGGTTGCCCTTGGAAACAAGCAATACCCAAATCTCCTTGGCGGCATTCAAGGACAAAAAGGCCTGGTTGTCGACGGCAAAGTCATCGTCGACTGCGAGCGTTGCCCTGGCAATTCCGTTGATGAGACCCGAGTAGGGAATAATCAGGACTTGCTTTTCGCGGGCTTCGAATGAAAGGACACGCTCAAACAATATGGTTCGGTCAATCGACAAACGGATGGTGCTCTCGGCTGGAGAAAGGTCGAAATTTTTAATCTCGAGCATGAATTCATAGTGATCGCTGAGGTCGCCATGCTGCCGGAACTCGAATTTCGTTATACCGAGGTTACGTTCGCCGCCGGCAATAATGACCGGTCTGATTTTCGTATGCCGCGCTACCAGCTCCGCAAGATCCCGGCCGGCACCATCGGTAATCAGGTAAAGTAAATCTTCCTTAGCCGGATCGACAAAGGAAAGCGCCAGGTAGATGGCGGATTCCAAATCGGACGGTGCGTCTGCTGGCCGTAGTTTTTTGACCAGATCCCGCGCTTGATTGGTATTGTCGGTAAAGCCGGTTGTAACCAGCGGCTTCTTGCCGGCTTCGACAATCAGAACCTGTTGGCCGCTGTCGCGTTTCTCTACCAGCTGCAGCGCTTTTTCGCGAGCCAGGTCAAAGCGGATGCCAGAGCCGGTTCTGGTTTTCATGCTGGCGCTCGTATCAATAACTAAAACCATATTGCCCTTTTTGGCGGTCATGTAAGTCCAGGTCGGTTGGGCCAGCGCCAGCGCAACCAGGATAACGATCAGGATCTGCAAAATTAGCGGCAGGTTCTTCTTTATGCGTTGGAAACTCAGGTTGTAGCTTCGATCTATTAAAATTTCATGCCACAAAAAAAGGTTGGTGACCTCAACCGGCCTGGGTTTTGGCTTCAGGGTGTGGATGACGATGAGAACGGGGATTGCTGCTAATGCTAACAACATATAGGGATTTAGAAATTGCATTGTGCTTGTGTAATCTTGTTCTTAAATAACAATTAAGATTTCGGATTTCGGATTGCGGATTTCGGATTGCGGAATTGCAAAAGGATGAAATCCGATTTTAGACATAACCAATCCGTGAAATTCAGTGTTAAACTGTGTCCTGTTAAAGACACTTCCCCTTATACCTTAAACCCTACACCCTTTACCGTTCTCGAATCAGCACTCCATCAGTCTATATCGATAGATTTCATAACTGCAACTGAGCCGTTTTCATCTGAACAGCGCCCCTTCAGACAGATAATCCGTCAAAAGCTTTTCAAACGGTACCCGGGTGTCGCACAGGAAGTAGTTCATGCCATAGTGACCGCAATAGTTTTTGATGCCGGCGATAAATCCGTTTATTTTTTGGCGGTATCGCTGCAATAAATCCTTATCGACAAAAGTTACTTTTTTTTCGCCGGTTTCACATTCGTTGAGCAGAAGATTGCCGGTCTTGGACCAGTAGAGTTCTTCATGATCCATCACCTGAATCAAATTGATATCGAAATCCCGGTATGCCAGTGCTTTCAATCCGTCCTGATAACCCCCCGGATCAAAAAAATCGCTTATCACGATTGCAATGCCGGGATTTTTGCAGATGGCAGCATACTCCTTCAGGCTGCGGTTGAGATCGGTTTGGGCGTTCGGCTGCAGAGACTGAAAGAATTGAAGCATTTCAAGGTATTGTGTTTTACCCCGGGCCGGTGGCTTGGTTTTGACTATTCGATTGTTGAAGGCCATCAGCCCGGTTTTATCCAGATTGGACAAGCATATGTAGCTTAAAGCGGCCGCAATTTTTTTTGCCGTAATATCTTTGGACGGGTCACCGCTGCCCATCGAGCGGCTGGTATCCAACAGGATGTGGGCGGTTTGGCCTTTTTCAGCATGAAACAGTTTGATAAACAGCTTGTCCAGGCGGCCGTAGACACTCCAATCCACATAGCGCAGGTCATCACCCAGATGGTATTTTCTGAAATCCAGAAACTCGAATCCTTCGCCGCTCTGCCAGGAGCGATATTCACCCCGGCGCGGATTGCGCGTACTTTTGCGGGAGACAATCTTCAGTTTTTCCAGCTGCCTCAGAAACTCATCATCGATGAAAGTGTCGAGTTGGTCGGACACGGGTGTGATCCTTGTTCTTGAGGTTTCAGGTGTCGGGTGTCAGGTGTCAGCTGTCAGAGGACAGATGACAGACGTCAGAGGACAGAGGACAGAGGACAGAGGACAGAGGACCGAAGACGGATGACAGAGGACAGAAGACGGATGACAGATGACAGATGTCCGCCCTCAACCTTCTGCCACATATTGATGACTTCGGCCTACCGACCTCCCGATTTTCCATCCTTTCACCCTATGCTTCGTTTCCAACGCCTTCAGCTTTGAGCCTTGAGCTTTTAGCCCTACACCTTAAACCTTACACCTTATACCGATACGCGAACGTCGAAGGCCGAATACCGAATACCGAATGCCGATCATCTATCCCCCGTCTGTGGTGCCGACGATCTCATCCACGAGTGTATCCGTATCCAGGCCTTCAGTTTCACCCCGGATGTTAAGCGCCAGGCGGTGCCTCAAGGCGGGTTTGGCGACTGTTTTGATGTCTTCCCGCGAGACATTGTAGCGTCCGTCAACCAATGCGGATACTTTGCCGGCCAGGATCAAGCTCAGCAAACCGCGCGGGCTTGACCCCAACAGGACGTATTCCTTAACGCGGGCGGTGGCATGCTTATTGTCGGGATGACCAGCCAACACCAGGCGGGTGGCGAAATCCTTGACGTGGGCCGCCACCGGCACCTTTTTAACCAGGGTTTTCATTTTGCGAATAGAATCGGCCCCGATGACATGCTTTAGCTCAAATTGATAGTCATCGGTGGTCTTGTCCAAAATTTTCTGGAGTTCATCCCGATTGGGATAAGTCATTTTCAGTTTGAAGAAAAATCTATCGATCTGGGCCTCGGGCAGCGGATAGGTCCCTTCCATCTCGATCGGGTTCTGGGTTGCCAGCACCATAAAAGGCGGCTCCAAATTATACTGCGATCCGAATACCGTAACCTTGCCTTCCTGCATTGCCTCCAGCAGGGCCGACTGGGTTTTGGGACTGGCCCGATTAATTTCATCGGCCAGGATAAGTTGGCCGAATATCGGCCCTTTGTAAAATTCGAAAAAACGATTGCCCTTGCCATCCTCCTTGACCATATTGGTGCCGAGGATATCGGCCGGCATCAGGTCCGGCGTAAATTGGATGCGGGAATAATTAAGATCCAGTATTTTGCTCAGTGACCGGACCAGCAGTGTTTTGCCAAGCCCCGGGACGCCTTCGATCAAGGCATGGCCGCCGCAAAGCAGGCAAATGAAAATGTGTTTGATCAAGGTTTTCTGGCCGACAACGATTTTTGCCAGCTCATCGACAATCAGATCGAAATTTTTCCTGACGGATTGGACTTCTTCATTGAGATTCATAGGCTTTTTCTTCCGTGTTAACGCCGATCGAAATAAAGTAATTTTTGATATATTCGCGGTAATTGACCGGAATATCTTCTTTTTGAAGAATGCTTTCAATTTCCTGGTGATAGGTTCTGAATATTTCTTCTTCCTTTAGGCGGGCCTCACCCGGATCCGTCAAGGCGCGAATTTGAAGGAGATAGGTTTTGGCCGGAGTAGACGACAATTTATCCTGTCTGGCGGAGCCTCTCGCTTTTGCGAGATCCCGGCCCGGTTTGCTTTCGGCATTTGCTTTGGCATTCCCGGCGGCATCTGAATGTCCTCCCGGCGGCTCCATTTCATCCTGCCAGCCAGCCTCTTCCCGACGCCCTTTCCCGATACGCTGCCGACCGGCCCGCTCCTCAGTGTTTTGATCGCGGCCAAAAAAATCGCCGCTCGGGTAGGACCTGTTCGGCGCACCGGGTTCGTCATCACGCATTTCATCGGGTTGGGGTGGCTGGCCTTCTTCAGCTTCGGCGGCCAGGACGGAATCGTCTTTATTGGCCTGGCCGTCTTTGAGATCATCCATAATCCGGGAAAGCAGGTTCTCGATGCTTTCCAGTTCCTGGAGTGATTCAATCGGTTGACGGATGGAATCGGGCATGCGGTTGTTCAGTGCTCTGTTGAGAATCCCTTTGAGTTTTTCTAACTGGCTTGACGATAAATTCGCCAGATCAGGCGATCTTGTGGTGGGCACCCGGTCAATATCGGCCGCATCCAGTCTGGTGCCCAGCTCCCGGGCCAAACGGGTTTGTTCGCCGTCGACTTCTTCCAGGATACTGTCCAGGGCCGCGAGGCGCTGTTCCAAGGGCCTTGAACTGTCATTGAGTTTTTGGCTGAGTTGCTCCAGTTTTTCGGTGTGACCTGACCGGGATGCAGGTTGCAGCGCGGTTTTATCGCCGATTCGTTTAATCAAATAATTATTCAACAACTGTCCGGTCTTCTCCAACCGGGCCTGTTCCTGGCGGGTCGTTTTGAAATCCTGCGCGAAGAAAAGACCGGAAAACAATAGCAGGTTGACGATGAACAATATGATTGCCAGCAGGTGCAGAAGTGAAAAATTGACCGGCACGAGCTGCTGCTTTTTGATTTGACGCAACCTGGCCGCGGCGTCGTCAACCAGCAATTCGGCAAATTCTGATTTCTTTTTCAGCGTAAGATATTCATAGGCCGTGCTGACCCGGTCCTGCAGTTTTAAACGGCGATCGAGATCGATTAATATATTTAAAAAATTGCTGCGGGTAGCCAGGCCGATGATCAAAGCCGCTGCAAAAGAAAGTCCCATGGGGAGGACATACCAGGTCGCATTAGCCTGGTAGTCGGCAATTTTTGCCAGGCCGAGAAAATAGTAGATTATACTGACGGCAAAAAAAATCAACAAGGCATGGAGCAGCACGCGGTGCGTGGACTGGAAAAAAAGCCGCCTTTTAATTTTGGCGATTTGCCGATTAAACTCGGTTTCGACACTCAAGATATTTACTCCGTTAGGGTACAGCGACTGACACACTGTTCTTTTAGGCCGTTTAAGAGCAGCGACTTAATTGGCAAATGACTAAAGTGCCTAAAATGACTAAAGTTAAGGCATCCTGTCTATTCAAATAATAGTCCGTCTTAATCGGATTAGATCATTTTAGTCATTTTCAATTTTAGTTCAATTTAGTTCATTTCTCCGGTTCATATGTCGGCCAACCAAAGCATTACTTACCAGAATGAGGACCAATATGGCAAATGACGCGACCGCGGTATAAATAGCAAACGCACCGCCCAGGCCGTCGGGGCTTTGATTCAGCCGGTAAAGAAGCCGCAGCGGATTGATAGCCGGTGTGACAAAGATCGTTGCGATGACAACAACGATCATTTGCGCCCGGGCGACAAAGTAGCCGAGCGTGCTCAATCTTCCCCAGATCAAATACACCAAAAAACCCGACAGTCGGCAATACAAAGATGTCGTGAACAAGATGGAAACCGCCATCGTAAAAGAAACCAGGGAAACCGCGGAACTGAAGGCCGCCAGGGACAACAAGGGCAAGAGGGGCAGCAGCAGCAAGGCCGTATGTAAAAAAAATTCAATCAGACCATAGCGATAAAAGGCAATTTCTTTCTCATGGACCGGTTCTTCGGTCTGATAATTCATTATAAAGTAGCCTCTTCGAACCAGTTCACCGGCGCCGCAGCATAGATTGACATATGAAATAGCCAGCAGGGTTGCTGCAAAAACGAGAAAAAATACGGTCGGTACATTGCCGGCAGCTAATATTTCAGGCAATGACTGCCGGGACCAGAATACGACCAGAACGAGGGCCGCAATCGCCACGGCGGCCGTAAGGCTTTCCAGCACATGTCTTGAAAAAAAAGGTGCCAGGGATTTTTCAGACTCATCCGTTAAAAAATGATACTTCATAAAGTGGTCTCCACGGGAAGCTCCCAGTTGATCACGGTTATGCAGGCCCCCGGAGGATGGGCCCGGTTGAATTGCGGCTGTATCAGACCGGCCGGCATCCATGCGATCAGAAGCATGCGATCGGAGTTGGCCCTGTACTTATCATGAATGTCATTCAGCAATTCCGGGGTGAGATATTTTTGTGTCTCTTGCAGGTACCCATCAGATCCATTGCGGCCCAGGCCCTTGATAATGGAATCGACCTGGTGCTCTCCGAAATTTTCAATTTTCATTAATTTTGCCAGATTGACTTTTAATATTTGACGATCGTTGGCCAGAATATCCCCAACAAACAAAAATCTTTTCCGGTAGTAGATCAGGCAATCGACAAGATTGTGCGGCGATTTATTCTCCACTGTCAGGGTCATGAAGGATTTATCGCGCCGGGCATGGCCCGCCAGGGGCGAAGCCACCTGCAGGTTCAATTTGTAAAAGTTGTACGACCAGCGCCGGATTGAGCCGATAATATGCTGCCCGCCGTCCGTTTTTTGCAGTACATACGGATTGGGGATTTTCGCGTCAGACTGCGCCGGGATAATATGGTTAACCGGGGCGGACAGTGGCCCGAAATGCACACTGTAATTCAAATTTTTTAATGAATACAGCCCAATGAAATATTCAGCGTTTGCCGGAGCATTGGGTTCGGCGACATGTACTTGATAAAAGCTGTTGTAGGAAAATTTTTGCCGCATGTTGGGAAGATACATGGCCCAGTAGGCAATCGAAGTGAAAAGGGCAATCATCAACAATAAGCAGAGGCTCAATAGCCACCGACCCTTGCCGGGTGCTTTAACCTTTTTCAATAAAATCCACAGGCAAATGAAATAAGCCGCCACAAAAAGAATCACAGATCTATAGGCCGGAAATTTGAGAGGCATACCGGCCAGCATGGACCGCACAATCTGCTGATCGTCGACTTCGATCAGCGGCCGGTCGTCGATCGGCTTCAAGGCCAGAATTTTGTTCCAAAACATACGCCGGCCATCCCACCGGCTGAATGGCGGGGCATTGAAATCAAAGGCCAGAAAAATAATTCGGCCGAGTGCCAGGTTTTTCCGGGTAACAATGGGAATGTCATTTTCCTTTGCCAGGATGGTAGAATTCTCAATCCTGGTATTCAGCACGAGAAACGGCTCGTTGCCGGTAAGCTCGCGACTGCAAAACGGTCCCAGGGATTTGAGCTCAAAAAGCTGCCGATGCCCGGCGATGCGCATCCCGAGCATGGCCTGCAGCCGATTGTTGCCCAATGCGCCATAGTTAAGACCGGTCCCGACGATAAGGTATCCGCCCTGCTTTAGCCACTGGGTCAACGCCTGAAACTGGATGTTGCGCAGCCGTCTTATGGTATCGGCATCCAAAATGAGCAGTTTGACGCTGTCATAACCGTACCAGGTCTCCGGCAAGGCATTCGGACGGACACTGACCGGATAAAGGTGATGCGGCAATACCGACAATATATCCGGCGCCACGAAATTACTGGCAACGACCGCCAATTTTTTTTCAGTGAAATGGGGTCTTAAATCGATTGATTTGTCATAAATCAACTCATCTTTCTGGCGGAGTCGGATGATCAGGTCATGGGTAAAGGATTTAATTTCTACGGTAAAGGCATAACGTTTTTTAGAATTTTGCGGCAGATCGACCTTCGCCGTGTAGACGGTCCGGTGGACATCGCCGTGGTACTCGCTGCCGGAGGTTACGATCACCTCCAGTCGGCCGGCGGCAGCCCGGCCCCGGTTATCGATTACCACACTCAAAGGGGTCCAACTATCGACCTGAAACTGACCGTTGAAACCGATTGAATATTCCAGCGAAAAGCCGGCCGCAAGGGCTGGAACCGCGATGCAGACAAGGCTCAATGCGAACGTTGCAATGATAGTTTTGAATGTCCTTCGCATAAGAAAACGATAAGACGGAGCGGGCAAAATTCAAGGAAATTAAAAGCGAATCAGGTCTTGACATCTTATTGAAATTTTTTACAATTAAAAGATTCAACAATTCATATTTATTAACTTGCTCTTAAAATGAGTCAACTTTTTTGGGCACGATTTATGTCTATTTGCGCCAGATTGAGGGATTTAGGATCAAATTGAGGGATTTAGGATCAAATTGAGGGATTGAGGAATTGAGGGATTGAGGGATTAAAGGATAAAATCAATAAATTAAAAAAGATAGAATTCCTTCAATCCCTCAATTCCTCAATCCCTCAATTCCTGAATCCCAAAATTCAGAACTCTTGATCTCTGGTGAATAACCTGTTGATTTTACTTGACAGGAGCATAAATATAGCGTAAATTGGAGTGCAACAGATTAGGAGGTATTTGTTGTGCTACAAACCTATATTCCATTTCTT
>Ga0209678_1000516_pt1 | contig 12222 bp, 13 predicted proteins | sample WorMetilvaeELBA1_FD_187404 | JGI IMG/M metagenome (GOLD analysis project Ga0209678, IMG submission 187404) | Marine gutless worms symbiont microbial communities from Max Planck institute for Marine Microbiology, Germany - Olavius ilvae ELBA.1... ...
ACTTGGGAAAAAGGAAAGTAAAAGCGACCAATCCTCTGACATATTTTTTACCTCCACCAGGTATTTTGATGGAAGCATATGTTAATATTAATAAAAAGTCAATAAAAATAACTTAGCGCTTATGGGGATAAACCCCGCCCCTACTTCTTGCTATTCAACAATTCTTTGAGATTGGCGAAAGGACTATCGAGGGCACTGGCCTGTTGCTGGTTTTCCGGTGCGGCGGTATCGTACCACTCCTGGTCCAGGTGGCGCGAGTGTTCATTGTCGTGACAGTAGATGCAGAGCAGTTCCCAGTTGCTGCCGTCAGGCGGATTGTTGTCGTGGTTGTGGTCCCGGTGATGGACCGTCAGTTCACGCAGGCGCTTGCCTTCAAACTCGCGGCCGCACCGTCCGCAAACCCAGGGAAAAAGTTTGAGGGCCTGCTCCCGATACCCATGTTCCCGCTGTTGGCGGCTGCGCCGAGCGTCGGCCACAATCCGGTCCATATTATCCTGGTCCAAACCGCTTTTTTTTGTTTTCATTTGCTCCTCGGGGAAAGAAGGTTGATTGATTCAAACATCATAGCTGATAATCACGACATCGGCGGCTGCGTCCCGCGTGGGAATCAAGCCCTGGTATTCATCTGAATTATACCATTGCTGCAGGGTCGGCTGGTCGGGAAATTTTATGACGACGGTGTTGGCGTGGGGATGCTCACCGGCCAAAACGGCGGCGCGTTTACCCCGGAATAAGATTTCAGCTTCAAAAGGTATCAGTGAATTTCGAACACCCTCGACGTAAGTTTGCCATTTGTCGGTATCTTTTACCGTAATGTGACCGATAAGATATGCAGACATTTTTTCGCCTCACTTTAATATTTAATTGAAACACAAAGTTACCTAAAATCTTCAATCTTCATTTTTCAATCCCGCCTGGCCGGGTCAGGTGTTGAGCCATGCAGCCGCTTCATCATAGGTCTTCATAAACGCATTGTCATAGTCGGTCCCGGGTTCCTGGCCGACTATTTTGTTATCCATGAAAGGGGCCACAAAAACTTTCTTGGTGACGCCGATCATATTATAAATTTTGGTGACATAATCAGCGTGAAACTGCCCGGCGGCCTCTCCCGGGCTGAATTTAAAATCAGTCAGATCGATAAGAACTTTTTTGACGCTGTATTCCATAGCAAATGAAGCGTATCTTAAAATCGAATATTGAAACCCGTAATCGTCCATATCTTCGGTATCTGCTTTCCAGATAAAGTCGATTCGGTCATCTTTTAAAACAAAATCCATATACCTGTGTTCATACAGTTTCATAGTAAACCCCTTCTGCTGCCGGATTGATCCCGGTACTATATGTAAACATAAACCTGATTTATCGAAAGTCGAGATTGCCACAGCATTCGGTCTAAGCCTCATCTCTACTCCGGTCATTTTCTCAGCGGTTATCAATTATTTTAAGTGCTGCCGGATTGCCTTTTTTAACTTCGTTTCTAAGGGCATGTTTTATAATCCATTTTCGATTCCGGGCAGCACCTTTTGACCATTTTTGTATAATCTCAATACCGATCTGATAATTATCCTTCAAGATATCATTTAAATTGTTGGCAACGGATTTTTGCACAAACCTGGAGTCATCGTCTTTGAGATTGTTAAGTACAGCCAGAACCGGTTGCGGATTTTCGATGAACCGGTCCAATTTGGCCGCCCAGGGCAGCCTTGGCCTGAGCCCCTCGCTTGAAAGTCTTCGCACATGTACATTTTTGTCCGTCGACCACTTTTTCATGATTGCCAACGTCTTTTGGGGATACTTCTCTATAAAGGGCCTGATGCAATATTCACCGGTATTTCTTTTGGTAATATCCTCAATGGCAGCAATTGAATCTTCGAAATGGTCCAGGCCATATTTTTCGACGTATTTGGCTATCGGCATAACCCAGTATCCCTGGGTAAACATGCCGGTCTCGTTTTCATTTTCAGGGCCTAAAATTCTTGTTAGAATCCGGATTGCCTTGCGATAATCTTGCGGTAATTTTTCTTTCAAATTGTCGGCCATGAATTCAACCCTGGCTTTAAGCTCCAGGTCTTCTACACCATCCGCGGTTTGCTGAATAAATCCTTGCGCATCAAAGCGATCATAGACTTTTTGAATTTTTTCAGCCAGCAGGATCGCTAAATCCTTATCGAACCAGTATTTCAGTTTTTTGTAGGCCATTTTATCATTTCCGGTTATTTTGAAAGAGCAAGTTAAAGCGGGTGTGGGAGCGGTTTGCAGCCGCGAGTTTAAATGATCGCGGCTGCAAGCCGCTCCCACAGCGCTCCCAACGAAGTCATTTATGGCAACTTGATCATAAAAGACAAGCGCGTATTATCATTTTTTCCTTTACTACTTTTGCTGCCCGCTTGCATCACTCAAACTACAAAATCGATCAGCCGGGCATCGCCCTTTTTGCTTTCGGCAATAAGGTGCTCTTTGGCAAGTTGCTTATCCTTTTCATTTTTATTTTGAGACAGCTTAAACCGGCCGATCGATTCAAGGATTTCGATCTCGAATCCAACCACGTATCCCAATAGGCTGTTCATTTTTTGATGATCCCTATCCAGGACAAAGGGGGCTTCCCCTTTTTCCAGGAACGAGACCATCTTCACCATCGATTCACGTACCGCTTCTTTGGATTCTGTTATCCGCGCCAGTCCCTTGATGTGAACCGAAATGGAGTTCCAGGTGGGCAGCTGGGATGACTCATAGACGTTCGGGGAGATATAGGCATTGGGTCCATGGAAGATAACGAACACGCCTGCGCTGTCGAGATAGCGGGTATGGGGATTGTTGCGATCCATATGGCCGACCAGAAAACCGAATTCCCCGCGCTGCCGATCCAGTATCAGAGGCAGGTGGGTGACGATGACATCATCTTCCGTACGTGATATAAGCGTTGCAAAACTGTATGTTTCAATAACCCGAAATATTTTTTCCCGATCGTTTTCAAGGTAATAGTTGGGGGGATACATAAGAGTCCCTTTCATTGATTTTAGTTGTTAAACGGTTTGAGTTGCGCGTATTGCCTCAACCCTGAAATTCTACCATTACCCCAAATGCATTTTTCGGGTGCAGCCGGATCAATCGGTTAAAACTTTCATGAGGTATACGATTTTTGTGCAAATACTCGGCAACAAGTCCCAAATCGCGGGTCTGCATTGAAAATCCCAGAAAATAAGGGGAGTTGGGATAATCAGAGAGATCTGCAACGCCATATCGTCGGCCAGCTTCGGCCGGTGTGATCATTCTAATTATGCCCCGCGGCGTTTGAACGCTGAGGCCCGACCCCTCGATGACCACACTATCGGGTTCCTGAAGTTTGGCAAAAAACCCCGAAAACGTATCCGGCGACTCAGCAACCATGATCACTTCCAGAATTTTTTCAGCCGTGTTGGCATGCGACTGATACTCGGCCTTCCAGAAATACTGCGGTGCGTGTTGCTGACAGCAAAAAAAGGCCGCTTGCGGCATCCGGGGATCGGTGGCAAACGCCAGGCTAAACGCCACCGGCACTTGGCTGCCGTCGGGCAGCCTGGCTTGGCGTTCAAAGTAAAACTTATCATAGGAAGGCAAGCCGCGGGCCATGAATTCTTCACGGTCTGCCGCGGCATCCGTGCTTTCAAACACCAGCATGGACATTCCCTGACGCCGGGCCAGGAATTGCTGATTAAAGGCGCCGAAGCTGAAAGCCGTTTTTTCGGCGGCAGAGATAAGAGCCGGTCTTGAAACTGTCAACAGTTCAATAAAAGAGCCGGCCAATTGGATGAGACAGTTATCGGTGCCCCAGGGATGGCGTGCCCTGGGAGTGGTGGTAAAACCGAGCTGCCGATAAAACGCCGCACTTTCCTCAAGATCATTGACACAGAGCACGAGGTGGTCAATTCCGCGTTTCACCGTTATCTCCTCCTTTTGTCATGTTAGTAATCGCAGCTCGCCTATTGGCTTTTACCGCGCATATCGATCGGCCATCGGTCCACGACCCGGCTGTCGCGGGTGACATGATAGCAATCGAATTGGTTGACCGTTGGATCACAGTGTGACACCACCAACTCGACGACTTCACCAAGCTGCGGTAATGCCCCTGCTCCGTCCCGGGGGCTGAGCATACCGTACTCATCCCCGAACCAGTCGTAGCGCAGGTCGCCATGTTCGGGGGTTACAACCTGTGGTTGCCCGCCATCCCGGTACAATGATTTCAGGCCGGCATCAACCGTGACGTGCGTGTCCTGAGAGCTGCTGATAACGGTCGTCAGCAGGGTGAGGGCCGCCGGAAATAAACCGGCAAAATCCGGCTGTCGGGCAGATTCGATGGCCAGGTACTCTGCATCCATCAAGGGGTAGCTGCCGACCTGCAGCTCGGTAAGCTCGGCAATCTCCAGGTCGATTTCACAGGCACCCGTTCCGGCACCGCTGAAGATGGTGCAGGACGCTGCATGGGCCTGCAGCGATGTGAACACTTCAGCAGCCCGGCCCATGCAGGCGATGGAAGCTGCCCGGCGTTCATCATAACGCTGAATGTGCTGAACCTGACCGGCGTAAGCCTGGATCCCTTTGAGTCGCAGATGTTTGCTCGCCAGGATCTGTTCGGCCAACCCGAGCGCGCCGGCAGGCGGCACCCCCGTTCGCTGCAGGCCGACATCGATATCCACCAGGACATCCATGTCAAGATTTATGTCTGTCAGATGCCGGTCCAGAAGCGCGATGCCGGCAGCGTGATCGACTACGGTCATTAAAGTGGGCGATTTTTCCAACAGCTTCACCAGACGTGCCGCTTTTTGGGCGGAGGCCACCGGGCCCGTCACCAGAATACCGTGGACGCCATGGCTGACAAGTACTTCGGCCTCGGAAACTTTTGCGGCGCAAATGCCGATTGCGCCCTGATCCACCTGCTTTTGGGCCAGGGTCGAACACTTGTGCGACTTGGCATGGGGGCGCAGATTTTTGCCGGCTGCCGCTGCACCGGCTTGCATGCGGCCAAGGTTTTTCTCCAGGACGTCTAAATCCAGCACGATGCAAGGTGTATCCAGATCAAATTTATGCATTTGAAGTCATCCTCAGTAAATTTCGTATTTAACCAGCCGGCCGTCAAGCCCGCCGGCCTTGATCGGTTTTTTCCAGGAGGTCTTCAGCCCGATATTTTTGATATACTGCCGCTCGCCGAAGTATACATAAGCCGTCGAACCTTTGCATTTCTGCTTCAAAAAATCACCGAGCGATTTGTAAAAAACCGCAAGATCTTCATCACCCCCCATTCGAATGCCATAGGGCGGATTGACGACGATGACCTGCTTTCCAAGGGCGGGCAGATTATTGAAATCCGCCCTTTCAACCCGGATGTTATTTCCATCAGGCAGCCCCATCAGGTTGGTCCGCGCCGCCCTGACGGCTTCGGCTGACACATCGCTGCCCCCTATTAGCCCTGGCGGCAGGTTGCGAATTTTTCCGTCGGTCTCTGTTTTGACCTGCTGCCAGGCAGGGCGGCTAAAGTCGGGCAGAGATTCAAACCCGAATCGATTCCTGAAAATTCCGGCAGGTATATTGCTGCAGTGCATGAGGGCTTCACACAGCAGGGTGCCCGAGCCGCACATCGGATCATACAAAGGCACTGAACCGTCCCATTGGCTGAAGCGGATAATTGCGGCCGCGACGGTTTCCTGCATGGGCGCCGCCACCGTCTCTTCCCGGTATCCTCGACGGTGCAGTGCACCGCCCGATACATCGAGGCTGATGACAGCCTGATTATGCCTGATATGAAGGTTGAGCAGGACATCCGGATTTTTTGGCGACACATTCGGCCGCCGGCCGGTTTTTTCTTTGAAATAGTCGACGATCGCATCCTTGAGGCGCAGGGACGCGTACTTTGAGTGGGAAATTGCGCTGTCGGAAACATTTCCCGCAACGGCAAAAGTATGGTCCTGCCCCAAAAAATCTTCCCACGCGATTCGTCCGGCCTTCTGATACAATGTATCGGTATCCGGGCAGGCGATTGAAACCAACGGCGCCAGGCACCGTGAAAGAAGCCGGGTTTGATAATTGATTCGATACAGGGTGGGACGGGTCGCCCGGAAGCGAATCCCACTGAATTCCGGCCGAATTTCCGAGGCACCGAGTTCAACAAGCTCCTCGCCGCCGGCTTCTTTTAAGCTGTCGGCAATCTGGGCAAAATAACGGCCATCCTTCTGATATTGATATATCGCCGCCGGCCGTTTTTTTCTTCTAACCCTTTTGATCCTGCCTGACGGTACCATCTTTCTCTGCTTTCGTTTCCATTATAGCCGTAAAAAAAACGGCCGCATAGTTGCTATTGTCTGAATCCTACGCGCCCACCAGTGAAGTTTGAGATCAAACCACTGCCACTGAATTACAGCGATACAAGTGGCCGCAATATTCAGGTTTCTATTTTTTCAAAAACTGTTTATGCTTGATTTCAGATCTCGTAACTTATACTTAAAATGAGTCAATTTTTAGGACACGTTCTATGTCAATTCGTGCAAAATTTAGGGATTTAGGAATTTGGGGATTGGGGGATTAAATACTAAAACCAATAATTTAAAAGAGATAGAATTCCTTCAATTCCTAAATTTCTGAATCCCTGAATCCCTAAATTAGACCCATGTCCGATTTTCATGCAATTCCTGGACATACAAAGGTACAGCCATTTTTTCAATTAAATTTCGAAGTCCAAAGTTAGCCTTCTATCACGCGCTTAAGGTAATGTAAATTCAGTATCTGTCGTTACATCCAACGAATTAATTGTTAATCTTTAAATGCCCCATCCGCCCGCTTGCGGCGGGCAGCATCATTGAAAGTGCCGACTATATACCGGGTAGATCGAAAGGGGGGAGCCTGTTAAATGGTAGCCGAGTATAAAAGCAGAACCCAGAAAAAAAAGGAAGACCGCGCCCTGCAGCGCCTGGGCGAGCAACTGGTCAATTTGCCGATCGGCCTGCTTGAGCCCATGGAGCTGCCGGACGAGCTTCTGACAGCCATTGAACTGGTCCACAATATAAAAAGCCGCAGCGCCAGGCGCAGGCAAATTCAATATATCGGAGCCCTCATGCGGCATATCGATCCGCAGCCTATCATCGATGCCCTCGAACGCATCCGGCCGGCAACTACACGGAAATAATCCAACACTCCCCGAACCGGTAGAATTTCAGCGTGTCCGATTGCCCATGACTGCCAATACCTTTACCAAAGCCGGTTAAAGACGCATGACAAATACTCGGCTGGGGTCATCATAGCCTGCCATATACACGGCGTTTATATCGATAAACCCCAGCTTTTGCAGGACCTTTAGGGATGCGGTATTTTCGGACGAAGTGATCGCGACGAGCGTCGGCAATTGCAGCTTTTTTTTGGCATAGCCTATTACGGCATATGCCGATTCCAGGGCGAATCCCTGGGACCAGTATTGTGACAGGAAAGCATAACCAAGGTCCGGGTACCGGAATATATCTCTTTTGAAAAACCCGCAAAAACCTATGGGTATCCGGCTCGTTTTGAGTTCAACCGCAAATGGACCATAGCCGTATTCTTCGTAGCTTTTATAAAATTTTGATTGGATAAATTCAACCGCATCGCTTTTCTGTCTTATCTTGCGATCCCCGATATTTTCTATAAATGCCGGTTCATTAAAAAGCGCATTAATAAAAAGCGCATCATCAGTCGTTATATGGCGAAGTTTTAATCTATCCGTTTGAATTTTATCCATATTTTTCATGCAAGATTCAGGTACCCATTCATTAGTGGGTACGCGGAAAATATTTAGGGACTTCTCAAATTTACCGGTAAGTGAAAGCTATTGTGACTGGTCCGTTTCCGGTGCGATGCGAATAAGACGCTTGCCGAGATTTTCACCCGAGTAGAGGCCGGCGATTGATTTCTCGTTTCATAATTTTTACTTTCCTGTGGCTGCGATAAAATCACTTAAGATCGAATTAAATTTATCCGAATGTTCCCAGAACATCATATGGCCGCCAAGCACTTCGGTTTTTGTATTGGGAAAGTTCTTTTTGAGAAAGGGGACGGCGGTGTCTTTCCAGTGCTCGGCCACGACGTTCATTGACGGCAGGGTCTTATCCAACAGCTGGGCCTCGGCCATATGATTGCTGAACATACCGGATGCGAACAGGGCGGCCGCCACCCAGGGCGGTGACTTGGCCGATTGATCGACAATCCAGAAAAGCTCTTTGGGGGTGAGCTTGCGCTGGACCATGACATGCTCTGCATATCCGGCCACGAATTCACGCTGGCCGGCCGGTGTGCGCAGATAATGATAGCCGCCGGCGATATCATCCAGCGGCCCTTCAACCCAATCGCCGGATTGCATTGACAGGGGTTTGGGCGACAAGTCAATGCATACATGGGCCTTCAGCCGCTGGGTGCCCTTTTGTTTTACATAACCGTAGGTCGTCAGGCAGCCGAAAGACCAGCCCACAAGCACAACTTCGTTTAGGTCAAGAGATTCGATGACCCGGTCAAGATCTGCGGCGTGCGTCACATAGTCATTGCCTTCTAAAGTGACCGTAGATCGACCGTGACTGCGCGGATCGATAATTACGACGCGGTTTGTCTTGGAAAAGTGATCGAGCTGGTGCTCAAACACTTCCGTGGTAAATGTCCAGCCGGGAACGAACAGGATTGGGGGACCCTGGCCCTGATCTTCGTAGTACATTTCGACGCCGGGCTCGACCGTTATAAATCCACCGGCGCGAGTTGGCGAAGAAAAAGCGATTGCGGTGATGGCTAAAACGACGGCGGTGAAAAGAAAGATCTTTGAAAAATTTTGATTTGCATTCATGTTATTTCTCCTTTCTGATGGTTGGTGAACATCCAAATAGTTTCGGATGTGGGGGGGGGTGCCTAAAGTTAAAGCCAAGGGATCCAAGAGGCCGAAAGTATAATCAATTTATCTGCGGTGTTGGCGCAACTACTGTTTTTGATTGCTGAAGGTTTTAAAAATGAGGTTTATTTGGTTTTGATCGATCGCGTGATTTTTTTAAATTGATTCAATAAATGCAATCAATCGAAGCTGGATTGAGAAATCGCGTAATGAAGACAGATAAAAGGCCCCTGGAAAAAGCAGGGTTATATTAACGGAAAACTTGGAAGCGGTCAAGTTGAATGCGGCCTGCGACAAGCTCAGGCGAGCCAAAGTCGGAATCCTTAAGATGGAAACGTAAAACATAGAAAACCGGATTTTACGGCTTTACGACCCGGTTTTCCCAGGTGCCCGGCCCATGGCACTCCGGCCCTCTCTTATTTTTTTCATCATCCGCAGCCAGGCCTCTTTGTTGTAGGCCGGGACCTCGCCGCGATTGTGCTGGTAAAAGGGCATGTTGAGATTTTGGACATGGAACAAGTATTCTTTGTTGGAGATGCCGGTCTGCCAGTAACCCGTCAATCTTCCCGCCATTGAACCGCCGATAAACAGCAGGCAGATGGCCGTCGCGTAGACCCATGGTTTCACAATGGCTTTGCGCTTGGCGGCTGAAATGTAAAGGGTATCTTTTTCCGGGCAGACGGCCACGCATTTTAAGCAGGCATGACACTCGTCGGATATGACGCTTACCGATTCGTGGACCCGGATGTCGACCGGACAGGTGCCGGTGCATTTACGGCAGCGGGTGCAGGTTTCAGCGTTTCGATGGATTTTGAAGATGCTGAAAAAACTCAACACACCCAGCAGCGCACCGTAAGGGCACAGATAGCGGCACCAGAAGTTGCGAATTAAAATGGACAGCACAAACAAAATCACCAGGACCCAGAGCGCAAAGTCGCTGATGTTGGTGAAAAAGTGCAGCATTTTGATGTCAGCCACCATGTTGTAGGGACTGTAGATGAAATATTCGAGTGCCGCGGCATTCATATGCAGCACAATGGCCCACAAAAAAAAGGACAACAGCAGGTATTTCAAGCTGCGCAGGGGATAATCAAGCCAGGCGGGCAGCTTGACATTCTTGCGGAATATGATCCGGTGCAGGCGGTTTAGGTACTCGGTCAGCAATCCGAAAGGACAGACCCAGCTGCAAAATCCCCTTTTGAGGAGCACGGCCGTTGCCAGGGCCATTAAAAAAATTATCAAACCGGAAGGGTGCACCTGGTTGAACCCGCCACCCACCAGCCAGTATTTCAAGCTGATCAGGGAGCTGATGGGCAAAAAGGCTTCGATCCCCGGCGGGCGCACGACCGTGGGCGTGATGCCGCTTTCCAGCTGGCTGACAAAAATGGAGAATTTGATACCGATCAGAACGACCATTGCCAGAAACACATACTGAACGATCTTGCGGTAAAATTGAATGTTGGCCAATGAAAACTTATTAATCAGCGTGGGTTTTTCGATGTTATCCATATTTCTACAAGTACATATCTCGTAATCTACTCTTGAAGTGAGTCAGTTTTTCTGGAAACGATTTATGTCAATTTGCCCGAAATTGAGGGATTGGGGGATTCAAGGATAAAATCAATCAGTTAAAAAAAAATAGAATTCCTTCAATCCCTAAATTCCTAAATTCGCAATTCCCCAATTATGTTAATCCTAAATTCCTCAATCCCTGAATCCCTAAATCGAACTATAAAGGCCGGTTGTCCTAATATCCTTGATTTAGGTCAAATAAAAATTTTATTGACAAATATTACCTGCCAATACATGAATAACATTTTGGATAATCCTCCTCGACCAAGGCCTTGAAACCGAAAGGAGCAACAATGGCGCGTAAACGTTTTGTCGATTTAAGCATCAGTATCGAACCTGAACTGCCCAGCGACCCCCCCATGATGATTCCCAAGATCGACTACATCAACCATGAGATGGGCGCGGCCCAGATGCAGGAATTTTATCCGGGAGTGAAAAAAGAGCAATTGCCCGGCGGGCTGGGCTGGGCGGTTGAGTTCCTGACGCTGACCACCCATTCCGGAACCCACCTGGATGCGCCTTATCACTATCACCCGACCATGGACCAAGGTGAACAATCCTTGACGATCGACGAAATCCCCCTGGACTGGTGTTTTAACGATGGCGTGCTGCTGGATTTCAGACACAAGGCTGACGGCGAGCACATCACTGTTGAAGACGTGGAACAGGAGTTGGATCGGATCAAATATGAAATCAAGCCCCTGGACATCATCCTGGTTCAAACCGGGGCTGATGCTGCCTGGGGGACGGAGAAATACCTGGTGACCGGCGCCGGCATGGATCGCGAGAGCACCCTGTTTCTGACGGAAAAGGGCGTCAAAGTTGTGGGAATCGACGCCTGGAGCTGGGATCGGCCTTTGCCGTTTCAAGCCAAGGAATTCAGCGAACACGGGGATCCAAAGGTTATTTGGGAGGCGCACTTCGCCGGCATCGACATCGGCTACTGCCATATGGAAAAATTGGCAAATTTATCCGCCATCGGAAAACCCCATGGATTCCAGGTTTGCTGTTTTCCCATCAAAATCAAGGGCGCCAGCGCCGGCTGGACCCGGCCGGTGGCCATCGTGGAAGATGACTAAATCCATTAGTTGCAAAGCCCGGTTAAACATTGATGCCGGAGAAATTTTCCAAATTAAGTATATGTCTTCAGGTGTCAGGTGTTCCGCCGAAGGCGGATCAGGTGTCAGCCAAGCCGCCGGCAAACAAGCGGCCGGTCAGACCGGAAAGGAACTTTGAAAAAGCGAATATCGAATATCGAATCACGCTGAAGACGTGATCCAAGGACAGGAATCATGAATGTCGAAGTTAGGTATTCTACCGATTTAAATTTAGCTAAAATAGTCAGAGCGAAGCGATTCCACACTTCATCATTCGATATTTCTTGTTCGATATTCTGCGGTTCGCTCTTAAATTTCCATGTTTCATACGAGTCGCGCCTCTGGCCGCAAGCGTCCAGTCTGATCGATGATAGAAACATTGTTCAAATGCCAGCGTAGGGTCGGCCACGACACGACTGAGCTCGTCGCAGGCCGTGCCGACCGGTTTCGGCGGGCACAGTGGCCCGCCCTACATTTCTGAAATACGTGGTTTCACTCGAGTTTCCTGGTGTTAGAAAATTAGGGCACTAAATCCTGACACCTGAAACCTTCACTGTAGAGCACCAAGAAGAAGTCAAGCAAAAAATTTCAATTTTTTTTAGGCAACACTCCACGGGTCCGATCCGAGCCGGTTCTTTGAAAATTCAATTAACCAGAGTCAATCATTGCAATCTCAGATTTTAG
>Ga0209678_1000518_pt1 | contig 12212 bp, 12 predicted proteins | sample WorMetilvaeELBA1_FD_187404 | JGI IMG/M metagenome (GOLD analysis project Ga0209678, IMG submission 187404) | Marine gutless worms symbiont microbial communities from Max Planck institute for Marine Microbiology, Germany - Olavius ilvae ELBA.1... ...
GTCATTTTTTTGTTTCATACGTTTGATATTATCATGAAGAGGTATGTGAAAACGTGTTAACAACGCGTAGCAGGGTCATTTATACAACGCGAGTCTTGATAATCTGGTTGGCTCACAGGCATACTAGTACAGGGGCGACGATATTTACCACGCCGCCATTAGACCCAAAGCTGCCATCAGTGACAGTAGATACGAAAGGGTGACAAATGCAGACCAATTCCAAGCTATAGTACAGTATATCAGGTTTCAAAAAGTCAATGGCTGCATCCGTAGCTGGGAGTTTTAACATTGCAGCCAGGGGAAGTATGATACAGTCAACTTGCACATTAGCGGAAATTGACAGATCAGCTGCTGCAAAGAAATATAAAGTAAATAAGGCCAAACAAACTAACTGGCAACTGTATACTAAGTTGAATTGAAGCACAGTGACCTAAGAAGACTAGTTGGTGATACTGTAAGCAGCCTTGCGCTTGTTCTTGCTTTGGTGTCAACAACAGAGCTACTACCATGTCGTTTTAAACTTTCTGTGCAAAAATAAGAACTTGTTTGCATGTGTTTCATAAAATAACTAGTCTGGAAAGAATCCATTTATTGCTAAAGATATCAGATGTCAACAGTTTTTGCAGAAATATTTTCACTTTCCAATGAAACACTTGTGATACGCTAATTACCAGTTAGGTGGACAGTCTGATAGATGTGAACTTCATGCAGCTTCTAAAATATGATAAATGGCTACCAGTTGCAAAAGCTGTAGATACTCCAAATTATGTTATGTTAGGTCATATCATATGTAATGACTGAGTTGTAACAACAAGCACAGTTATGACTAATTAATGCGAGAGCACTGTAGTGTTTGTATTACTATTAATGAAAACTGCTGCCTGTTGGTGATGACTGATATCACTGAGTTTATTGAGCCCTGCTTTCACTATGTTGGTTAACCAGTTAGTTGTTCATAAGTAAATGTTGATTGTATGTCAATATCAGTATTAGATTCTAATAGAAATGTCTGCTGTTTCGCGTGATAGATCTGCTGAATCAGCTACAGTCTTGTCATCTGCTGCGGGTGAAAAATCTGCTGAAGCTATTGTTGAACAAGTTGAAGCTCCAATGTTGACAGTACATTCAGCTGAAGCCGAAGTCTCTCCAGATGTGACTTATGTTGAAAGTTCTGCCGAGTCAGCTACAGTCTCGTCATCTGCTGCGGGTGAAAAATCTGTTGAAGCTATTGTTGAACAAGTTGAAGCTCCAGTGTTGACAGTACATTCAGCTGAAGCCGAAGTCTCTCCAGATGTGACTTATGTTGAAAGTTCTGCCGAGTCAGCTACAGTCTCGTCATCTGCTGCAGGTGAAAAATCTGTTGAAGCTATTGTTGAACAAGTTGAAGCTCCAGTGTTGACAGTACATTCAGCTGAAGCCGAAGTCTCTCCAGATGTGACTTATATTGAAAGTTCTGCCGAGTCAGCTACAGTCTCGTCATCTGCTGCAGGTGAAAAATCTGTTGAAGCTATTGTTGAACAAGTTGAAGCTCCAGTGTTGACAGTACATTCAGCTGAAGCCGAAGTCTCTGCAGGTGTCACTTATGTTGAAAGTTCTGCCGAGTCAGCTACAGTCTCGTCATCTGCTGCAGGTGAAAAATCTGTTGAAGCTATTGGTGGCAGATCTGTTGAACAAGTTGAAGCTCCAGTGTTGACAGTACATTCAGCCGAAGCCGAAGTCTCTCCAGATGTGACTTATGTTGAAAGTTCTGCCGAGTCAGCTACAGTCTCGTCATCTGCTGCGGGTGAAAAATCTGTCAGGAAGTTTCATAGTTCCTTTGTTTTACCGAACCCTTCAAATTTATCACCAGACTTGGCTGAATTTATGTTCAAGGATCTAGTCGATTCATTGTTGCTTTCATCATTTGAAGATGCAGGTTAGTAAGTATTAAGCTGGTGAACTGAAATGTAAGGTTGCTATGGAATTTAATTAGTGAGAAAGATTGCTTCGCTTGAATTGAATTTAGTTGCTAAATTGGTATGTATTTTTTTACTATGTGTGTGAAATTTTAAGGGACTTTGAATTGGTGGACGGACATATGTGAAAGACTTATTCCCCTTCGTACTCGAGGGGATGGAAATTGTCTCCTCCATGCAACATCTCTTGGTTGGTACAACTGTAAATGAACGTTCGTGATCACAGCTTAGAATTTTTCAAAGTTTGCAGATATTTAAATTGGTTTATTGACAACAATTATAAGCTTTTTAAACTCGCTACCATGAATTTTAATGCTTGCTGTTTTGTCCCTTTAATTCACAGATTTCGTACTACTATGCCTGGTAATTTCCATTATGTGACATGTCCTGTAGTTTTGGGGATTTCTTGAAGGTTATATTGCGGTGTTGATCGTTGTTTCATGATATCATTTCTGTGATTGTTGTGATAGGCATTTTTGGGTTTGATGACTATGATTTGTCTCTACGACAGTCTCTATGTCAGATGTTGTCTGACAGTGTCTTCACTGCTGCATTCTATCGCCGTTGGCAGTATTGCCAGACTCAGCGAAACAGACAGGTTAAACAGTTTATTATTGCTAGTATTTAATTGTTGTGAGGAAATTCTTTCACATTTTATTTGCGTGACACTTATTAATAGCATTTATTTTTTTACTTTATGGATAGAGAAATCGAGTACCAGTTTGCATGGTGGGGACTGGGGATTAAGGCGAGGCAATTACTTCCATCAGGTGGCAGGTAGCATGCGATTTCAGTGACAAGTGATGTCCAGTAGTGATGATTTGTATTGGTTGCTAACAAGATATTATGTTTAATTACAGGGTCTAGCTATATGGCAGTCGTAGTAGCAGTGTAGTGTAAAAGTAAAGGATTTGAAATTAATACATATGAATTGTTTATGTAAGCCAGAAATAGAGACCATATTGGCCTGCTTTCTAATGTTCATTTTAGCGCGCGATAGCCATACTATAGCGTTATCGCGCACTATATGCCATGGCAATTCTGTCCGTATGCCGTCGCACGGGTGGATCATACAAAAACGAAAAACAATTTGACAAAAAGGTATCACCAGCTTTGTAGCCCTATCTTTCCGATTTCCGGGAAGGTAAAGTTCTGAAATTCACAGGGGACCCCCTCCAGTGAGGATGCTGAATAAGGGTGGAGTGGGTAATTAGCGTTCAAGTCATCATATCTCAGAAACGCTTGGAGATAGAGGTATAGTTTCTGTTAATCACTAACAGGAAGTCACATTATTCCCTTTCCAATGGTACTGTTTCTGATGACCTTGAATGGCCAATTCACTAAAATTTCGATGATATTGCATGTTTGGAAGCCAATAGCGTCTAACGGAAAAGAGATAGACACAAACTGTCAGCAGCAAAAATGTAGCTTAATGATCCTAGTTAACATATATGTACAACTTTTAAATGAATTTGCAGGGACTGCTGAGAGTGGGCGCATTTAATGTGGGTGGGGTATGTGAAAACAGGAGATTTTGGCCTCCCTGTCGCAATATCTTACAAACAGTGATACATACTGCCACAGATACCATTAATCACCTACAGGAAATCACATATGAGCTTTGCGATAGTACCGATTTCAATGACCTTGCGAGATGTCACGCTGAATTTAGTATGTAAAAATGTACAGATTACCTTTACAATGGAACAGAATGTTATAGTACGTCCTCTAATCACTAGATGGTGGCACTTTGGTCACTTACAATGCATTTTCTCCATTTTGTTTAGCTGTTCGTAAATACCGGTACATGGACGCTATCGCGCTTTGTCTGCATTAGCTGAGCTTTTTTGTACCTTGTGATTGTGTTGCAGAGTAATATGGCATATAGTGCAGATCAGTGGCACACTGAGTGGGATATGTTGGTGAAACTTACGACACCTCAGCTTCGGTTTGTTTGCTCAATTTTATTCTGTGTATGGTTTTGTTGTCTTGAGTAAAACCCGTCACACAGGAAGTGTTAACTGCAACACAATTATATTAATATTTTTGCATTACTTGTATAATTATTTGAAGCTGTTATTGATGAGTATGCACTATGCAGTTTCATGTTAGCCGCGCGTGATAGTGGTATTTTATAATGCCTGTATTGTGTAATGCCTGTATTGCCGTCGCGCGGTGTCTGTCCGTCCGTCTGTCCGTCACGTTCGTGAGTTGCGCCAAAACGAATAAACATATCTTCGAAATTTCTTCACCATCGGGTAGCCAATCCATTCTAGTTTTACCACACCAAACGGCATGACAATATTGCGACGGGAACCCCCCTAACGGGGGCGTCGAATACAAGGGGGGTATGAAAAATTGCCGATTTTTTCACGAATATCTCGCTGTATCTCAGAAACGGTTATACTTAGATGGGCACATGCAGTGAGACAATTTGTAAGCATCGAATTCTCTTTCCATCCATACAACATTTAACGTGATTTCCCCAGGGGCGTCCCCAGGGGAAACAAAAATGTGATAAAAATAGCGATTTTTGGACTTGCGCATTGATTTAAGTATCGAATAACTCGGAAACTATTGAAGATAGATAGGTACTTGCTGAGAGGGGTTTGGCAAGCATTGAATTGTCTTTCCATCCATGCAACATATTGCGTGATAGTCGCAGGGGCGTCTTCAGGGGAAACAAAAATGTGGGCTGCGGTACGTGAAAATGGCGTTTTTTTTTGCATTTGCGGTTCGAATAACTGGGAAACTGTTGAAAATAGATGGGTACATGCTGCGAGGAGTTTGGCAAGCATTGAATTGTCTTTCTATCCATGCAACATAATGGAGTGATAGTCGCAGGGGCGTCTTCAGGGGAAACAAAAATGTGGGCTGCTGTACGTGAAAATGGCGATTTTTTAACTGTTGTAAATTATTTTACAACTGTTGTACATAAATTACACAATTTTGGCCACGCGATGCGAAGCATAAGGGCGGCCTTATTGCGACAGCAGAGCTTCTTGTTTCTTTAGTGGTATTTTATAATGCCTGTATTGTGTAAGCTGTAATTTTCATGGTTTCTTGTCATCGTAGTATTGTGTTTACGATACAGAGATGGCCGCTATGATTCATTGGAGGAACTGCATGTATTTGTGCTGGCACATGTATTGCAACGACCACTCATTGTCGTAGCTGAAAGTTTTGTTACTGATTTTAATGGCGAGGCACTGACACCATCTTATTTCAGTGGAATATATCTGCCATTGGAGCTTTCTCCAGACATATGCTGCCGTATACCATTACTGCTGTTGTATAGTCAGTCTCATTTCTCTCCTCTTGTTGCTGTGGACAATCGTGAAATCCAGAAGCTTGGTAAGAGTGCTTACATTTTTGGTTTATAGATAAACGAACCCCTATAAGCATGTTGAAGTTTTGTGCTCGTTTTACATTTGAATGTACTTTATAGTACTATTTTATGAACGGGTTGCTGAAAATTTTTGTTGAACATGTATTATCTTTGCAGAAGCATATCTTGCTAATAAGATGTGAGCAATTGTGTTGTTCTGTCAAAGTGCTCGTTACAGTAGAGTATGTATTGTAGTTTTGACAGTAATTTAGCTGTATTTTATGTTTGTCACAGCTGCTGTACCATTGATCAGTGCGGAGTACGAGTTGATGTCAGTTCATTTTTCAGTTGATCCTGGCAGCAAGTGGAATGGGACTGACGTGATAGCAGATGAATATTCAACATTGCTGTGTCGCTATCTTGATCTTTCTGTTCTCACTTCTGATGATGCGTGTTTTGAAATCCTCTGTGCATCTATGCAGCGTACTGCTTGTTCCGAAGAGACAGTGCTCAGCTGCTTCCATGACGCTGTTAGTCGTTATAAGTGCATTCTACAAAAGCAGCAGTCGAAAGCTTCTTCCGACGTATTTATGTCGAAGCCGTCTAGCTACAACTTGGTGGATAAGGTAATTTCATGTACTGTATGATGCTAGGAAAACTCATTCTTCTTATAAATCACTCATTGTTAGTGTGTACTTACCAGATGCACAGTATTGCATTACTATTAAGCTGTATTGTAATGATTGTCACAGTAGTCTAATGAGAAGATACTTGCCTATCTTGATCATGGTGTGAAAGCATGCGGACGATATAGCCACGTAGGTCGACTCTGGTTCTGTTGTTTGTGGGATGGTAAAATGAGTGTTGTGTTGAGAAATAAATAAATTCTGACGGTGGGTGACTACACGATGGCTGCCATCTATATTTGCGGGGCTTCAGACCACGAACCGATAGTCCAGCCACCTTTGGTACCATCGACCACAATATCTTACTCACTCGTCTGTCATCTTGGTTCGGCATCCATGTAACTGCTCTAAACTGGTTTAGGTCTTATCTGTCTTCTCGCTGTTTTCGTGTCAAATGCAGTAACAACCTCTCCTCTCTACACACTTCTATCTGTGGTGTCCCCCAAGGCTCAGTTCTTGGCCCCCTACTGTTTGTCATGTACACAACCCCACTCAGTACTCTCATCTCATCTCTGTCCTTAAATCACCACCTTTATGAAGACGACACACAACTCTTCCTCTCCTTCCATCCATCAGAATTCTACTCTAATATCACTTACTTGCAAACTGCTCTACAACAGATCTCCTCCTGGATGACTGCAAATCTTCTCACTCTCAACTCTTCTAAAACTGAGTTTCTGTTTTTATCGGACTCAAACAACAACTTTCTAAAATACATGACTCCTCTCTCACTACTACCCACTCTGCTCGCAATCTTGGCTTTATCTTTGTCCTAAATCATCACACCTTACCTTCTCCGACCAAATCTCTGCACTTTCTAAATCCTGCTACTATCACATTCGTGAACTTCGCTGTATACGCCCATACCTTGACTTCAAAACAGCTAGCACCATTGCCACCTCCATTGTCCATTCCAAACTCGATTACTGTAACTCGCTCTATCACAACCTTCCAAACTGTCAACTTAACCGGCTCCAACAGATTCAAAACTCTCTTGCTCGTGCTGTTGTTGAGGCTCGTAAATCATCACATGTCCCACTCCCATTCTCAAATCTCTCCACTGGCTTAAGGTCAACGAACGCATTGAATATAAACTTCTTTCTCTTACCTACAAAGTTCTTACAACCAGTAAACCTAGCTATCTTAACAATCTTATCTTTGTTCAACCCGCTCGCAGTACCCGCTCCTCATCTGTTGTCACCCTTTCTCGACCACCGATCACCTCCTCATTGAAAATCACTGATCGCTCATTCAGATATGCATCACCCCGTCTCTGGAATCAACTCCCTGATTCATTCCGTCAGCCTCGCCACTCGTGTCTCGACTCACTTTCTCACTCACTTGTCAGCTCATCTCTGTCATCGTCACCACTCTCATCATCCATCACTCCTTCACTGTTTCACTCCAGGCTCAAAACCTACCTTTTCCACAAATCCTTCCCACCTTAAATACTTCTCTACCTCTGGACTGCCCTCAGGATCATGAGACCGGACCGGACTTATCATGCTACTTGGTTTATTTTTAGTTTCATTTCTTTAATTTTTCTGTTTGTCTCGTGTGGTAGACTAAGTTTGCTATCTGTCAGCTTTTTGCTGCACGTTAAATACACAGTATCGTTATCGTTATCGTTTAAAGTCTCAGTCAACCGTCACAGATTGGGGCACTGCACTGCAGTATATGACGGCTAGCTGTATGCTGACAGCTGACTTCACTGTTCATCAATATCTACAATGTATGCATCAGCACAAACAGATTGTTCTACGGTATTGACTCAACGCTTTTGGCCATCATGCTTTTGCTGTTTCTGGTCTCTCGACCTGGAATTACCTGATGGACAGTCTGCATGATCCAGAGCTGAGTTTTGACATTTCAAGTGACAGGATATATTTACGCCAATTACAAATACCTTTGAAAATGTGTTATATAAATTTATATTTTATTTGCTTAGTTACACATATTGGTACATTTCCCAGTTGTAAATTGAATGTTGCAACATTTTAGGATTTAAAATCACAAAGCGATGAGCCAAATTGTATTGTTCCATTGAATGTGCTTCAACAACTGTTGCGTGCTGCTGGTCCAGACTTTTCCATATCAATTCATCTTCCAGGTAAATGTTTTTCTGTCATTTTGGTAGCAGTATTATACACAGTTATTGTAATAATTAAATCTTATTACGATTATGCCTGGTCAAGTTTGAAAATGTGAATGTGAGCAGTTCTATCGAGCTTTTTAGATTCTGTTCTTTAATTTGCAGTTGACTCTTTCAATAGCATTTATAATAGTTACTCATTTCATTCATTGTTCTGGGTTTTACTGAATTCATTTTTTAGTAAAGACTACCAGCAAAGTTATGTCTGCTGTTAAAGCACTTACTAGTTCATGTGTGTCTGCTATGGGGTGTCTTTTGTATGCATCTTCATGAAGACACTGTTTTACATAATTAACAATAATAATAAAACTTACATTAATTTATATTGTTTACGAATAGAAGATGGTGGTCTACATCAGCAAGTTATGCAGAAAGAAGATGGTGAACTGAGCGAGCCTGCAAATCAGAATGAGAATGACCTGTTGCCATTATGTCATAGGAAACCAAATGAAAGGTGTGCTTAAATGTAAACCTGATTCCTTTATCAGCTCCACTACTTTGTTGTAATTTTGAAAAAAAATTGCTTGTCTTCATAATGTATGTCTTAACGAACTGATGAAGTCATTTATGTCAAATCTTTGTATGCAAACTTTTTTTGGTAATAAGTGAAAGTGTTTGTGGCTCATATAAGTGCAAGTGTGAAGTACAGACTTATACAAAATTTGTAGTTTCTTGTCACTAAATGGATTACCACATTTCCTTCGGATGGAAATCCTTGTTGTTTCTATGTGGAAAATTATCTGCGTGCTGACATGTTGCTTCTCACTCTTCCGTGATAACCTTCATTTACTTTCTGCATTAAGTTTATGGCCAACTAAATTCTGCATTTCTGTCCAAAGAATTGATCCTATCATGCAAAATCTGGTATGCTAGTGACAATCAGCAAAAATAGTGAAATTCTTGCACAGTGAATAGTTTTCAAAATTGTATCTGTTTGTGTTGTGCATAGTTGTCACTTTTCAGGTTTTACTGTTTGCTTTATTATGGGTTTTACACATTCTGACGAAATATTGTGCTATGGCCCGTTATTAACTGTAGTTTAGCATTAAAAGCTACGCACACATTTGTGCAGTTCTGAACAAGCAAATATGCGTATTCCAAATATTTGTCCATAATTTGTGGGTTTAATGATGTCCATGCATCTGTTTGTGTTTTATGTTACAGTAAGACAAAGTCGTACAAGATATCTTCAAGTGGAAAGCAGTATAAACGCAAGGCTAAAGCAGCTGTACGCTGTCCACTGTGCTCTGAAACAAATCAGTGGATCAGCAGACATGTTCGTAATGTTCACGGGCTCAGTGCAGAAGCCACTAAGGCTCTCTTACAACAATCTGATTACTATAGACGCAGAGGGGCAGCTAAGCTTAAACCACGGAGGCCATGTCCAATATCCGGTTGCACTACAGCTGTTGTTCATTTAGGAAATCATCTTCGAGCTGTGCACAAGACTACCGCTTTTACTGTGCGACATCAAAAGAAAATGCCATCTGAAGAAACCCGGTATAATAACTTAACAGCTAATGCACCTACTATTGTGATGACTGACGATGAATGTTCAAGTGATGAATTAATACCTCCAACGCCTACAAGATCATCACATACACTTATCGGAACATTTGCAGCAGGAGTTTGTCCGACAGTTGAAGTTTATAGTTCCGCTGAATGTAGTGATTCAGAGGAAATGTCAGAGGTAGCAACTAATGATACACATGTAGACTATGACATTAACGACATTAACAACATTGTTACAGCTTTTGAAAAGCATCTAGCGAGCATTGATGGTGGTGGAAAAGCAAGCCCACAGATCTACTCACTCGCCGCAAAGCAAGTTATGACCGCTGTCGGACAAGATATGATGCGTTTAAATAAAGAAAATGTTCGCAAGTTTTATGTGGAGCCACTGATAAATTCTGATAACAAAACCGCATCTGTCAAAACTGTTCGCAACAAGTTACGAAGTCTTGAGTACTTTTGCAATTTTCTGCTGGAAACAAACTCTGGACAAAGCAGTGATGTCTCTGCTCAGATAAAGGAGAACTTGTTGTTGTTGAAGAAGTGTCTTCCAAATTGGCGTAAATCGCTGCACCCAAAATGTACCGTTGAGGATGTGCGTCGGAGAGTTTTGGACGGAACTGATAACGTCATACCTGAAGACATCATGCGTTATATCCAGTCCACTTATGCTACACAGGCTTCACTACTCCTCAGTCTGAATTCAGTTGATGTCGTATCGATGCGCGACTTTGTCAAGGCTCGGAATCATCTCCTTGTGATGCTGTCAATCGGCAATGCACATCGTACTGGTGTACTTAGCAATTTTACACTTGATGATTATAGTAAGGCTTCGAAGCCTGACCGTGACGGTAATATCACTTATTCTGTATGCCTGCATAAAACAGTCAGTTCACATGGGGCTGCAACCATTGCTGCTAATGCAGATGACGTCAAGTTGTTAGCAGGATATATGAAGTTCAGAAAACACCAATGTTTTGATTATGCTGCACCATTTGTGTTTGTAAATACAAGTGGATCGAAAATGACACAGTCAAACATTGCTGCTTCATTGACAGTTGCCTTTCACGACAGTGGATTTAAACAACGTGTCTCATGTACAAAGCTGCGAAAAGCAGCAGTTACTCAGGTGCATTCTGAGCACCCTGACAGAAGGCAGGACCTGGCTGCACACATGTGTCATAGAGTCGCGACAGCTGAAAAGCATTACAAATATGTAGAAAAGCAGACAAACAGTTTGAAATGTTCGGAGCTGATTCGACAAGTTCTGACGACTGCACCGTCTGCATTATCATCCATTGCCGCAGTTGAGGAAGTTGATAAATCCACGGAAGAGCTCACCGATGACGTGGCAGAGACCATGGAGCCATACAAGAAGAGAATTTTGTGGAGTTCTGAAGACAGAGACTTAGTAAGACAGAAATTTCACTGGATGGTTAACGAACAGAAAACGCCAACACGCCAAATTGAAGACATGCTCAACAAAGACAGTAAGCTACGTGAACGCCTTGAAAAGAATTTGCATGTACAAGGAATTAAACTGGTACAGGCTGTGCGTGATAAATTACGGTCTTTCTTTCGCTGGACAAAAAAGAATTAAGGAGTTTATATGTTTGCTCTGTTCTTTATATTCTATTAGCACACAAACTACTACTAAGAAAGTAATGAACTAATGAACGTCTTGATAGCGTGTTTCATTTTTTGATTTAAATGTTTGCTATGTGATTAATGACATGCGTGATTTACAGTGATTCCAGACTGCTATCAGATATGGAAGCAGGTCTTAGTTTAAGGTATTGTGTGTTTGATTTTGTGTATGTATACCCTGTGTTGGTTCCGGTGTTATAAGAATAGGCCCACTTTGTTCGGTTCTGTATTTGTTTGAGTTCATTTGCGTTTCGCTATTTTTTGGTGTTTGAGTATGCGTATTATGTTACCCTGACCAATTAACATTTTGACAAGTTAACAAGCCAACTACTTGACATTCAACAGTTTGACCAGGTCCTGCAGCTATGGGTTGGGTTGTCTGGCTTCGGGCACCAGCGTAGTGAAATAAGCCCTCTGATACATTCCCTTTTGGGCCAGAGCTGAAGAATAGACTTTGCAGTGGGAGGGTAATATGTGGTTGGCTTTCTCAGACACTGGGGCTCACGCCAGCAGCTGACAGCACTAGGTCCGGCGCATATAACCTGTTGTGGCTTTACCACTTTGTGTTGAATGCGCCGTTAAACACCAATCAACCAATCTTTTGTGTGTTTATTTCATTTAAGTTTGTGCTTTGCAGCTAACAGCAAAGTTTTTTTTTAATTTTGACACTAACACAAAGTATGCAGATGACTTGATCTTGATGGCAGAGAGTGAGGAAAGTCTGCCTGATAAGATAGTAAAATGGAAATCAGGGATGGAAGCAAAAGGTTTGAAGATGAATACAGGAAAAACGAAGGTAATGTTTAGTTGTAGTATGAAAGATAAGGTGGAAGAGAAAGGTAAGTGGCCCTGTGGTGTATGTAAGAAGGGAGTTGGCAATAATTCAATTTTGTGCCATGGTTGCAAGAAATGGATTCATAAACGATGTAGTG
>Ga0209678_1000519_pt1 | contig 12192 bp, 10 predicted proteins | sample WorMetilvaeELBA1_FD_187404 | JGI IMG/M metagenome (GOLD analysis project Ga0209678, IMG submission 187404) | Marine gutless worms symbiont microbial communities from Max Planck institute for Marine Microbiology, Germany - Olavius ilvae ELBA.1... ...
TTTAGAGAAAACGCTGCTAAATATTGATTTGCTATTGTTCGCCATCGTTTTGAACGGCAGTAATTTAATGAGTGATAATTAGCGGCCGGGCTAACTGGAAAAACGGCCACTTTTCGTTCAGGCACTAATTAAGAAGGGTGATAAGATTGCCCTGGCTGCGCCGATATTCACACCCTATATCGAGATCCCCGAACTGAATACCTACCAGCTCGAGAAAATCGAATTGTTTGCGGATCCCCGTCAGGGAGATCAGATGCCCGACAGTGAGCTCGAAAAGTTGCTGGACCCTGATGTGAAGGCTTTTTTCCTGGTCAATCCCAGCAACCCGCCATCGGTAAAATGCAGCGATAAGGTTCTGGCGAAAATCAGTGAATTGGTCCGAACCCAGCGCGAGGATCTGATTATTCTGACCGATGATGTCTACGGCACCTTTGCCGACGACTTTGTATCCTTATACGGGGTCTGTCCGCACAATACCATCCTGGTTTACTCTTTTTCCAAATATTTCGGGGCCACAGGCTGGCGCCTCGGTGTCGTTGCAATGCACGAAGATAATATTATCGACCGCAAGATTGCGGCCTTGCCCGAGGAGGATCAAGCGGAGCTGGACAAGCGCTATTCTACCATTACGCTTAACCCCCGGGAGCTTAAGTTCATCGACCGTATGGTCGCCGACAGCCGCACCGTAGCGTTGAACCATACCGCCGGCCTCTCGCTTCCGCAGCAGGTCCAGATGGGGCTCTTTTCACTATACTGTCTGATGGATGAGCCCGATGCTTTTAAAAATGCGACCAAACGTATTATCCGGCGCCGGTACGCCGCCCTTTACGATAGTATGGGTCTCGAGCAGCCCTCAGATCCCAACGGGGTTTATTACTACACCCTGATTGACGCCGAGATCGTGGGTGAAAGGCTTTACGGCCGGGAGTTTGTCGATTGGTTCCTGAAAAGAATCGTTCCGGGAGAGGCGCTGGCCCGCCTGGCTGATGAAGCGCAGGTGGTATTGCTGCCGGGCAAAGGCTTTGACAGCGTCCATCCTTCGGGGCGGGTGTCGCTGGCCAACCTAAATGAACAGGACTACCGCAAGATTGGGACCGCTGTTCGAAATATGCTCGATTCCTATTACCAGGAGTACCAGAAGTCCAAGTCGTAATTATCGTACTCGATCTCCTGCTCGTCCGCGAGCGTCACGAGAGCGAATATGGTTGAGGTCGATCAATGCAACGCCTCCGGAGCTGCACGAAGCTCACAGAACGTCGCCGGACAAATGCTGATATGTCGGCAGTTTTGAACAACTCGGACACATCATTATAGACGGCATTGACCATAAGGAAAGGTCGGTTCGAGACGGGCCGACCTTCAACCATGAAAGGTGCAAGTATGATGACTAGGGAGATATTCATCCTCAATCAAAAGCGGTTCCCGGCTGCCCAAACCTTGGCCGAGATGGGCCTGGTCGCCATTCTGGCCGTGGTCATCGTTCTTGCTGTTGGAACGGCATGGGCCGCCGGTAATGGAACGAAAAGCAGCGGCATCCTGCTGGCCGCAAATGACGCCCATGCGGCGGATGCGGCCAAAAAGGATGCCAAAGTCTCCGACGTCAAGGCAGCCAAAAACGCCAAGGCCAAATCGCCGATCGGACCGCCGCCCAGCAAATTCTGGATTGTCAATACGATGCGGGCCAACCCCGCGCTTGTGATTTTTCTGACCCTGGCCATTGGCTATTATGTCGGCGGCATTAAATTTGGCAGCTTCAGCCTGGGCGCGGTGACGGGCACGCTGCTGGCCGGGGTGCTCCTTGGGCAGTTGGACATCACCATTTCGACCCAGGTGAAATCGGTTTTCTTCACCATGTTTCTTTTTGCCGTGGGCTACGGCGTCGGACCGCAGTTTGTGCGCGGAATCGCCAAAGACGGCGCCCCCCAGGCGATCTTTGCTGTGCTGATCGCCGCGCTGTGCCTGACAAGCACTTACCTGGTGGCCAAAATCGCAGGCTTTGACGTGGGATTTGCCGCCGGTATTCTGGCCGGCGCGCAAACCACATCGGCCTCCATCGGGCTGGCCACCGACGCCATTAAGGCCTCTGGGGTTGAAAATGCCAATGAGATGATCAACCAGATACCGGTGGCCTATGCGATCTGCTATCTGTGGGGCACGATCGGTACCGGGATTATCCTGTCCCAGTTCGGTCCCAGGCTGATTGGGGTCAATCTCGAGGAGGCCTGCAAACAATATAAAGCCGAAATGTCCGTGGGTCAGCCGGAGACAGGCATGATTTCCGCCTGGCACCAGCTTCAAATGCGTGCCTTTGAGATCGCGGCCGATAGCCGGGTGGCCAACAAGACCGTCGCCGATGTCGAACGCATGCATCCGGGCGAGCGCATGTTCATCGAGGGTATTCGCAGAGACGGACAGATGATCGAGTTCGATACGACCACCATCTTCAAAGCCGGTGATGTGGCGGCAGTTTCGGGTCCCGCCGATGCCCTGGTGGCATTAGGAGTGGACAACAAAGAGGTTGCGGACAAAGACCTGATCGACCTCCCCGTCGAATCGGTAGATCTGGTCGTTACCAGCAAAGACGTCAACGGCAAAACGCTGATCGATTTGTCCAAAGCCGACTATACTCGCGGTGTCTATCTGAGCAAGATCACGCGGGGGGCGACGAGCGTGGACATCCCCATTCTGGCCCAAACAACCGTTCAACGGGGTGATATCCTCAAACTTTCCGGAACGAAAACGCACATCGCCCGCATCGAAGCGGCTCTTGGCTATGCCGACCGCCCATCGGTCATGACCGACATGGTCTGGATCGGGCTGTTCATTTTCGTCTTCGGCATGCTCGGTACGCTGTCGGTGAAGGTCGGCGGTGTCCCCCTGACCCTTTCGGTATCGATGGGCGTGCTGATCGGGGGGCTGGTGCTCGGCTGGGCGCGCTCGGTGCACCCCACCTTCGGCCGGTTGCCGGAGCCGACCTGGTGGTTCATGAATTCCGTGGCCTTGAATGTCTTTATCGCCATTGTCGGGATCTCGGCCGGCCCGGTGTTTGTTGCGGGTCTCAAGTCGGCCGGTGTTGGGCTTTTGGTGTGCGGGGTGATCGCCACCTCGGTGCCCATGCTGGCCGCACCGCTGATCGGAAAGTATATTTTCAAATTTCACCCGGCCATCAACCTGGGCGTCTGCGGCGGGGCCCGCACCAGTACGGCCTCGGTGGCCATGGTGACCGATGTGGCCAAGAGCGACATCCCCATGCTGGGCTACACGGTACCCTACGCCGTCAACGGCACCCTGATGGCGATGCTGGGCATGGTGATTGTGCTGATTTATTGAGCGGGCATTGCGGGTTGCGGAATGGCGGTATTCGGCAATCGGCCTTCGGCTTTCGGCGCACGGCGATATAAAGCTGGTTTATCCGTCTTCTGACATCTGTCCTCTGTCTTCTGGTTGACGGATAAGTTTGAATGGTGATCGTCGCAACGATTGGACGGACTCGGTTTGAAATCAGCAATTAATAAGGAGAAAACGAACAATCTAACTGCTTGGGAGAGGAACCATGAAGGTAACAAAACAAGTTACACAGGCATTTTGGGTCATTAGCATGTTAATCCTAATTGCCGGGTTTTGCAACGTTGCCGGGGCCCAGGATCAGCAAACCATTAAACAGTTGCAGCAATTGATCGAGCAGCAGCAAAAGCAACTCGAAGCCCAGCAGAAAGCCCTCGAAGCCCAGAACAAGGCCCTGAGAGATTTGCAAAACCGGGTGGAAACCCTGTCCCGGGAGGAGGCCGCTGTGGAGGCCAAGGCTGATGAAACGGCGAAATTAGTCCAGGAAGCCGTCCAGAAAGCTCGGGAAGCCAAAGCCGAGGCTGACCGGGCGCATCGTGCAGCGATCGCGGTGGATTTGGAAAAAGAAGAAGATCTGCATCGCACCCAAGGCAAAACATTTCATGTTCCCGAAACGAAAACGGTGCTAACGCTCAGCGGATATGTTAAAGCCGATGTCATCCACGATTTCGATAAGATCGCGAGCCCGTCCAAATTCGTCGCCAGGCAGATCGTGGTCGATGGCCAACCATCCGGTGAGCCGAGCAGCCGGACAACCTTATCCGCCAACGCTTCCCGTTTTCTCATTGCCTCCGCGACGCCGACAGATATCGGCAAGCTCTCGACGCTTATTTCCATGGACTTTTTCGGCAACTCGACAGAGTCCAGTCCAGACCCGCGGCTGCGTCAGGCTTGGGGTCAGCTGGATGATTTATTCTGGGGTGGCGGCCTTCGCGTCGGCCAAGCTTGGTCATCGTGGGACGATGTCCCGGCCCTGCCGGAAACCATGGATTTCGAGGGGCCCAACGGCTCCCAGCAGACCCGCCAACCCTTGGTTCGATGGGAACGTGATTTCCAAAAAAAATATACGCTCTGGGTTTCGGTTGAAGATCCGGATTACAGTATTCAAAACGGCAAGGAAAAATCGGCCTGGCTGGACACCATCGCCTCCTTGAACTGGCACGGCGACTGGGGGCACCTCAAACCGGCGTTGATCGGACGTCAACTCCGGGGGGACAGTGACGCCGGCGGCGGCGATGATACCGCCTTCGGCTGGGGCTTGCAGGTGGCGGGTGACATCAAGGTGCCGTGGCTGGCCAAAAAGGACAACTTTAAATTCCAAGCCGTGTATGGCGCGGGAACCGGGAGCTACAATAACGACGGCGGCATCGATGATGCCGTGTTTGACGACGGCGACCTCAAGGCGATCGAGTCCTTCCAGGGCTACGGCGCTTTTCAGCACTGGTGGCTTGACAGCCTGCGCTCCAACGCCGTGTTCGGCTATGTGGATGTGGACACCCGCAACCCGCAGCCCGGGGATACGTTGGAGCGAACCATGTATTTCGCCGGAAACCTGGTTTGGAGCCCGATCGAGCTGATGGACATCGGCGGTGAGTTTCTCTGGGGCCAGCGGGACAACAAAAACGGGGCTGTCGGTACGGCCAGGCGCGTTCAATTCAGCACCAAGTACTTATTCTAACCAGGATAATCCGACCGCGGCCTAACGGATAACCCGCTCCGGGGCTGCAGCGAAGTATAAATTCCGTTTTATCGGAGAGAACCGAAGCGACTCGAAATTGGAATCATCTCAGGGGACCTGCCCGCCATTGCCCTTGACTCCCTATCATTAATTCGGGCATTATCAATGTTTAAGAATCCGTTAGGATGACCATGACATCAACCCGCGTGGCAGGCGGGCAAACCAACCATGGATCGAAAAAACATCAACCGAGGATTCAGAATAGCTGAAACATCTAAATATTGCGCTTGGTTTCTGCGGTGAATTTCATTTTTGTTATACGAGCTGCAGGCAAGCCGAACAAGTAACAGCCGATGACTACCAGCGCTTGGACCAGCTGCATTATAAAGTTGAAATTGCTTTACTTAAACTGATTGAATCTCTTCAAAAAAACAAACCGATCATTTGGCAATGCCATAATTGCAACGAAGGGGTTCTTATCCCCGGCAGCTATAAAAACATTCATGGAGAATCGGTAAAAATTGATCCCCAAAGCCTTGATCCAAACACTGAAGTCATGCGTTTTTGACCATTATTCCATCATTCCATACAGGCGGCATAAATCCAATGTCTTTAAAAGCTGCATGATTTCAATATATTATAGAAATTCCGAGACATCCAATTAATCCCCAATTGCAGAAACTACAAGGCTTTTGCAACGCTAGAGTACGCGGAGAGAAACATTGGAAATGCCACAGACAAAAGAACCGACAACTTACGCATTCGACCAGCCGGGGAACTACCGCATTCGCGTCCTGGGTTTACTGGAAGAAAGCTGGTCTGAGCGACTGGGCGGAATGCGCATCAGCCAATGCGAACCGAAAAATCAAGAACAACCTGTCACCGAGTTAATCGGCGAAATGCAGGATCAGGCGGAATTGTCCGGCTTGTTGAACACGCTCTACGAACTGCACTTGACGCTACGGTCGGTGAAGTATCTAGGCAATGACGAAAAGAAAGAAGATGGGAAGGTGAGAAGATGTGAAGATGAGATGGTAAGAAGATGAGAAGGTGAGAAGGTGAGAAAGACAGCTCACAGCTCATAGCTGATAACTCATAGTGAACGTAATGAAGGTGTTAAGGGCAAAAAGAAAGAAGATGAGAAGATGAGAAGTTGTGAATGTGAGAGAAAAAGCTCGTAGCTCATAGCCGTTAGCTCATAGTGAACGGAAGGAAGGTGCATAGGGCATGGAGCATGGGGCATAGGGCAGAGGAAAGAAGATGAGAAGTTAAGAAGGTGAGGGGGGCACTTCGTCAGAAGAAGGCCTATACTCATTTTCAATGTTCTAAGGCGTTGCAATCTGCCGGTCTTCCAGCCTTTAAACTACACTCTCCTGCCCATCATCTTTGATCTAATAAATATTGACTGGATCGAAACAATCCACATATTTAACTCTACTTACTAAACCAACAGGGGGCAAAAAATGAAAAAGGCAATGATTATCGCCATTCTACTGGCAATGTGCAGTGTCGTATATGCCGCCCAGGACGTGCATTGGGGGTATGAATCCGGCAATGGGCCTGCAAATTGGGGCAAACTGAATAAAGACTGGATGATGTGTGGAGAGGGGGAGCAGCAGTCCCCGATCGATCTTGCCGGCGCCCGGCAGAAAAATATGGATATGATGAAGTTGGAATTTCCCACTGCCAATTTGAAAATCGTCCGTCAAACCCACGTATTGCACGCACTCGATAACGGCCATACGATCCAGATCAACTACGACAGCGGCGAAACCCTTGAAATCGGCGGCCATAGCTTTGCCCTGCGGCAGTACCACTTCCATTCACCTAGCGAACACACGGTGAATGGGCGTCGCTACCCGATGGAGATGCACCTGGTCCACACCAGCCAGGACAAAAAGATAGCGGTCATCGGGGTGTTCATCGAGGAAGGCCGCCACAATGAGGCTTTTGAGCGAATATGGTCCAATTTGCCGACGGAGACCGGTCAGGAGGTCCACATTGAAAACGTCCAGGTTGACATCGACCATATCCTGCCCGAAAACAAGTCAACCTATCGCTACCGGGGATCCCTGACAACACCACCCTGCAGCGAGGGGGTGGGGTGGTTCGTTTATGTCCAGCCGATTGAACTGTCGCGGGATCAGATCAACGCTTTCCGTAAAATCTTTCACGGCAACAATCGCCCGATCCAACCGATGAACAATCGACTCTTGTGGTTTGACGGTATTAAAACCCTGAAAGAGTGATTTGTAATTTGGTGCTTGTAATTTGAGATTTAAATAACTATTTGTTATTTGGCCCTAAACTGATCGGTTCCAGGTTCAGGGTTCAGGGTTCAAAGGTTATAAAATGCTAATTTATAGAACTTTTCAATCAATAGTTTGGAATGGCCACTTTCGCCCATTGGGTGAAAATATTTTGTAAACATGCGGTTGATAAAACCCTATTAATCTATAATGGTTGGCGGTTTTTAACCCTGAACGTTGAACCCTGAACCGCACAACCTGGGTTGGCGCTAAAAACTCGATGACGATTCAGAAGCAGACAAATTTCAATGGTTACCTTCAGCACTCGCACCAAAGAAGCCATTAAAACCGGCCTTGCCATGGCAATATCCTATGGTATTGCCATGCACCTGGGCTGGGACAATCCGAAATGGGCCGGGATGGCGGTGGCCGTGATCAGCCTGTCGACGGCCGGCCAGTCTTTAAACAAGGGCGCCATGCGGATGCTGGGGACGCTGGTGGCGCTCGTGGCGTCATTGTCGTTTTTGGCCCTGTTTTCCCAGGATCGTTGGCTGTTTATGATATTTGTTTCCCTGTACGTGGGTTTTTGCACCTATATGGTGGCGGGGAAAAAGCGTGTTTACTTCTGGTTCGTCAGTGCTTTTGTCTGCCTGCTCATTGCCACTTCCGGCGGTGCAGACCCTCAAAACGCCTTTTACACCGGCCTGACCCGGGCCCAGGAAACCGGGCTGGGCATTCTGGTTTACGCGCTGGTTAGCGTTCTCCTATGGCCGCAAAGCAGCGCGGGAAATCTTGACGCGGTCTCCCGCAAGCTTTTCACCGTTCAACTGAAGCTTTACCGGGCCTATTCCTGCTTGATCACCGGTGAGCGCACGGGTGAGGAATATAAAGCCCTAAAATTGCAGGAAATTCAACTGATGGGCCAATTCGGACAAGTACTATTGGGCGCTCAGACGGATACCTACACGGTATGGGAGTTACGCCATCAATGGCAGCGTTTCCATCGTCAGGCAACCGCGCTGATGGAAACACTCGAGCGTTGGCGCGAGAGCTTTGCAGCGATTCGAGAGATAGACCTGACAGAGCTGCTGCCCAACCTGAAGCCCGTTTTTTCTCAGATCGACCATCGTTTGGAACAAATTGAACGCATGCTGAACGGACAAGAACCGATCCAGGCACCGCCGCGAGCGAGCCTCGAAACCAATAGTGAAAAATTTAAAAGCTTGACGCATTTTCAGCAGGCGGCGGTTGCAGTGACCAGAGCTCAGATTGACGATCTCGATCAAATCAGCCAGTCACTTTTTGACTATGTTCAGGATATCAAAGGCATCAAATCCCCCGACAGGGCACCCCGTCGCACGGTTCGGCATATGTTTGATCCGGTGCTCGACCCGGACCGACTGGCAGCCGCCTTTCAGGTTATGCTGACCCTTTGGATTTCTTTTCTGATCTGGGTGTACATCAATCCCCCGGGACACGACATGTTCGTGTTTTTCGCAACCCTGATGGCGTTGATCGCGGCCATGACGCATCTGAGCGTCTCAATCATGTTCTGGCCTTTTGTTTACGGTTCGGCTGTCGCAGGTATCCTGTATATTTTTGTCATGGCGCATTTGTCAGGCTACACTCAACTCGGTCTGATGATATTCGGCGTGACCTTCGGCTATTACTATTTATTCTGGAAACCGCAGCAGGCATTGATTAAAATGGCCGGTATGGGCGTTTTCATCGCCCTCACGTCCATCCAGAATCAACAGACCTACAGCTTTGCCGGCTATGCCAATTCCGTCGCCATGATTATACTGGCCTGCACCCTGGCCATCGCGGTCCAGTTTATTGTGGCATCTCCGAGACCGGAAAAAGTGTTCCTGCGGCTGGTGGCCCGCTTTTGCCGCCACAGTGAGTTTCTGCTGTCACGCGTGGCCCTGGATCGCGACGAACAGCGGGGACTGGTGAAGCGCTGGCAAATGCTGATTTACCGCAACGACCTGCTGGAAATACCCGCCAAGCTGGCCGTTATGGGCCAGCGCATCGACTACAGACTGCTGTCCGGGCAAACGCCCGAGCAGGTGCAGACCCTAGTGAACAACCTGCAGGCCATCGCCTACTGGATCAAGGAATTGGTGGAAGTTCGTGATTTGCCTCAATCCGATCTGCTCGTGACGGCGGCGCTCGAAGACCTGCGGGCCTGGCGGTTGACGGCTCAAGAACAGCTGCGGCGTTGGGCGGAAGACCCGGCCCTTGCCGCCTCGCAGGCTGATGCCATACGGGATCGGCTCATGACAAGGATGTCTAACCTGGAAGAGAAAATGAGCAAGACCTTTCGCGGTCTGAAAGAAGAAGAACTGAGCCAGGGAGAAATAGAGAATTTTTACCAAATTCTGGGGGCATTCAGAGGACTTTCGGAAAGTGGAATTGATTATACGAAGGCTGCAGAAAAAATTAATTGGGCTTTGTGGAAAGAAGATAGATTCTAAATTAAAATCCCAAAAAACAAAACACAAAAAACAAACAAATCACAATGACCAAAAATCAAAATTCCAAACCTGTGTACGATCTTGAAGAACGAACCTTCCAATTTGCTAAAGATGTTCGGCTGTTTGTTAAAACACTGCCAAAAACTATTGCGAATATAGAGGATGGAAAGCAGTTGATCAAGGCCTCCGGTTCTGTAGGGGCAAATTACATAGAGGCCAATGAATCTTTGGGCAAAAAAGATTTCCTAATGAGAATCAGAATAAGCCGTAAGGAAGCAAAAGAAAGTGCTTATTGGCTCAGGTTGATTAATGAAACTAACGAACTTGAAAATGCGGCTGAAGCGGTGCGGTTGATACAAGAGGCCAATGAATTGAAAAAGATTTTCTCGTCAATTCTGGAGAAATCTAAATGACCGAAGTTGCATTGATATTTCGGTTATTGGACTTTAGTTCGTTTAATTTTGACTTTAGCAGGTTTGGTTATTGGAAATTGGAATTTGAGATTTGTTTGTTATTTGTTTTTTGTAATTTGTTATTTGAAGAACGCGTCAATAGCAAATATTAAATTAAATGCCGGTCTCTTTGCATAAGGAGGTCAATATGAAATTCATCCCCCACGAGTTCTTCCTAGGCGGAGTCTACTTTCCGCCTTTGTTGATTGCGGGTTTTCTGGGTGTCGTACTGGCGGCGCTGACGGCTATTGTGCTAAATCGCTACAGGCTGTCGCGCTTTTTCTTCTATCCGCCGCTGGTGTTTGTGGCGCTGACAGTGATTTATACGGGACTTATAGGAACGTTCATTATCCCAATATAAAAGATGAAACAACAAATAACAAAACCTGGATATCTACAAAGCTCCAGTAATAGGCACTTCACTTCCCTCCCCATGCGGGAGGGATTGAGGGAGGGGGATAAAATAGATGGCACTCCTTCTACTTGATCTTTCTGGATAACCGCATAACAAAATACAATAAAAACAAATCATAATAACCAAAAATCAATATTCCAAAATAGTACCCTAGCTGGGGAGACAATTTGATCAATTTGAGAAATTTTGTTGGTTCGATGAATAACGTGTGAAATGTTTTGGTCATTAAGTATTGTGGTTTGGGATCTAGAAGCATTTATTACTTCACTTAATTTTAAGGAGCAAATAGGATGCAGGGTAAACTCAAATATGTATTGACCGCCATTGTTGTTCTGATCGCGGTACTGGTTGTAGTTATAAAGTACCGGGACTACGTCACCAACCCCTGGACCCGCAACGGACAGGTGTTTGCCCAGGTTGTCCAGATCACATCGCGGGTGTCCGGGCCGATTATCAAATTGCCGGTCGAGGACAATCAGTTTGTCAAGACCGGTGATTTGCTGTTCGAGATCGATGCGCGTACCTTTCAGGCAGACCTTGATTTCGCGCGGGCCGATCTTGACAATACCCGTTTCCAGATCCAGGCCCTGGAAAAACTGGTCGAGGCCGTCCAGGCGGATGTCGAGGCCGCCAATGCCACCATCAAACAAGCTGAGGCGACGATTAAAGGCTATACCGGCCGGGTGGTGGAGACCAAAAAGGAGTTCGACCGCCAGAAGACGCTGGATAAGCAGGGAGCGACATCCAAGCGCAATCTTCAGAGATCTGAGGCCAACTGGATCGCCGCGGTAAACCAAAAAGCCAATGCCGAAGGCGGGCTGCTGCAGATGCAGGCCTCGCTGAGCGAAGCCGTTGCGAATTTGGCCAAGGCCAAGGCGGATCTCGGGGCTCCGGGGGATGAGAATGCCCAGGTGCGCCTGGCCAAAGCCAAAGTCCGGAACGCGGAGCTCAACCTCGAGTTCACCCGGCAAAAGGCACCCGTCGACGGTTATGTCACCAACCTGAATCTGAGGCTGGGTAGCCAGGCGGTCGAGAACCAGCCGATCATGGCACTGGTGGATGTCAACAGCTTCTGGATCACCGGATTTTTCCGGGAAAACTATATCGAGGATATTCGCAATGGCGACCGGGCCATCGTAACGCTCATGAGCTATCCCGATTTGCCGCTGGAAGGCCGCGTTGACAGTCTCGGATGGGGCATTGCCCAACAGGACGGCAGCACGGGTTATGAACTGCTGCCGAATATCAGTCCGACCTTCGAATGGATCCGTCTTGCGCAGCGGGTGCCGGTGCGTATTCACCTGGACACGATACCGGAAGGCGTCCAGCTGCGCGTGGGCACCACTGCTTCGGTTCTGGTCATGACGGGAACCGGCGGCGGCCAAAGTGAGAAAGCTGCTGTAGCGGCTCCCAAGGCTCTCCAGTGACATTTGGGTGATAATTATTAATTAGTGCCTGAACGAAAAGTGGCCGTTTTTCCAGTTAGCCCGGCCGCTAATTATCACTCATTAAATTACTGCCGTTCAAAACGATGGCGAACAATAGCAAATCAATATTTAGCAGCGTTTTCTCTAAA